>Ga0209187_1001927_pt1 | contig 21629 bp, 18 predicted proteins | sample BantaG_FD_187430 | JGI IMG/M metagenome (GOLD analysis project Ga0209187, IMG submission 187430) | Marine algal microbial communities from Bantry Bay, Ireland - BantryBay_4 metaG (SPAdes) (version 2) | ecosystem: Host-associated > Algae > Red algae > Unclassified | place: Bantry Bay, Ireland...
ATTCCTTGCCTTTTGGTGTTGAATATGTTTGACCTAGTTCAAAACCAAAATATAGACATCAATGTCATTGCCCAAAAAATGGATCTTCAGATAGTAAAACTGAGCACCAAAACTGGATATGGATTGAAGGAACTGAAAGCGAAAGTTGGAGAGCTATATGTACAGCCTCAAAATTTTGTATCTGCAAACAGCTTCTTTTCGCCTTCTGACCAATTGAAAGAGATGGCCAATCTTGTTAAGATCAAGACAGGATTTCAGAATGAATATCAAAATATTTTGGTGGCTCATCATTATGCGCATTATCCATTTATCAATGAAATGGATAAAAATGAATTCACTGCGCAGTTTGAAAAAAACGGTTTTGTTTCTTTAGATTACCAAATCAAAGAGACGCTTGGTAGATACGATGAGTTTGAATCTATATTGAAATCTGCCACACAGGTTCAATCAAATTCAGAAGCACAGAGCATCAAGCTGGACAAAATATTGACTCATCCCATCATAGGAGTTGGTCTGTTCTTTCTGCTCATGTTGATACTATTTCAAGCAATATTTGCCTGGGCGACAATTCCAATGGAATTTATTGATGGTGTATTTGGGAGTCTTGGCGGCTGGGTTTCTAAAAATTTTTCTGACACATGGTGGACTTCTTTATTGAGTGATGGTCTCATAGCAGGCCTTGGTGGCGTCTTAATATTTATTCCTCAGATTGCTATTCTATTTTTCTTTTTGTCCATTTTAGAACAATCGGGCTACATGGCAAGAGTGGTATATCTATTTGACCGATTTATGCAAAGATTTGGTATGAATGGAAAGAGCCTTGTTGCGATGGTGTCTAGCACTGCTTGTGCTATTCCAGCTGTGATGTCCACCAGGACGATACCCAACTCGAAAGAGAGAATCATTACCATCATGGTTTCGCCATTGATGAGTTGCAGTGCCCGTATACCCGTATATGTGATATTGATTGCCCTAGTAGTGCCTACTACCAAGGTATTAGGTATATTCAATATGCAAGGCTTGGTGTTTTTTGGATTGTATGGTCTAGGTATTTTGGGTGCATTGCTCTCTGCACTTGCCTTCAAATATATATTGAAAAGTAATGAGCGCAGTTTTCTGATGCTAGAATTACCCGACTACAAATTGCCATCTATCACGAATACCTTACATGTAGTAAAAGACAAGGTATTTACGTTTGTCTGGGAGGCTGGTAGGATCATCATGGTAATCTCGGTGGTACTTTGGTTCCTCAGTAGTTATGGACCTAGCAGCCAAATGGCAGCTGCCGAGCAGGCAGGTCAAGAAATAATTAGTCAGCAAAATCTCTCCTCAATAGATGCAGAAAATCTTTTAGCCTCCAAAAAATTAGAAGCCTCTTACGCTGGTCATCTTGGAAAGTTGATCGAACCAGTTATTGAGCCCTTGGGTTTTGATTGGAAGATTGGTATTGCATTGATTACCTCCTTTGCGGCTCGCGAAGTGTTTGTTGGAACTATGGCGACTATATATAGTGTAGGCAGTGCAGACAATGATTTTGCGATTCAGAAGAAGATGGCAGCCGAGATAAATCCTGCTACTGGACAAAAGACTTTCACCTTTGCAGTCGCTATGAGTTTACTGGTGTTCTACGTTTTTGCCATGCAATGTATGAGTACTCTAGCCGTAGTCAAAAAAGAAACAAAATCTTGGAAGTGGCCTATCATTCAATTTACTTTTATGACTTTGATGGCTTATTTTGGTAGTATGTTGACTTATCAGTTATTGTCCTAGTTATTTTATATCGTTATCGGTGCGACGCACTGTAAGTGCCAAAGCAAGTCGACCAGCGAGAGCAGGACGAGCGGTAGAAGCGACATTCATGTTGTGCGGGTTGGTGTGGGCTGATGCGTGGGCGGTTGTGGGATTGCCTTGCGCGCTGGCACGTAGAGACGCAATATTTTGCGTCTCCCTTTCTTAGGCATAAAAACATGGATATAGCGTAGAACGCGGTACCGTCACGATTTTTTCATCGTGATCGGTACGGCCCCAAATAATTAAAGTAATTTTATTAAATCTTGGAGAATCGATCCAAAGAATTCTAATTTTGTAAAATGGAAATAAATATAAAGAAAGAGGAAAAAGCATATCACTTCACAGCAAAGAATAAGCAGGTGAGTGTGTCTATGTGCGGATCAGAAAAATTGGTGGATAACCCAATAGGATTTAGACCAACAGAATTGGTCTTGACGGGGTTAGGGGGATGTATGTCGATCGATGTACTATCCATCTTAGAAAAATCAAAACAAGTAGTAGCAAGCTTCGATGTAAAGGTCAATGCTACTCGCAGAGATGAAGTGCCAGGTTTATTCAAAGATATTATCATCACGATTACTGTAGGAGGAGAGGTGAAGGAAAGTAAACTCCAGCAAGCTATCCGCCTGTCAGAAGAGAAGTACTGCACGGTCTATAAAATTGTCGAAAAGACGGCCAATATTAAAACTGTATATATCTTGAACGGGGTAGCTTCTGCGTAACGGCGGCTATTCGTTATATTTGCAATATGATTAGAAAATTTCTTTGGTACGGGCTGTTGACTTTCCTTTTGGTTTTGCTTGGTATGCCGAGCAGTCAAGCCCAGCTCAACAAAAATCCAGCTGCTTGGATCAATAATCCTCTCGGTGTCAAACCACTTTACTTGCATTTTGGACGCGGTGCCATGTACCTAAGTGCACTCACGGGAATTGCATATTACTTGACGCGCAAAAATAAAGAGATTCAAGATAAACGATTATCTTTTTATTTTGAAAATGGGACAATGTGGAGCTATAAATATCCACATACAATAGTTCCCGAGACGAATCTAGGAATCAATTATAAAGTGAATAAGTGGTTAGCTTATGGTGCGGATATGGGTGTGTACTTTCCAAGAGATGACTTTAATCAGGCCGCAGGTTTGAGTATGTTACGCATCTATAATAAAATGTATTTTGTGGATAATGATAAGTTCAGACTATGGTTTGAGAATGGAGTAGGCGTGGTGTATTTTACTAAAACATTTCCTAAGAAAACCGATCGGGATGATCGCACAGGTACCTATTGGAATGGTGTTGTAAAATACGGATTTGGATCTGAATTTAATATAAATCCATTTTTATCCATACTAGTTGGTGTAAGACATTTGCACTTTTCGAATGCAGATGTAAAAGGTAAAATAAGAAATCCATCTTCGGATAGTCATGGTATTTTTTTAGGTGTCAATTACAACCCGAGACGCGTAAATAATGAATCAATTTTAGAATGAAATTCAAGGCAAAGCTCGAGCAATTAGATTCCTCTATTTGGGGCCAGCATATCAAGCTACCCAAAAAAGTAAGCGATAAATTTTTGGCGGAAGACTCAAAGCGAATTATCTGTAAGGTGAATGATGAGTTCTCTTTTCATGGTGCAATCATGCCAGAAGGGGGAGGTAAGTATTTTGTAAATTTTAGTAAACAGAATTCAAAAAAATATAAACTCGTTGAAGGGCAAGTATTAAATATTGAACTGCTAAAGGACGAGAGTAAATATGGAATTCCCATGCCAGAGGAGTTTCAGGAATTGCTATATCAAGATATAGAAGGGGATACACTTTTTCACGCCTTGACTCCTGGAAAGCAGAGAAGTTTATTGCATCTGATCGGTACTGTGAAAAGCCCAGAGATTAGAATACGCAAAGGGCTCATCATCTTCAATCATCTAAAATCAAATCAAGGGAAGCTAGACTTTAGACAATTGCACCAAGATTTTAAAAACTACAAGGATACAGATTTTGGCTTTTAACTAAAAAAAGGAGAGTAGGCTGAATGCCTACTCTCCTCTTTTTGTTGAGATAAATCAAGCTTATTATAATTCTTTTACAATTTCCTCAACTGTTGCTCGATCTGAATAGTCAATCGAATACTGATGCCAAGATATATTACCTTCCTGATCTATAATATAAGTAGCGGGGACTGGAAGAAGTGCAGCATCTGAATTATTGTATTTCTGTATGGAGCTTTTTGTATAATTGATTATTTTGTTTTGGTATTCTTCACTTACCTCATAAAGAACTCTATAGTCTCTAGCTATTTTTCCATCTGTATCAGAAATCACGCTAAATGTGATGTCATTTTTTTCAATGGTATTCTTAGCTGATTCATTGCTTTCGGTTGTAATAGCAATTACTTTGGCACCTTTATCTGTGATGGACTTGAGCTCCGTTTCAAACTCAGCTAGTGCTCTGTTGCATATCCCGCACCAATAGCCTCTATAAAATACGACTACCACTTTTCCTTCTTTCAATAACTCTTTTAATTCAATGGTATTTCCATTTTGGTCTTTGGCTTTAAAATTTGGAGCTTTACTTCCTTCTATCAAACCTCCTAATGCATTTTTTTCGGATACAGCTAAGCCATACTTAGCCATACGCTCCACATCGTCAGGAGACACCATATTGGAAGGCAGATTAGCGTCTTTGGCATGAAATGCTGGATTAGAAGCTGCTGCCTTAGACTTTTTGTTCGCATCCATGGCAGCTTTTTTGCTTTTCGGAGTTAATGCTGGCTGCTTAGCTAATGTTTTTTGTGAGACCGATTTGTCCATAGTTTTTATGGTTGGCTGAGTTGTTTGCGCTGTCATCACGGTAGTGACAAAACAGCATAATATAAATATGTATTTCATGTTTATTTTTTTATTAATGAAGGTATAACATTGTGGGATACATTTAGTTTTATTGGAGCAGAACCTAGATAAATTCAGGATAAAAATTAAAATATTTACATGTCTTAATGATCCTAGATTATGTCAAATCCCAATTTAGCTATACAGTCAAGGCCTAGGCTTTGTATGAGTAAAATTGCAAATTAGCCTCAAAAATAGACTCTTTTAGGATGATAATTGCTAAAAAAAAGATATTATAATATTTTAATATAAGACTTTTTGTTACTTGCACAAGTTTATAGGTCTTAGAACTTAGAATGCCGTAGTATCAATTTTAAAACTAATAATCACTTGTGTATGAAAAAGTTAATTTTCACCATAATTCTTACATCCGTATTTTCAATATTTAATTCTTCTGCTCAGGTTAGAGGAATAAGTTACACGTTTTCACCTACCATAGAATATGCCTCGTGGGATGACAAAGCAGGCTTAGAAGATGGGTATTTATTAGGAGGTAAAGTAGGGATTGGATTCGGTGAATTTTTTGAGTTTAGAGGAAGCTATTTCCAAGATTTAGATATCAAGAGAAATTTTGAAAACTTTGGCTTTGAAAATTTCGATAATGTAACTTTTGAAGACTCCGAATTAGATATTACTCGATATGGCGGTGAAATCAAGGCTAATTTTAGCAAGGGTAAACTCCTACCATACATAACCTTAGGTACAGGCATCCAAGAGATAAAATTTAATGATTTTGACGATGATAAGCAAATCTACCTATCGGCTGGATTGGGTTTAACAATAGGTATCGCAGATCGATTTATACTGACACTTGAGGGAAAAAATACAAGGTACAGATATGATGCTGTAAATAATCTCACCAGCCTAGCTGAGCGTACTTCGCTGGGAGTTGAAAATGAGGTCTTTGCAAACGAAGCATTGAGTAATTGGTCCGCCTTGGCTTCATTTCAACTTTATTTAGGAGGGAGAAGACCTGGTGAAATGTCCGACTTAGACAAGGCTTATTTTGAATCCTTTAATGGAGGTGGAAGCGGTTTTAACCTTGGTATTGAAGGAATCGTCGGTAAGATGAATTTTAACGAGAACCTACCTTTCAGAGATACATGGATGGCAGGAGCTAGTGCTGGATTTGATATTGGACCTTACATAGGATTGCGTGGATTTTATTGGCAAGCATTAGAAGAGGATGAATTTCTTAATACTGATCCTCTGGCTATGTATGGTGGTGAAGTTAGAATGAAATTGAATACAGCTGGTGGTTTTGTGCCTTACGTAATGATAGGTGGCGGTAAAATAGATGTTGATGACGAATATGTCGGCGAGATCACGACAGATACAGATACCATTGGTATCAATCTAACGGATGATGATGATACAGGTTTTGCGATGGGAGGCGCAGGAGTAACTATTCCTTTGACGAGTAATTTTAAGATATTTGGTTCCGTAAGATCAATCTTGACTTCTTCCTCGGATATTGAAGAGTTAAATGCACCTGGGGAAATCAAAGCTTCATATTTTTGGAGTGCTGGATTTAATCTCAGATTCGGAAAAAAGAGAAAAGACCCGAGTCAATTATTAAATGATCGGATATCTTCAGAAGTAGAAGCACAACAAGTAAGAAACGATTTAAAAGCGGACTCTCTAAGCGCAGTTTATCAAACAAAAGTCTTACAACTTGAGGATCAACTATTAGAAGCATATGCAGCTAATGATCTCCAAAAAGCGGAGTTGATAAAGCAAGAGCAAATAGAGGCAGAACTCATTGTCAAAGAAATAGAAGCCAGAAACGAACCTAAGGAATCTACTACAACTAATACTACAGTAAATACTGCAAGGCCAAATAACACGAACGCTGCATTCCCAGGAATTAATATTGTTCCTACTAACAGTGTGATCTCTATGAGCCCTGCTGAGTTCGAGAATTTGATAGAAGAGATTTTAGAAAGCTCTGAGCCGCAGATGCATAACTACATGATGGGAGCACCTAACAACTATGGCTACGGAGTATCACAGCTTGATCCTTCTGCGGTGTCTCCAAATGGAAATTTCGAGGCCCGCCTTCAGCGTTTGGAACAGGCAATATTAGGTGAAAATACTGGGACGAATGGACAGTCTGGATTAGTTCAAACCCCTGAAGTAATGGATAGTACTATGACTCCCATAGTCGAGATGAGTAACACAGAAAAGGACATGCTTAAAATGCTTTATAAGTTGGAAGAAAAATTAGACGATAACAATGCTGAGATAGCAAAGTTGAATATGAGGTTAGAAACAGTAGAAGACAAGAAATCTAGAAAGAAGCTAGACAAGAAAATGCAAAATGCAGAAGAGATGCAAGATGATGTAGAAGAAAATATTGATGAGGAGGTAGAAAAAAAGAAGAAGAGAAAGAAGCGAAAGAAGCGAAAGGGTTTATTTGGTAATAAGAAAGACAACTAAATCTCGAGCATTTATTGGTGGAAATTTTCTCGTTCCACCAATATTTTTTACTTTTTCAAATTCATATTGATATGCGAATCTATATTTTTATTTTAGTATCCTTATTTTTTGTAGATCTAGGTGCACAGCAAAAGTCACAAGTGCAAATGACTACCGCGGAGTATCAAAATCTGATGGAGACGATCCTAAGAGCCAGACAAAAGCGCGCCTATATCTATAGACACAATATGATGCAGCGTCAATATCAGATGGATCAAGCCAAGCCTACAGAGCAGTCTGTAAAAGAGGATAGAGCTATAGCTAGATTGGAAGAGTTGGAAAGGCGAAGTATTCAACGAGATGTAAAGGAGACTGAAATTATTAGAGAAAAGCAAATTGTAAGCACTGCAGACAATGATTTTAGATTTGATCAGCTGAATAGAGAGATAGCTGACCTGAAAAGAGAGTTGAAGGTGATGGAGGATAAGCAAATAAAAGATGAACAGGACAACCTACGCGAATTTAACAATCTGGAGAGAAAGTTAGAGAACGTGGACGATCAGTCAAACATTACAAATTTTGATGATGCTGATCTTCAGCGTTTTCTTAGAAATCAAGAAAAAATGAGTTCAGATATCGCCACTCTACGCAGGGATATAGATCAAGGACCACAGAATGTAGATACGCGCATCAGAGATTTGGATCGAGACCTTAAAAAGATGGAAGCTGCTCAAACGATCTGGTTCGCGGCACAATCTTCTGACGACGCCAGTACGAATGTATCTGCAGAGTCCATTCAAGCGATGCAAGATTGGGCTGCGAAAATGGCTGCCTTACAAACAGAGCTGGATGCGCTTAAAGACAACAGTGACTACATTAAATTGAATGATGAATATGAGAGATTAAATAAAGAGGTAGCAAGCTTAAAAAACATGAAACCTACCACAGCACCCAAACCAGACCTTAGCAAACTTAATAGAAGGGTAGGAGCTATGCAGAAGGAAATTGATCAGCTGAGATTGCAACTGGCACAAAAAGAAAGTGCTCCTAGAGAGACTATTACCACTTCAAAAGTGACCATGGATATTAATAACTTCGTAACCAAACATAGACAAAAGAATATCTATTTTGGTAACGGCTCTAGCCAACTTTCAGAATCAGAAAAAATAAAAATTAATGAAATTGCTTCGTCTCTCAAACGCTACGATAATATCGACATCATCATCAAAGGGTTCGCAAGTAATGTTGGTAGCAAATCTACCAACGAAGCACTATCACAAGGCAGAGCATTAGCAGTCCGTGATTATATGCGAAGCGTGGGCATTACTGCAGATCGGATGAACTTAGAGCCCCTTGGAGTAGATAGTTCTATGTCAGATCCAGCGAGTGCGCGAAGAGCAGAGATACATTTATATATCAGTGAGAATTAGAAATTTATATCAAAAACTTCCCATTCTCATAAATCATCTCCTTATCAGCGAATATCTGTCCGCCATTTTTCATTTCTGTGATCATATCCCAGTGGACGCTAGAATCATTCTTACCACCGCATTGTAAATAAGATTGCCCAATCGCCATGTGTACAGTACCACCAATCTTTTCATCAAACAAGATATTATTGGTCATCTGCTGAATATTATAATTGGTACCAATAGCTGCCTCCCCAAATCTGCGCGTCCCCTTCATACTAAATATCTCATCCAGAAAATCTTTACCGCGAGTAGCTTCCCATTTTTCGATATATCCATCTTTAACATAAAGAGTCACTCCTTCGACATTTTTACCAAAGTAAGCACCTGGATAAGAGAAGTGAATTTGCCCATTAACCGAATCCTCTACGGGAGAAGTATATACCTCTCCTGAAGGCATATTAGTTTGCCCATCCGAATTGATCCATGTACGACCTTTCGTATTAAATTTGATATCTATTTTGTCTCCTTTATAGTGAATGTTTTCCGTCTTATTGAGATGATCTACTATACCTTGTTGATGCTTACTTAGCTTTTTCCACTCTGCACTTGGATCATCCGCATAAAGATTGCACGCATTAAAAACAAATTCGCTGTATTCGTCTAAGGACATGCCTGCAGCTTGAGCAGATGCTTCGGTAGGATATTGACACAGACTACGTTTCAAGTCTCGGGTTGCCGTCCTCTTAAAATAAGTGTCACTAATTCCTTTAGTAGCCACCTGAAATTGCTTCACCTTCTCAGAATCATTATTTTGATCTTCGCGCAAATTAAATGGTGCTCGGATATATAAATACGCATCAAATGTTTCCATCGCTTGCTTCTTTAAAAATGGCTCCTGTGCTAACTGCTTGTCACTCGCATGGTCAAAGAATATTTTCCCCTTACTACTGAAATCCATAGCTGGCACTATTTGATAAGCTCCCGCCTTCAATGCTTCTTCGTATAAAGTTTTCACTAAGGGTTCTGCCAACGTAGTAGTTTGAATGTAAAATTTATCCCCCTCTTTAATTTCTAAACAATAGTTAACCAGTAGGTGAGCGTATTTTTGTAAAATGGACATTTTGAAGGGAGTTGAAAATTTAAAATTAAAAGTTAGTGGAAAGTTGAGAGTGAATAATTGATAGTGAGAGTCTTACGTTTTTCTCTAATATATATTATAGCCAATGGTTTAAATTAGTACCTAGCACCTAGCACCTAGCACCTAGCACTTAGCACCTAGTACCTAGAGCCTAGTACCTAGTACCTAGTACTTAGTACCTAGTACCTAGTACCTAGTACCTAGTACCTAGTACCTAGAGCCTAGTACCTAGAGCCTAGTACCTAGCACCTAAAAAGAAGTCATTCATAATTCATAATCCATAACTCATAATTACTTCTTTCTTTCCGTTACATACCTCACCAACTCCTCCAAAGAAGTTTTCGACGGACTACCAGTAAAAGTATTCAGCAAATCAAAAGCACGATCCCGATAGTCATACATCGCCTGAGTCGCATATTCAATCCCACCACTAGCGCGAACAAATTGAATCACCTCTTGCACCTTTTGTTTATTGGTATTATGATTTTTTATGATGTTGATGATCCTTCTTTTTTCTCTCCAACTCGCTTTTTCTAGAGCATAGATCAGAGGGAGTGTCATCTTCTTTTCTTTGATATCTATACCTAGCGGTTTACCTACATCGTCATCCCCAAAATCAAAAAGATCATCTTTGATCTGAAATGAAATACCAATGAGTTCACCGAATTTCCTCACCTTTTCAATCACCACTTTATCATCGGTAGTCGAAGCCGCCCCCGCCGCACAAGCTGCAGAAATAAGCGAAGCCGTTTTACCTTTAATAATATCGTAGTAAATATCCTCTTTGATGTCTAGTCGTCTGGCCTTTTCGATTTGCAGCAGTTCTCCTTCACTCATGGCTTTCACGGCAGTAGATACTATGCGTAGCAATTCAAACTCATTATTGTCGATCGCTAGAAGTAAACCTTTGGACAATAAATAATCTCCACATAAAACGGCGATCTTGTTTTTCCAAAGCGCGTTAATGGAGAAAAAGCCCCTTCGCTTATTAGCATCATCTACCACATCATCGTGCACTAATGTAGCCGTGTGCAAAATTTCCACCAAAGAAGCGGCGTGATAAGACGATTCGCTAACCTCTCCGCAGAGTTTGGCGCAGAGAAATACGAACATAGGTCGCACCTGTTTTCCTTTACGCTTGACTATATAATAAGTGATTTTCTCTAACAAAGGTACTGGAGAACTCATCGCTAGCTTGAATTTGCCTTGAAAAGCGATCAATTCCGCAACGATAGGTTTCTTAATTGTGTCCAAGGATTGAACCATATTGAGTACTTTTGCTATAGAAGTATGGACTGGCAAGTTAACCAGTTTTCACTACTATTATGAATTATACCATTTGTATTATAAAATTGCATAAGAGATTTAAGATACAAATGGTTAAGATCAAGGCAAATAGCGCAATGATAGACTTAACTATCATGCCCCAATAGCTATCGGGGTTTTCAACGCGGAGATTGATCATCGTAATTAAATATATCGCAATTTTATATTTAAAATGGTATTATTAAATGAACATAAAGAAGAATCATATTGTTGAGCCAGATCATGGCAAAAAGTTCTTAATGGACTATCATGTCGCCCAAGATGGCAGGGATTTGCCTTTAGTCATCTTTGTGCATGGGATTAAAGGCTTCAAAGAGTGGGGAACTTGGAACACAATTGCAGAATATTTTGCCGAAAATGGCTTCATTTTCACCAAATTCAATTTTTCTCACAATGGAACGACATTAGAAAAACCAGACGAATTTGACGATTTAGAAGCATTTGGGAGAAATAATTATATGTTGGAATTGGCAGATCTGGAGGCGATGGTCACGCATTGTACTACGCACCCAGATATTTCTGCCCATTGGGATCAGCAAAATTTAGCACTGATCGGACATAGCAGGGGAGGCCCCGTTTGCCTCATCAAGTCTGTCCATGACAATCGCATCACCCAATTAGTTACTTGGGCGGCGGTTCGCAATTTTGACTACGCTTGGCACAACGAAAAAACTGTGGCAGATTGGAAGCGCAACGGCGTTATGTATCGAGTCAATTCTCGAACCAAAATTGCCATGCCGTTGTATTATCAATTATACACCAATTACTTAGAAAATAAAGATTATCTTGATGCTGAGGACGCAGCTAAGAGTCTGGATAAACCTTGGTTGATAGTACACGGTACAGATGATGATGCGGTTAGCGACCAATCCGCAAAAGATTTACAAGCGTGGTCGCAGCATGGAGAGCTGGCACTTATCGAGAGTGCCAATCATACCTTTGGCGGAGTACACCCTTTTACGGAAAGTGAATTGCCTGCGCTCACCAATGAGCTTATTGAAAAAACTATTTTATTTTTGAAAAAAACAAAAAAGTAATTAACAAAATTATAGCATGGGTAACGAGTGGACATTAGGAGAAAAAGGAAATAGCCTCAAGAAGGAAAAAGAGTACGCGGTTGTGGTAGGTTTGATAACGCCAGGAACAACTGTTGAGCAAAATTCAGAATACTTAGACGAGTTAGAGTTCCTAGCCTTGACGGCAGGCGCACATACAAAAAAACGTTTTACTCAAAAACTATCTCACCCCGACAAAAGATACTTTGTTGGTAAAGGTAAGATGGAGGAAATTCAAGAATATGTGGAGCAGCACGAAGAGATCAACATGGTCATTTTCGATGATGATCTGAATGGTAAGCAAGTTAGTATTTTGGAAGAAGAGCTCAAGGTGAAGATCATAGATCGTTCCTCTTTGATACTTGATATTTTTGCCAATCGTGCCCAGACGGCACAGTCCAAAACACAAGTGGAATTGGCTCAGATGCAGTATATGTTGCCGAGATTGAGAGGTCTTTGGACACACTTGGAGCGTCAGCGCGGTGGTATTGGGATGCGTGGACCTGGTGAAAAAGAAATTGAGACGGATAGACGTATCGTCCGAGACAAGATCACCTTGCTCCAAGAAAAATTGCAAAAAATCGATGTGCAAAATGCAACTCGTAGAAAAAATAGAGGGGAGATGATTCGTGTCGCCTTAGTCGGTTATACCAATGTTGGTAAGTCCACTTTGATGAATATATTATCAAAGTCAGACGTATTTGCTGAGGATAAATTATTTGCGACCCTTGACACCACAGTACGTAAAGTGGTCCTTGATCGTATGCCTTTTTTATTATCAGATACAGTAGGATTTATACGTAAGCTTCCTCACCATTTGATCGAAAGTTTCAAGTCTACTTTAGACGAAGTACGTGAGGCAGATCTAATTCTCCACGTGGTTGATATGGCGCACCCTCAATACGAGGACCACATCGCTGCTGTCAATAGAACACTCAAGGATTTGGACGCCATGACCAAGCCGACCTTGATGGTCTTCAATAAACTAGATCTATATCGTGACCGCTACTTCGATGCTTACCTGGAGGAGGAAACGAAAAAAGAAATCCTTGCTGAGCTCCAAGAAAATCTGGTAAACAATTACTCTCACGATGCCATTTTCGTCTCTGCCATTAAGAAAGAAAATATCAACGATCTACGTGACAAAATTAAAGAGAAAGTTGCAGTTCAGTACGAAGAACGATATCCTTACCATACTAAGACTTGGTAGTATAATTTGGGGCCATCCCGTACCCGATGAAAGATCGGGTCGGTACCGTGTCATCTGCTATATACAAAGGCCGACCCGCGGCACAGACGTTGTAATGTAACGTCTCCACCATAATCCACCCGACTTTGTATGCCGCTCCTACCACTTGTCCTACTCCCGCTGGTCGACTCGCTTTGATGCCTTCGGCATGTCGCAATCTAGGTTGTTAGGTATTAGGTTTTAGGCGTTATGCGAAAAAAAAAGAGCTACACTTATCTCATTGTATAATTATTTTCAGTAGCAGCAGATCGTGCTTGGCTTTCATAATTCATAACTCATAATTCATAATTCTCTTCCTTCGTCGATTTTATCTCTCCGCTCATCGAAATACTATCCATTCAAAGGTACTATGTATTGCATAATACCATTTATTAACCTATATTTGAAATATGAATATGAAAAAAGATCCAGCAACCACGACAAAAGCGCAAATGCGTGGAGGCGTTTTAGAAATGTGTATACTCTCTATCATTTCGAAAGAAGAGATATATACATCAGATATACTTAAGAAATTAAAAGAAGCCGAACTGATAGTAGTGGAGGGCACCTTGTATCCCTTGCTCACTCGACTAAAAAATGGAGATCTTCTAGAATACACTTGGAAAGAATCCACCAGCGGGCCACCGAGAAAATACTTCTCGATTACACCTGAGGGAACTGACTTTTTAAAAGAGTTGCAAACATCATGGAAGCAACTCTCCAAATCTGTCACCAAAGCTTTAAAATAAGCAAAACTAAAACCCTTAATACTTAATTTAAAATCCACATAGAATGAATGATATAAAAAATATAAACCTAGGCGGATTTCCATTTGCGATAGATATGGAAGCCTATAACACGCTAGAAGACTATCTAGATACGATAGATAGCCACTTTTCACATGCACAAGGAAAGGCGGAAATAGTTTCTGACATCGAAGCAAGAATCGCTGAAATATTCAGAGATAGACCAGCCAGTTTAGAAATAGTTGTAATGAAAGATGTACATCATGCCATCTCCATAATGGGAACCCCAGAAGACTTTGGAGCAACATCATCCTTCGATGCGGATGACTACGATGATATTCCAAAATCAGAATGGGTATTTGGACGAAAGATGATGCGTGATCCAGATGATAAAATTGTAGGTGGCGTATGTTCTGGATTGGCTGCTTATTTTGGTATAGATGACCCAATTTGGACGAGGTTGATCATGGGGACTTTGATATTTGGGATGGGCATAGGATTCGGCCTGTACATTGTGCTTTGGATTGCGATGCCAGAGGCAAAAACGGCCTCCGACAGACTAGCCATGAGAGGAGAAGATATCAATGTCGAAAATATAAGTAAAGAAATGGAAAGAGGTTTTGAGTCTTTCAGCAAATCAATGAATCGCTTCGGTGAGAAGATGAATGAATTCGGTGAAAAAATGGCTGGAAAGAAATAATATTTCTAAATCTATTGTAGAGACTTTAAATAATACTAATTCAATTTCAATAGAGTGCATTGTTCAAATTATCGAACAATGCACTTTTCTATGTATCCATAATTGAAACTTATCAATCAATTATCCCTACTCTCTGTATTTAATCTAAAAACTCAAAAACTGAACTTAGCCCCGATAGAAGCGATATAAGTAGTGCCTTCAGACATGCAATGCAAGGAGTAGAGGTGGATGAACGATGAGTGAATACATCTCTGCGACTATGCAGTGCCGACTGGAGGTGCTACGCATACAAGCGGATAGCGGGAAATAGCTCCCCAAAAAATATACTTCTTCCGACTGTTTATTAATAAGATATACCATAATACTTTGCACTCCTGTTTCACAACCTACTTTTAATAATTCCTATCAAAGGCATCTCCCCAGAATATTTAACTTTGCGTCCACTCTGAAAACTGACGAATTATATAAAATGAAAAATAACGCCAAAAGAAACATTTTTGGTTTTGTGCGTTTTCGGAGTGGGCTTAACATTTAATTTTTAACTTTTAATTAGTTTCGCGCCATGAATAAAATATTCCTAGGCATTAGTGTCCTATTTTTGATAGGCTCTTTTATCCTCAATTTGCAATTTTCGACAGCAGGTCATCGGATGAAGTTGCAAAAAGAAAAGTATGCAGATGTACTAAACTTCAAAGGCCGTTTTCTGGATCCAGGGGAGTGGACAGGGGATACGGCAGAAAGAAATAAATTATTAGAGGCAGCAAACTATACCGAAAAGGCAGAAAAATATCGGGACCAAAGTAATATGTACATGTGGATTTCGATAGGCTCTTACCTGCTTTTTATGCTTTTCACTATATTTTTTATGCGTAAAGATGGAGGAGCGTTTGTACTTCCATTTGGACTTACTTGTATTGCACTTGCTTGCTTGCACATAGGCTTGACCTATCCCATGTTAGAGATTACGGCTCTAGAACGGAACCTTGATATTGGAGCATTACCGATCAAAACAAATGTTATGGGCTTTAGTGTAGATCTGAATATAGAGCAAGTGTTCAAAGGAGACATGGTTTTCTATTATCAAAGTAAGTCGGTTCTTGAATTGGTTCAAACCCTGTTCTCTCAAAAAAATTGGATCGTAGCCATCTCTATCCTAAGCTTTAGTATCATCTTTCCATTACTAAAACTATTAAGTACCTGCCTGATCATTTTTGCAGGGGGATTTAAGCAAAATCTCTTTATCAACTTTTTTGTCAAGTATGCTGGAAAGTGGTCTATGGCTGATGTGTTTGTCGTCTCTGTATTCTTAGCTTATCTTGCCTTCTCTAATATGCAAGTAGGGATCACGACCGAAAGTAATGTATTGATGGGGTTATACTTCTTCTTAGCCTACTGTCTACTTTCGATATTTGCCAGCCATTTGATATTGAGAACAAATAAAAATACTTAGATTAGAGGATAACTCTAATTAAATCAGATTACACTTTTGAATAGGTATGCCTTTTATTTCGTTTTAGTCGTCTGTGGACTAGGCTCCTGCGTCTCGTTGCAGAAAGACGCGTCTAAACAAAACACCTGCAAAAAAGAGTCTATCAAAGAGCTAAAGCGCTGGAGTAAATATCTGACTACGCCCAGAGAGGGAGGTGTATATACTTACCTATACAAAGAGGTGAAAGTCCCTGATGCTTTTGAAACTATATTCTGGGAGCGAAAAATAGGTAGGGATTACGGTGTCAATGTACTAGTTGAAGATACTACCCAAATGCAATTTTTGCAACTAGCTTTAGCCTTGCAAAATATTGTATACGCGGATTGTCCAGTATCCATCACTAAATCTGATCTGGAGGAATTCTTAGGGAAGCCCACATTTATCTCCAAATCCTTTTTAGCTCACGCAAAGACTAGCTTTAACTATAGCTTCAATCATCCGAGCGAACAATCATGTTATCACGGAGAATACATGGGTAATGTAGCGTACCAAGCATGTCTTACCATAAGTATAGAAATAAATAATAAAGATCAAGTAGTAGAACTCAATACCAGCGAGTTTGATTTATCGTCTCAATGAGAAATAGTATAAAAGCATAGTGCATTCTTTTTTAAAAAGGAACCTGATTAAATATTCCATTTTTTATCTCTATGCTTATGTCAGAATCTTCATCTAGAACTAGAGTACCATTGAAGATGCCACTGATAGTATTATTTTCTAAATCTGTTTTGAGAACTTCAATAATTCCAAATGCACTATGTTCTTGTTTAGAAGTGAATTTAGTTTCTACACTTCCTGACTGTTTATACACTACTGTAGTATAAGTAAGGTAATTTGGTTCATCACCTCCTATAGTGTACATGCCTTCTGATCTTGCGCTTAGTGTTATCGTAAGGCCCTCTGTAAGACCAGAGGCCGTTATTTTGATAAGATTGGCAGATTGTCTTGTAGTTTGTATGTTATTGGAGGTAAACATATTTCCATTTAAAACGGCCTCCATACTTCCAGATTCAATTTTATTGTAAGATGAATCATTGAAGGTTGGATCATCAAATTCTTCTTTAGAGCATGAGCAAATTAATAAAGCAATCATAAGTAAAAGAAGGGTGTTTTGTAGATATTTCATATTAGGTCGTTTTAAAGTTTATTATCGAATAGCTATTTTAATTTTCTACTATACTAAGCAAAATATTAGCTTTACCAGAACCAATAATTTATATCTTCGTGACATGAAGTACCATTTTATCGCAGTAGGAGGAAGTATAATGCATCAGCTAGCTTTGCAGCTTGTTGCCCAAGGCCATCAGGTGACAGGTTCTGATGATGCGATCTTTGATCCTGCCCTTACCAACCTAAAACAAGCAGGTATCTGTCCAACAGAACTCGGCTGGTTTCCAGAAATAATAGACGATAATTTAGACATGGTTGTGCTGGGAAAGCATGCTCATGCAGATAATGTAGAGCTTTCAAAAGCAAGGGCGCTAAATTTAAAGGTAGTAACCTTTCCAGAACTGATTCACAGTTCCTCACAAGAGAAGACTAGGATTGTCGTTGGCGGATCCCATGGAAAAACTACGACAACATCTATGCTAGTACATACTTTTCTCAAAAATGGACTAGATTGTGACTATATAGTAGGTGCAAAAATTGAAGGTATTAAAGGTTCTGTGAAATTAAGCGATGCTGCTCAGTATATTGTCATTGAAGGTGACGAGTATCCAACCTCAGCTGAGGACCCTAGACCGAAGCTGGTACATTATATACCAAATATTGCTATACTCACAGGAGTTGCTTGGGATCATATGAATGTATTCCCAACTTTTGAAATATATAAAAAAGTCTTCGCTGACTATATAATCTCCTTGGATGATCAAGCGGATTTGGTGTATTTTGCTGGGGATGAGTTGCTATCTAGCCTAGTAGCTGAACATGCAACATGCAAGTGTCATCCCTATCATGAATTGAAAACAGAGCAGTATGATAATGATTGGTTTTTAGTCAGTGAATCAGGAAAGAAATACCCAACGGATATCTACGGAAAGCACAATATGCAAAACCTTGCTGCAGCTAGACAAGTTTGGTCCATCCTTGGGAAGAATGAAGAGCACTTTTACCAAGCCGCATCTAGTTTCAATGGAGCAGCTAAGCGCTTAGAGTACCTCGTGGATAGAGAGGGCTATACGGTAATTAAGGATTATGCACACTCCCCATCGAAAGTAAAAGCGGCTGTTGCAGCGGTTCGCGAAAGGTACCAAAATAGAAAGTTAGTTGTCGTATGTGAGTTACACACCTATAGTAGTCTCAACATAGATTTTATTCCTCAATATAAGGATTGTCTTAGTCCAGCAGATTTATCGGTAGTACATTATGATCCTGAAGCGATGCAAATCAAAAGAATGCCTCCTTTGAATCCTGAAGCAGTCAAGGCAGCATTCAATGATGATAAACTCATCATTAGCAATACTTCCTCTGAATTGCAAGCCTTCATAGATAAAGCACCTCAATCTAACGTGGTCATTTTAATGATGTCTTCTGGTAATTATGGAGGGATTGATCTAAACCAATTTTCCTCCCTTGACAAAAATTCGCTGACGGATGGCAAGTAAGATCAACGTCTCAAAAGCGAGTGATAAATTTAAAATGTTACGTAAGCAGTATCCAATTTTCACTTATAAGTCTTTTAATTGGTATACTAAGAAAAATGATTTAGTCATTGAATTTAATTTTCAATGTGAAGAGATTGAATTTAACCCTAGCTCAAGTATTAAATTTCCAGATGGCATAGAGCTAGAAAAAATGGTAAAGTTTAGAAAGACTTTTGTTGATCATCTGGTATTCAGTATTGGACTGATAGAAATGGTGAGCTATTGGAAAGCAACTTGTAGTCCAGAGGTACATGTAATCTGTGGTCATCTAACTAAGGGCCAACAAAAATGGTGGAAGCATTTGTACTATCATGGTCTAGGTGAATTTTTCTTCCTTAATAAGATCAATACGAATGAAAACGACTTTATAAATTTCACATGTGCGGATAAACCAAAATTTGAAAAAATAGAAAAATTTAAGCCCTCCGCGAGAAAACTGTTAGTTCCCATAGGGGGCGGAAAAGATTCATTAGCTAGTGTAAGAATTTTATCTAAAGCAAAAGATGAAAAATTTTACCTTTTGATGAATCCTACAAAGGCAGCAAAAGATTCTGTTAAGTTAGCCACTAAGAATTATAAAGAGCAGACAATCTATATAAAGCGAGTCATTGACAATAAATTATTAGACTTAAATGCCAAGGGCTTCCTGAATGGTCATACACCTTTTTCAGCCATGCTCGCTTGGTATACTACCTTAACCTCTGTCTTTACTAAAACAAAATACACCTGTCTTTCTAACGAGGCCTCTGCCAATGAGCCAACCATCATCGGAACAAATATCAATCATCAATATTCTAAGACTATAGATTTTGAGAAAAACTATAATGCTTACTTACGAAGATATGTAAACCCGCATTATGTATATCAAAGTCTTTTGCGTCCATTGAATGAATTTCAAATCGTAAGCATCTTCAGCCAAAATAAAAATAACCTAAAGATTTTTAAAAGCTGTAATGTGGGTAGTAAGCAGGACAAGTGGTGCTGCGATTGTAGCAAGTGCCTTTTTGTAGCAATTTTATTGGCAGCACACATCGGAATCGAACGCACGCGCATAGTATTTGGGGTAGATATTCTTGATAAGAAAAGTCTAAAGAAAGAATTTTTAGAACTCATTGGACAAGCAGATACTAAACCTTTTGAATGCATTGGTACTATAGATGAAATCATAGTATCTATTACCTTGATCAAACAAAAGGAGCCAGAATTGTTCAAAGAGCAATTTCTACTAAGATATTTTGAAAAGCATTTTTCAAATGTATATGCAAATCCTAATGAGATAAAAGAAATTAAAGAAACTTTTTTTAAAGGGCATCGCCTCAATCCTTATTTTAAAAAATTAGTCTATGAAAGCTTTACGCAAACAAATAGCTGATTTTTTTGCGGGAAAACGCATCGCTCTTTTGGGATTAGGCAAGGAAGGTCAATCCACTTGGAATCTAATCAGATCGTATCATCCAAAGCTAAGCATTCATGTCTATGATGAAAAATCTGAAAAGCCAAAAGGTCTGAAGCTAGATAGGAACACTACTTTTTTTGGATACACAAAATTTAAGAAACTGAATGTTGGAGAATATGATCTGGTCTTAACTTCACCTGGAATACCTCCGCGTAAATTACCTGCCTCTCTGGTAAAAGGTGATATACTTTTCGGTCAAGCAGAATTATTCCTAAGATGGTTTGGCTGGCAGACCATCGGAATTACAGGGACCAAAGGTAAATCAACCACTAGTTCTCTTACCTATCATATATTAAAAAAAGCAGGTTTTAAAGTTTTTTTAGGAGGTAATATTGGAGTACCTTTATTTGATCTGATCCCTAAGCTGAGTAGCAACTCTTATGTGGTAGCAGAATTATCTTGCCACCAACTTAATAGATCTAAAGCATCACCTCACATCGGAATTCTGCTCAATTTATTTGTGGAGCATCTAGATTATTACAAATCGAAAGAGGCTTACTTTCATTCGAAGTTGCCTATTTTTAAATATCAAAATACAGAAGATACTTTCATTTATAATAAAGATGATAGACAAATAGCCAAGTATCTGAGGAAAGCCAATACTACACATCATAAAATCAGCTATAGTCTTGCGGGTAATAAAGCTGATTTGCAAACCTTAGAAAACACCTTGTCTACCTCTTTATTGAGAGGTAAAGATTTTATCCCTATATCAAATTTGTTGGGTCGCATTAACTACTACAATATCATGCCAGCCATAGCTGTGGCAGCATTACTCAAAATTAATAAATCAGAGATCAGAAAGCATCTACAAAGCTTCCAGCCTTTATCTCATCGACTCGAATATCTAGGAAAGGTGAATAATATTTTATTTGTCAATGATTCAATTTCAACTATACCAGAAGCAACTCAAGCTGCTGTACAAGCACTTGAGCATATAGGAAGTCTTTTTCTTGGTGGAATGGACAGGGGAGTAGCTTACTCCCATTTAGTATCTTTTTTGAAGAAAAAGAAAATTAATAATGTTGTATTCTTCGATCAGGCTGGTAAAAGAATGTATAGAGAATATAAAAAACAATTTCCTTCTCAGTTAGCAAAACTAAATCATATCGTCACTTCTGATTTTTCGGAGGCTATAGAATTTTGTTTGAAGCATACTCCTGCAAACACTTACTGTCTTTTATCGCCTGCCGCATCTAGCTATGGTATTTTCAAGAATTTTGAAGATCGGGGAGATCAATTTGAAAAACAAATTTTGCAATTGAGTAAGACCAAAAAATTTAAAAAGTGATTGCACAAAAAGTACTTCATTATTCTAGTCGTGGGATGGATGTCTTGT
>Ga0209187_1001928_pt1 | contig 21615 bp, 16 predicted proteins | sample BantaG_FD_187430 | JGI IMG/M metagenome (GOLD analysis project Ga0209187, IMG submission 187430) | Marine algal microbial communities from Bantry Bay, Ireland - BantryBay_4 metaG (SPAdes) (version 2) | ecosystem: Host-associated > Algae > Red algae > Unclassified | place: Bantry Bay, Ireland...
TAATAGAACAAATCTATACTCATTTCTAATCAAATTGAGTATTTCTACCTAACATTCGTTATTTTTGTCGCCACAAAAAAATATTATGAGCAATAAGAATCAGTTTTACGATCTGAAAGTAAAAGACGTAATTAATGAAACCGCCGAGGCGGTATCTGTCAGTTTTTCTATTCCTGGCGATCAGGAAGAACTATTTCAATATGAAGCCGGGCAATATGTAACCCTACGGTTTGAGATTGATGGAAAAGATGTACGCCGAGCCTATTCTATGTCGAGTAGTCCTTTGGATAATACGACTACGGTAACGGTTAAGCGAGTCGAGGGTGGTCTCGTTTCTAATTATATCAATACCAATTTAAAATCTGGGACAAATGTCAAGGTGATGCCGCCACAGGGGAAGTTTACGACTACCTTTTCAGCAGATCAGCAAAGGGATTTTTATCTTTTTGGAGGTGGAAGCGGAATTACACCTTTGATGTCTATTCTAAAAACGGTACTGGAGAATGAGCCCAAAAGTACCGTCCATCTTTTTTATGGAAATCAAGATGAAAATAATATCATTTTCAAATCAGCGCTGGATCAGCTAGAAAAAAAATATCAAGGTCAGCTAAAGGTGGAACATATCCTCGCCGATCCGATCCGGGAAAAGCCTACCGGGTTTAAGGCTCTTCTAAAAAAAGGAAAAATCACTTGGCCGGGTAAAGTTGGGGTACCGGATAGTGCAAATACCAATGCGTTTTTGGATAACCATCCGCCACATACTAAAGAATCAATCTATTTTATTTGTGGTCCCGGTCCAATGATGGATAGCGTAGAAAGTGTTTTGTTAAAAAGAGGCGTGGATGCCAAGGCGATCCACATCGAAAGATTCAGCTCTACCCCTCCGCAAGATCAGCAGGCGGGTGCAGCCCCTATGACGGGTGTCGTGGGTGAAGCAAAACTAAAAGTTACTTTAGATGGAAAAATCATTGAAACAACGGTTCCAGCGGGTAAAACTATTCTGGATACACTACTGGATATGAAAATCGAACCTCCTTATTCCTGTACTTCGGGGTCTTGTTCTACTTGTATGGCTAAAGTAAAATTGGGTACCGTAAAAATGGACGCCTGTTACGCCCTGGACGACGATGAGATAGCAGATGGGTTCATCTTGACCTGTCAGGCACATCCGACTTCTGCTGAGGTAGAAATTAACTTTGATATTTAGGTGCTAAATGGGAAGCGTGGTTGATCGTTAGATTGATCACTTGTCAAAAAGGACAAATTTTAGCGGGTTTGTCCTTTTTCTGTGTAAAGTAAGATGGTAATAAATGATAAATTGCTTAGGAATGAGTTAATAATAAATTTACGTTTTTGGCTTGATCTTTTTGCCGCTAGTCTCGTTAAAAAGCCTCGTGATAGCGCGGCTATGGCAGCCCGACCGTTCCGGTTCCTTCACGTAGTTCAGTCATATTTTTTGCCTTACTGGCAACTAAAATCTCTAACCCAAAATTCTTAATTTATTAATACCTCATTCCTTACTATCTTTCAGTCTTGGCAAAATAAAGTTAAAACAATTTCATATATATTAGAAATATTCTCTATCTTTGTACCGAATTTCCCGCAAGGGTATTCATCCTCCTTCCAAAAATCACCTTTTTTAAAAGAAGTTGTTAAGCAATTTCATCAGTAATATACCCATTCGTTGTCCTTTTGAAACGGGCATCGAGGTGTGCAAATTTTGAACCATGCAATATATGAGACTCGTCTTGATAACGCTGTTATCAACCCTGTTCCTTGCGTCTGTACCAGTTACGGCACAAAACCTTCAGTGGTTTGCCAATGACCACTTTCAACTTACGGACGTGTCCGATGACGCGCTATTGGTTACTTATCAAAAACAACCTTGGGAAGCATTTACGCTTTACGTAGGGGAAACAGATTTTTCTGAAAATACGGTATTGACCTTTGCGGTGCAGTCCGATGTTCCCAGTATTTTACGAATCGATCTGATGGACCAGGAAGGAAATCAGGTTACTGGAAATTTTACCGAGATAAAACTGGAAGGAGGAGCCGATTTTGTGGAGGTCAATTATGATTTTGGAAAATTAGCACAAAAGATAGGCTTAAGTAGTATCAGTCATTTTCATTTTTATGTGAATCCAGGGCTACCAACAACCGGCGAGTTATGGATTAAAAATATTCAACTACTCGAAGTAAACACTACAAAAGACGAAACTCCCATTCTTGTTTTTCCCAATCCCGTCGCTGATATTTTAAAAATAAAAACGACGCGTCAATTATTTGATGAAGTAGTACTTTTTGATATTCAGGGAAAAGAGATTGCTCGTCAGCAAATGACTGCTACTCATTATCACGAGTGGCCGCTAAATGATTTATCGGAAGGTGTTTATCAATGCCAATTAAATTATCAAAACAAAACAATCGCATCTGACCGCTTATTAGTTAAATAAATATGAGTAGTCTTTTATAATCAGATGAACCTCTAGTCTTTTACTACCACCATTAGAACATTCCCAACTTATGAACAAGGTATATCCCATTTTCAAATTAGTAATATTATCTGTTTTCTTGTTTGCCACTACTCTTTCGAAAGGCCTTTCGCAATCGTTGATTCCCATCAATGCTACACAGATTTTTTCTGATAGCAACTCTGATAACAACGCCGAAAATTTATTTGACGGAGATTTAGGAACACACTGGGACGCGGGGTGGGATTACGACGAATATCCTGCTTTTGCGTATGTAGATCTTGGTGGTAGTTATGAATTGAGTGAAATTCAATTATACGATTTTGCTGGTGATGGTCAATTTAAAATTTATGCTGGAAGTCCAGATAACTGGGATTACGATGCCATCGCAGTAGATGGTTTGAAAGATTTTGGAGTTTGGAATTCGCATACCCTAGACGTTACGACTACGCATCTTCTTTTTAGAATAAAAACACCTCGATCTCGGGTCGCAGAAATCCGAATCTATGGTACAGAAACAGGCAATCCTACTAATCAGGAAATTATTTTTGATGCGCCGACTTCCGTAACGTTGACCGAAGGAACTTCGGAAACAGTTGCTGTTCAGGCTATCAACGCCACGACCCTTACGGCGGGAAATCTACCGGACTTCATCAGTTTTAATTATCCTGAAAATGGAAACGGAAATTTTAATATACAACCTCAAACGGGAGACGCTGGAACCTATAATTTGACCCTTACTGCTACTAATCAAAATGGTCAAAGGGCAACGACCACGATGAATGTTATCGTGGAGGTAGCAGTTGTTGATCCAGATCCTGGACCGACTGGAGGAGAAGAGACCATTTGCGAAGTATTTTCATCGCAATTAATTTTTGGCGGTGGTGATCCGGGGAATTTGGTAGACGAACAGGATGCTATCGATGATCCGGCTAATAGTCCCGGAGGAAACCCGCTAAATTTCTGGTTTCCGGGTTGGAAATCCCGCTATTATCCTGCGGAAAGCTATCTGGATTTGGGCAGTACCAAAACGCTGACCCGTATATTTTTAAGAGATATTAACGGAACGGGTAATTTTAAAATATACGCAGGAGTACCCGGTAATTGGGAAAACACTCCCATCATCGATGACAACTTACAAGCGTATCTTAGCTGGACCGAACATACCACTCCTGTGACGACTCGTTATCTAAAAGTAGTAATGGAAGATGCTAGTTCCAAGGTTTCAGAACTAGCCATTTACGGTTATTGTGGAGAAGAAGTTCCTTCCGACAATACAGCGCCTGCACAGGTGACAGACCTTGAAATGTTGAATGTTAAGAATCAGTCTGTTCAGCTAAATTGGGAAGCTAGCGGAGATGATGGAAATTCCGGAACGGCGACTACTTACGATTTGCGTTATAGCACGAGTCCGATTAATGCAGAAAATTTTTCTAATGCCACGGCAGTAGCGACCAGTGCGCCGCAGCTAGCAGGCACAAAAGAAACCAAAACGATTCCCAAACTTAATTGTAATACGACTTACTATTTTGTCATCCAGGTAAAAGACGAAGTTGGTAATACCTCTCCCGTTTCTAACATTGTAAGTGTGACCACAGAGTCATGTGGAAATCAAAATGGAAAGCAGATTACGTTGACGCTAAATCAAACGATCTCTGCTCTAAACGTTTCAAAATCAAAACTCAAATACGATAAGGATTTTGCTTACAGCTTTACGATAGATGATGGAAATATCTGGGATTACTATATCGCTTTTCCAGTTCTCAACGGAGGAGAGTCCGGATTTCCACCCACCAATCCAGAAACGCCCTGGTTTGACTTTCCGAATGATCCACATGTTCAGGAAGCTGGATTTAGCTATAGCGACGGTTGTGGAAATGAAGTAAAGTTTAAAGCAGGTTTGTCTTTGAATACAAGATTAGTTTCTAATACCGTAACGAATTATTCTGTTACCTGGGACAATATTCGGGAAATGTATGATGATAACGACTGGGATATTTTTGGACATGGTCATAACCACTGTAATAGTAATTGTAATTATCACGAAGAAGTACAAGTCAACAGTGATATACTGGTAGATAATTTAGGGTTTTTGCCGACACATTTTGTGGTGCCTTCGGGTAATACTAGTTATTATGATGTAGCGTTTGACAACGGGATGGTGGCAGTGTATGACCAGGGTCGTCAATTACCAGGTAGAGGTGGATTGAAGGTAGATGGAGCATTAGACTATAACGAATTTCTGATGCATCGTAATGTATTAGAGACATCCGATATTCCGTATGGTAATGAATTGGATATGGTCGCAGATTTAGCGGGGGACGGAGATCATTACTGGATGGCTGAGTTTTCGCATGCGATTGGATATTCACACGGAGGAGAATATCATATCCGAGTGAAATATCGGGATTTTAAATCTTATATGAATTACATAGAAGATGAATACGGAAAGGCCTGGTCTGACAAAAAAGTCTGGATGGCGCCGATGCAAGAGGTTTACGAATACCTGCGTGTACGCGACGCGATCAATTTCTCTACTAACCATCAAGGTAACACTTTGAAGATTTATTTAAACGATGAAGAAGTTCCATCTGGGCTTCGACGATATGCTTTGAGCCTGATTGTTGATTTGCCAAATGGGTTTAATATTACAGAGGTAGTACCAAAGGGGGTGACGGTAGAATCGTATAATTCAGAAACTGGATTATTGAATTTGCGGTGGGATTAGTTTATTAAAAATTCTCCATAAAAAGATGAATTCACTAATCAACTCCAGGTTGTTTAATCTCCACTCCTTCACTGGATTTACTTTCCCGAACCATTTCCCGTACATCGGCCAGTAGTTTTTTTGCATCGTAGATGATTCCGTTTTTGATCGTATATTTTACACCGCCGACGCGAACAATTTCATTTTCTTCGGTTAATTTGATGGCGCCCGTTCCGTAGAGTACTTTTAGATTTCTTAATGGATTTTCTTCCACGATAACAAAGTCGGCTAATTTTCCCACTTCCACTGAACCAATCTGATCGTCCATTCCAAGCGCTTCGGCACCATTTAAGGTTGCGGAGCGGATCACTTCCAACGGATGAAAACCCGCTTCGCGTAGTAATTCCAGTTCTCGAATATAGGCAAATCCGTAGAGTTGAAAAATAAAACCGGAATCAGATCCAGCGGTTACGCGACCTCCTTTATTTTTATATTCGTTGATAAAAGTCATCCAAAGTTGATAGTTCTTTTTCCAGTCTACCTCTTCTTCCGTTCCCCAAAAGTGCCAGTACGAACCGTGTGAAATTTTACTGGGCATATAGAATTGCCAGAGGGAAGGAATCGTATATTCTTCGTGCCACTCCGCCCGTCGTGCCCGCATCAAATCCCGGCTTGCCTCGTAAATATTAAAAGTAGGATCAATGGTAAAATCCAGTGCTAATAATTCGTCCATCACCTTATTCCAGTGATCAGAATAGGGTGGAGCGGCCTGTGTCCACAATCGTCCCGCTTCCTTAAAACGATGCTGTTCGTTTTGGTAATTATAATCTACAGGATAGTTCTGAACCGTCCGATCTACAAATAATGCTTCTGGTAAACCGTACCAATGTTCCATCGTCGTCAATCCAGCCCGTGCCGACTTTAGCACATTCCATCTACCCACGTCCATCTGTGCGTGGTGACAAGCGGAGCGTAAACCAAGTTTTTTATTTTCATCCAGAGCTGCTGCCATGATTTTTGGGGAAGCCCCAAAAAACTTGATTCCGTCAGATCCCTTATTCGCATTCTCTCGCACCCAGGCTCGTGCTGCTTCGGGTGTACTAATACTTTCGTCCGCTCCCTGTCCAAAAACAGTGTAGGCCTGGATTCGGGGTGCCGTAATGGTCCCAGCGTTGCTTTTCTTTTTATGTTCCAAAACCCAGTCGAGTCCATTTCCACACGAAGGATCTCGGATGGTGGTAATCCCGTGTCCCATCCAGAGTTTAAAAACATATTCTGCGTCGGCACCCTGCGATTTTCCGCCGATATGTCCATGCATATCTACGAAGCCCGGTAAGAGATACATACCACTGCAATCGAGTTCTTTGCCACCTTCCTGTAATTTTGGTCGACTCTCTGGCTTGATATCTACGCCCGGATAACCCACGACGGAGATTTTAGTGATCTTATTGTTCTCTACGACGATGTCAATTGGGCCCCGTGGTGGAGCGCCGTTGCCATTGATGAGGGTGATGCCGCGGATGATTAGTTGTGGATAAGGGCCGTCGCCTTCTTTGACTTCGGGTGCCTTTTTGACTTGTGCGCGTAGGAGCATTGCCCAGGAGAGGATAGTGAGGAGGAGGAAGATTTTTTTCATTAAAACTGTCTATTAAATTATTTAATTTCCATCTCCCGCAACTCCTCAATCTTTACATAATCCAATGCTTTTACGTGCGTAGATTCCAAAATTACTTTTGGCGCTTTTCCCGCATCATACGCTTCTTTCCAGCGCACCGCACAAAGACACCAACGGTCGCCCGCTTTTAAACCAGGAAAATTATATTGTGGAAGAGCAGTACATAAATCATTGCCCTGTGCTTTAGTAAAATCTAAAAACTCCTGAGTCATTTCCGCGCAGACTACGTGGCGTCCGCTATCAGTTGGTCCAGTATTACAAACCCCATCGCGGTAATAGCCCGTCATGGGATCGGTACAACAGGATTTTAACTCCGTACCCAATACATTTTTAGCAGTATCCATGTGGTTATTATTTTTAAAAATATTAAAAAGAAGCCATAATTTTTTCTAAATCCACATGATTTTTGATCAATTGAATGGCGCGTTTTACTTTCCAGGGAGTATCTGTATTAATTTTAACCTCTATCTGATTAATTTTAGTGTAAGCACCGAGGGTATCTAGATTTGTGGAAACTACCGGAATTTGATGCTTATCAATGTATTCCATGTCAACTGTTGGATGTTCTCCCTGTCCGGGGTTGAGCCGTCCTTCTCCGGTGAGGATGATGCCCGCTAGAGGACAGGTTTCTCTACCCATTTTGGCGGCGACCATTTCGACCGTTCGGACTGATTCGTTGGCTCGTTTATAACTAACCACGAGTAGCTGATTATTTTGTTTGTGAATATTTTCGACGTCGTACACCAGAGATCCGGGAATGATTTTTTCGATGCGGTTAAGTAATTTTTTTTCGTGACAAATGCTTTTTCCTTTGATTACTTCTTTTACTGTATACATAATGGGGTAGGACATCCGTTTTTCGTAGGGTAGGAGACCGAGAAGTGGAATGTCCATTTGTTCCAGTTTTTCACCCACATAGTATTTTACCTTTTCCATTTTTTTAGGTAGCACTTTATTAACGATGACACCGATGATGGGAACATTTTTTTCTCGAAATAAAGCAAGCGACATGTTAAGTTTATCGATCGTACTTCCGACCCCTCCTTCTACGACCATGATGACTTTGGCGTCCAGTAATTTTGCGACCTCCGCATTGGAAAGATTAACGATACTGCCTACGCCAGGATGTCCAGTACCTTCATAAACGACCATTTCGTTATGTTGGTGTAAAAATTCGGCGGCTTCCAGAATATTTTTGCGGTAAGGAAACTGTGCTGGATTATCCAGAAAAGCAGTCGTTGCGCCACTTCCCAATATGACCGGGCTATGAAATTTTTGCGAAAGCTCAAAATTCATAATTTTGGAAAAGAGAAAGGCATCTTTATCTACTGTCAGATTTTCAAAATCTTTTACTTCCTGTCCGACAGGCTTACAATATCCTACCCCTTTAAGATTGAGGCTGCTAAGTGCTGCGGTGAGACCCAGAGTAGAAGTTGTTTTTCCGACGTGTTGTCCGGTGGCAGCAACGTAGATACTTTTTTTCATATTTAATTTGATTTGGTAATCTTGTGTAAAAATAGGAAAATCATTTGAGTGTAGGTGTTACTTGAGTCGACACCTTTTTTTATACGATGTTTCCATATGTTGTTGGTACTTCCTGATTCGCTTAAATTAACCGAAAGCTTTTAAAAAATCTTCTAAAAATACTTATCTTTCCTCTTTAAGTATACAACTTCATAAAATTAAAACCTCCCCTTATGTATTCAATGCTTTTACATAGTCATTCCGGCCTTCGCTGGGTCGTTCTTGTTTTGCTTCTTCTAGCTGTAATCAATAATGGAATGAAATGGCAATCCGGTAAAGCTTTTACGGACAAGGATCGTAAGCTCAATCTTTTTACAATGATTTCCTCGCATATCATGTTGTTGCTTGGAATCGCCCTTCTTTTTATCAGTCCTAAAGTGAAAATTGGAGAAGGAGGAATGAATGAAGTAGCTCGTTTTTTTATGACCAAGCATATGATTTGGATGATTATAGCCATTATTCTAATCTCTGTTGGTAATATTCGTTCTAAAAAACTAATTGGCGATCGTATAAAATTTAAAGCAGCTTTTATTCCTTTTTTACTAGCGCTCGTAGCGATTTTATACGCAATTCCGTGGCCGGGAAGAGGGTACGGTGGAGGATGGTATTGAGGTGGGATTCCTTCGGAAATCCCTGGTTGATTGGTAAATTAGTTAATCGGTCCCGCTAGCGTGTATATTCAAATCGATACCTGGAGAATTTTATAGAATAAAAAGTAGCGTGTACAAGTAAACGTGTTCCCTTATTGTCTTATATTTTAGTGATCAAGAAAATTAATACGCTCAGATATATTGTTAAAAAACACTCAAAATTATTCATGGGAAAGGCTGCGAGCAGATTAAGTTTGATACTGGTGATGAGCTGTTTGATACCGGGTCTATCGATTTTATCAGCGCAAGAGAAGTGGTTTGAGGTTCCGCTTTCCGAGCGGATTGCGAGCTATGATATTGATGTAGAACTGGATGCCGTTGCTCATCATCTAAAGGCAACCCAAACCATCTATTGGCAAAATCCTTCTGATGATACCATTCGCATCATCCCTTTTCATTTATATTTAAATGCTTTTAAAAATACGGAATCTACTTTCTACCAGGAAAGTTACGGGTCGGGTCGTTTTCCGGATATAGCGCATACTACCGAAGCGGATTGGGGCTGGATTAATATTGATAAAATAAGAATTGGAGATAGTGAAGATATCAGTAATCGACTGCGTTATATTCATCCCGATGATGATAACGACAAAGACCAAACGGTTATTGAACTCGTTTTACCGGAACCAATCTTACCACGAGCTAAAACTATTTTAAAATTAAACTGGACCGCCAAGATTCCCCAAATAAAAATCCGTACTGGATACAGCAAAGACTTTTATTTGCAAGCACAATGGTTTCCCAAAATTGGAGTGTACGAACCCGCCGGAATGCGGTTTGCAAAAACTGGGCAGTGGAATTGTCATCAATATCATCCGACGACCGAGTATTACGCCAATTTTGGAAATTATAATGTTAGTATTAATGCTCCAGCAAATTTTATCGTGGGTGCGTCGGGGACCCGAACCAAGGTAGATACCCAACCCAACGGAACTAATACGCACTATTTTCACGGGGAAGATATTATTGATTTTACCTGGACGGCTTCCCCACATTTTGAGGTAGTCAAAGAGGAGTATTTGGGAATCAAACTTGAACTACTGATTAATTCCGAATACAGTTGTTGTACCGATCGCTATCTCGAATCGGCCAAATATGCCATTGATTATCTGGGCGAAAGACTGATGCCTTATCCCTTTCCAAAGCTTACTATTGTCGTACCACCGCTCCACGGAATCAACGCTGGTGCGATGGAATATCCCACGCTCGTCACGGCGCCTGGGATGTACGGTTTTCCGGATTGGTTGCGGTCGCCGGAGTATTTTGTGATCCACGAATTTGTCCACCAATATTTTATGATGATGGTGGCGACCAACGAATTTGAAGAAGCCTGGATGGACGAAGGATTTACTTCTTACTGGAAATCCCGGATTTTGGATGATGCTTATGGTGTCAAAAATTCGGTGATTGATTTGCGGTGGGTACGGATGGGCGCGATGGAATTTTTTCGGAGTCGCTACGTAGGAATGGATAATATTCACTTGGCAGAAAGCACCCGGTCGGGCTGGGAATATCCCAACGGATCACCACGAGCCCTCTTTTATTCCAAACCAGCTACCTGGCTTAAAACCCTGGAAGGTATCGTGGGTATTGAAACGATGGACGAGTTGATGAAAACCTATTTTGATCGGTGGAAATTTAAGCATCCTTGTCGCTATAATTTTATCGATGTGGTAAATGAAGTAGTTGGCGAAGATATGACCTGGTTCTTTGAGTATGTGCTATATGGTACCGGGACTTGTGACTATGCGGTGGGAAGTATTCAACATCTGGAAATGGCAACGACTACCGTCGGAATCTGGAAAGATAGTTTAATAGTAAAAAAACAAAACTTACTAAAGAAGTACCAGGCAAAAGTGGTGTTGGAGCGACTCGAAGACATTCAACTGCCCGTTGATATTCTGGTGCATTTTTCGGACGGAACGGAAGTCTTGGAAAAATGGGATGGTAAAGCACGAACCCACGGACTTACCTACGAAACTGACGTACGAATAGATTACGTAGAGATTGATCCGCTGCAAAAAATATATATGGATATTAATATTTTAAATAATAGTAGAAGGACAGAACCGGATACCCGGAGCATCTGGGCGTACGTGAGTAGCTGGGCGATGCGAATACAGCAAGTTTTTCAGGGAGTTAGTTTTTTTATTTAATGAAAATAATAAACGCGTTAAAATATGGGTTTAAGTTAGCGAGCCTCAACGTAAAATTGTGGAGTCTGCTCTATTTGATCAATCTGCTTTTTGCGGGATTGGTGGTGGTGCCAATATTGTATTATCTGGGAGATGAGTTGGCGATGACCAAAGCGACCGACCGATTGATTGGAGGATTTGACTTTACGCTGTTTAATGATTTTTTGAATCAGAATCCTGAATTTTTACGGTTGTTGAGTACCCAAACAATTATCGTCGGAATTCTTTTTATTTTGCTATACATTTTTCTGACTGGAGGGATTTTGACTCGTTTAAAAAACATGGAAACGGATCTACATCGATTGGGAAATTTCTGGACGGGTTGTGGAAAATATTTTTTTCGACTGTTGCGGTTGTCGTTTTATTTTGCGTTGGTTTATCTGAGTGTGGCCGGATTATTTTTAGCTGTTTTTAGTTGGTCGGTAAAAGGCGGATTGGACTATTTTACGAGTGAAGCGGCTATTTTTTATCGTGCTAAAATCTGTTTATTTTTTTATGGATGCTTTGCGTTATTCTTTTTTATGGTGCACGATTATGCCAAGGTATTGGTGATTTCCAATAATCGCCGTTCTGTTTTTCGAGAATTTTGGGGCGCATTTAAATTGGTTTTTAAAAATATTGGAACTACGTTTGGACTCTATTTGCTATTATTCGGACTCTTTGTTTTGACGAGCATTTTATACGGCATGATGGACGGAGTGATTCATCGAATGGGTATACCCTCGCTGGGTTTATTTTTGACGGGGCAGGTCTATGTATTGTTGCAGATTGGATTTAAATTGATGAATTTAGGGAGTGTGGTTAGGATAGTGAATAATGTTTTAATGAATAAGTGAAAAATTAAAAATAAGTTGAGCCATCCTACTCGTCCTTTTGCCTTCTAATTTCCTTGAAAATACTCACCATAGCTCGCTATGTTTGCGTTCTTCAACATATTAGAAAGCAAAATTACTTCGCATTATGGCTCACTTTATTAATACTTTTTCACTAAGGAATAATGAATTATATAATCTATTTTTTCCCTAAAAGCCTACCTCAAACACATTTTAAAGCGTGAGTGAGAGAAGCCAATAGCAAGAATCCAATAGCTAATAGCAAATAAATGAAAGCCCTTATCGTCGAAGGTGGTGCCCTCCGTACCGTATTTAGTGCAGGTGTCCTGGATGCCTTTTTGGTCAATCAATTTGATCCGTTTGACCTGTATATTGGGGTGTCAGGTGGCTCGATGTCGATGACTTATTTTTTGAGTAAAACCTATCAGGCGACTTATGAAATTACCAAAAAAATTATTGTGGATACCGCATTTATGGGGTTGAAAAACATTTTTTCGGAAGAAGGATACATCAACTTGGCGTATCTACAGGAATACGCGGATCGATCTTATCCACTCGATATTTCTGGATTAGAAAAAGTTTCTAGAAATAAAAAAATAGAAATCGTCGCAACTAATATTGAAGATGGAACACCCGTTTATCTCTGGCCTACCATTCAGAATTGGCGGGACTGTCTCAAGGCATCGAGTACCTTACCCTTTTTGACCAAAGGCTACTACTGGATCAACGATCTGAAGCTAATGGATGGAGGCTGGTCGGACCCGATTCCCGCCCGCCGCGCCATTGAATCGGGGGCAGATCAGGTGGTTATTATTCGGTCGCAACCGTTATCTTACCGATCAGACTGGCATTACTTTGGTGTAATTGGGCAGTTTATCAATCGCAATAATCCGGCAATGAAAGATCTCTTTGCGCGGGAGCATATTGTCTACAATGAAGCTCTTGATTTTTTAAAAGAAGAGCACACCGAACAGATTATCCAAATCGCGCCACCGGATTATTTAAAGACTACAGCGTATTCTGCGACGGAAGAAAAATTGACGATTGATTATCGAACGGGACTGGATATGGGGCTACAGTTTATTCGGGAGTATGGGGGTGGGTTTTGAGGGAATATTGAATGTCGAGAATAAATTATAAATAGTACTTTCTTTTTCTATACAAGATTTTTTTTTAGTTTCCGTTGATATAAACATCACTAACGGATTTTTTTGAATAAACTAACATCTGTAATAACTTTAGATCATTTACCCATTGATATATCCAAAATACGCTAGCCCAAAATAAAATTCTCAATAAATCTATTCCGCACTTCCTCCGGCATCCAAAAAAACTGACGATTATTTTCAAAATAATCTGCAATCGAACCTTCGATCAAATCACTCTCTGCCTTCACCAATCCCTCCGTTCTTAACATCCGTAAACAAACTTCAGAAACAATTAGGTTGGAATTTTTATAAACACCGATTTGATCCTGGCCAGCAGTTCCGTCAAAAGATAGCTTATAAAGAAATTTTGGAATTTCTCTTTTTTGAGTAGTAAAAGACTGGGATAGACGACTTCCGAGTCTTAGATTCGAATATTTTTTAAAGGAGATTTTTAATTTATGACTATCCAAAAGTTTCGTACTCAAATCATCGAACGCCCAGAACCCATCGGCTTGTACGATAATGTCTTCTGAAAGGGAGTCCAAATAAATTTTATCGGATGATTTGTCTTTTTGAAAAAGGTCGATAGGGTGGATATGGAGGTAGTGAAATTTCATAAGTATGTTAATAGTGTCGGTGATTTCTGATTTTACATCAGACTCCAAAAGTAAGTAAATTTACGTTGAAGAGAAGCCAGTAAGCCAACTGGCCAACAAGTTATTATTAGCTCATTCCTTAACTATTCCAAAAATAATCCCGCCGCAATCCTATCGGCCAGCAACCGCCCCCGCTTTGTCAATCGATAAATTGAACCATCTTGTTCGACTTCTTTACGTGCGACTATTTCCATCATACCGTTTGCAAACTCTTGCGCTACTTCTTTTCCCCAGCGTTCTTCCAAAAAATAAATGTTGACGCCCCACTTGGTACGGAGTGCCGTCATGATATATTCGTTGTGTTGGTCGGCAGGAGATAGTATTTCTTTTTCAAAAAATATAGTTTGATTATCAACCGCCTTCATGTACTTGGCATTATTCGCAACATTCCACTGTCGAGAAGGGCCATCAAAAGAGTGCGCCGAAGGACCGACGCCAAGATATGGAACCCCTCGCCAATAATTGGTATTGTGCCGAGCGTGGTGACCGGGTAAACAAAAATTGGAGATTTCGTAATGCTCATAACCTGCCGTTTCGAGCGTATTCATCAAATAGGTAAATTGTCGAGCGGCTTTGGCTTCGTCCACCGGGAGGGAAGTCCCTTTTTTGATAAAATGATCGAGCGCCGTACCGGGTTCTACGGTCAATGCGTAACAGGATAGGTGCGGGATTTTCCAACGAATGAGTTTTTCTACATTGGCGGCCCACTGCTTGTCCGTCGTCGTCGGTGAACCATAAATCAAATCTATACTGATATTTTTAAAACCAAAATCGTGTGCTAACTGAATAGATCGTTCTGCTTCTTGTGCGTCGTGGGCGCGATTCATGTACACGAGATCTTCCTGAAAAAAAGATTGTACACCAATGCTTAATCGATTGACGGGTGAATCCTTCAGGGTTTTTAGTCGTATCTCCGACAAGTCGTCGGGATTGGCTTCCAGGGTAATCTCCGCTTCGGATGAAATCGTAAAATGTTTTTGGAGGGTTACAAAAATTTCTGCCAGTTCTTCCTCGTTTAAGATAGAAGGTGTGCCGCCACCAAAATAGATGGTTTCAATAAGACCTGCTGGTAAATAATCGACGCGATACTCAATTTCCGTACAAATCGCAGCTACCATTTCTTTTCGGTATTTTAGCGAAGTAGAAAAGTGAAAATTGCAATAATGACACGCTTGTTTGCAAAACGGAATATGGAGATAGATGCCGGACATACATAAAAAAGGAACCCCGTTACACGGACGGAATTGAAGGCAAAAGTACGGATTCTTTTTTTGTTGAAATGTTGAAGCGCTGCGCGCGTTGAGTCACTTCGTTTGTTGAATCGCTTCGCTTGTTGAGATGTTGAAATATTGAACCTGTCTATTTATGTAGGAAGGTAGGGGGTTAATAATGGCGCTGTCTCGTAAGCTTTTAAAAAGAGTATGCTGCAGAATAAGTTTAACAGTTTTTAAAACGAATAAAAATTTGTGTCTTTGTGTCTTTGTGGCAATTATCTAGTTTCTCTTTTTGAAATTACTTACAAGACAGTCTTTTTTGTTCTCAATTTTACGGAAGTATAGTTTTTTAAGTTAACATGAGCATAAGAATATTTTTTTTGTTTTTTATAACCTTGTTATTTTATAACAATAGCTCGCTCGTGGCTCAACGTTCTGTAACGTTAGACCTTAAAATCACTGGCACCGAAAAAGAACATTCCGCCTGGGAGGAACTTCCGGAGACCTATCCCGATACCCTCAGCCTGATTGGAAATTTACAAAACATCATCGCCAATTTACGTAGTGACGCCTACCTGACCGCAAGTATTGATACCATCATTTGGCGGGATACCGTAGCGCAAGTCAACTTACAGACTGGCCCGCAATACGAATGGACGAGTCTAAAAAATGGAAATGTAGAAACTGTCTTTTTAGAACAGATAAGGTTTCGAGAACGACTCCTGGATGGTAAACCTTTTCGCTATCGGGAGTTGGTGAAAATCCAGGAAAGCCTGTTAAACTACGCCGAGAATAACGGATATCCATTCGCCTCGGTTTGGCTGGATGAGGTCGTGATTGAGGATGGAAAAATTGGAGCAAAAATATTTATGCAGAAAAGTCGACTTACTTTTTTTGATAAAGTAAAAATATTCGGTAACGCCAAAATTACTACTCGCTATCTGGAAAATTATCTGGGAATTCAAAATGGAGAGCTGTACAGTCGGGAAAAAGTGCTCAAAATCAAAAGCCGTTTGCGAGAACTTCCCTTTGTCGTAGAAAAACAAAATGCTACGGTTACCTTTGCGGGCGATCAGGCGACGATCAATCTTTTTGTTGACAAAAAAAATGCGAGCCGATTTGATTTTTTGGTAGGTTTACAGCCCAATGATCGATCTGCCGGACCCAACAATCCGAATGTTCGAACTTTCCAGTTAACCGGAACTTTTAACGCCGATCTGAATAATCAATTTGGTCGAGGAGAAAAAATCTATGCGGAATTTCAGCAGCTTCGGCCACAGACACAAGAGCTGAATATCGCACTGGCTTATCCCTATATTCTGGATACCCCTTTTGGGATGGATTTGAAATTTGATTTGTATAAAAGAGACACCGCATACCTTGATGTGATCTCAGATTTGGGAATACAGTATCTCTTCGAAGCTGGAACCTATTTACGTGTTTTTTGGAATCGTTCGACGACAAATGTGTTGAGTGTAAATGAAGCATTAATTTTACAACGCCGGCGATTACCGACCATTCTGGATATTAATCGAACCAGTTTTGGATTAGAATATCAGATTCAAAAACTTAACTACCGTTTTAATCCTAGCAAAGGCTGGATGCTCAATTTACGGGGTGGGGCGGGCCTGAAGCGAATCAATAAAAACAATAAAATTTTAGAATTAGCAACCAACGAATTTGATCCCGAAACGCTTTACGATACGATTAATCTGCAAAGCTTTCAATACCAGTTGAGTGGTCAGGCGGCGTATTATTTTCCATTGTCCCGGCGTACCATCCTCAAGACGGGAGTTCGGGGAGGCTACATCATTGCGGATAGTCCGGTATACCAAAACGAGCAATTTCGAATCGGCGGAAATCGTATTCTACGCGGCTTCGACGAAGAGTCTATTTTTGTCACCAACTACGCCGTGGCGACCCTGGAACTCCGCTTTTTACTCGGCCAAAATTCTTATCTCTTTGCCTTTGGCGATCTGGGATACACCGAAAATATAAGAGTCGATCAACGTAATTTTGACCGTCCGGCGGGGATGGGTGCGGGGATTACTTTTGAGACCAAGGTTGGCTTGTTTGGGTTTAGTCTGGCAGTTGGTAAGCAACAAAATACAGGTTTTGATTTTCGATCCGTGAAGACGCATTTTGGGTATGTGAGTTTGTTTTGATAGAATGTGGAGAAGGTGTGGTGGGTATATTTACAAAAAGGTAGATTATTGATTGGTTTCATTATTGATGGTAAATAGTAAAGAGACCTTAAAAACCAAATGAATACCGGAGAACTGGAAGAGGTCGGCATTTCTGTTTATTGAGCAACCTGCTTCGGTTGTTGGACGTTTGTTCACTGATTATAATGACAATGGAATATTTCTCGTCAACGTTAGGATACACTAAAAGAAACCTCAATGTTATATTACTGAAAGCCCACCGAAAGCCAATCGTCCGCCCCCTTCACCGATTGAAGAGCGCCAATTGTCCGCCCATTGTCCGCCAAACACGTTAGAAGAGAAAAAAGCCAACTGTCAGCCAATTGCCAGCCCATCGTCCGAAGCCTTATAATACAATTCCGAACAATTATCCTCCGTAAAAATTTCATTCGATAAACGAACAATATCCTCCTTCGTCACCTTGAGGTATTCCGCCTTTTCCGAGTTAATTAAATCCGCGTCACCGATCAATTCAAAGTACGCCAGGTTAATCGCTTTATTCAACACATTGGATTCAGAAAAAACCAGTAAACTCTCAATCTTGTTTTTATACTTCTGCAATTCTAATTCTGTCGGACCTTCTTTTTTTAATAAATCTAATTCCTTCCAAATCGCCGCTTCCGCTTTTTCCAGACTTACCCCCGGCATCGGTCGTCCCTCAATAATCAATAAACCCGGATCAATATTTCCGGTAATAAAAGCATCAATGCTATTAAATAAACGCTGTTCTTTATACAGCTTTCGAAACAAACGGCTAGACGAACCATTACAAAGAATATCCGAGGTTAAATCCGCCGCGTAATAATTTTTATCCACTCGGGCCGGACAATGAAAAGCCAGATACAACGCATCAGAAGGAACCTTGGCCGGATTGATTTGTTTTTGAATCGCACGTTGTGGAGGTTCCATTTCCAGTTTTCGTTTCGGGGTTTTTCCACTTGCTATATCGGCAAACCATTTTTGCGAAAGCACCTTCACTCGCGCTACCGTCGTCTTACCCGCCACCACCAAAATTGCATTGTTGGGTCGATAATAATTAAAGAAAAATTCTTTTACTTCTTCCAATGTCGCATCCTCTACATGTTTGGGTATTTTACCAATCGTCGGCCAGCGGTAAGGATGAATCTTATAAGCCATATCGGCTAAAAAATGCCACGCGTCCCCATAAGGAACGTTTAAACAGGTTTCCTTAAATTCCTCAATTACCACCTTTTGCTGAATTTCCAAATTCTTCTGATCAAACTTCAACATTTTCATTCTATCCGATTCTAACCAAAATGCCGTCTCAATATTTTCTGCCGGCAGTAGTTCGTAAAAATTAGTAATATCATTGTTAGTGAAGGCATTGTTCTCTCCACCCGCCAATTGAATCGGCTCATCAAAATCCGGAATATTTTCTGATCCGCTAAACATCAAATGCTCAAACAAATGTGCAAAACCCGTCTTCTCCGGCGACTCATCCCGCGCGCCTACATTATACAAAACGTTGACCGCCACCATCGGCGTGCTATCATCCTCGTGGACCAAAACCCGTAACCCATTCTCCAACGTGAATTTTTCAAATGCTATCATAAAATTATTTTTTATTTAAATGCGTCTTATAATACGCCCTCCAAAATTACCTTTTTTCCGCTTCACTTCAAACCCACCAAAAATTTCAAAATCGGCATCTTTAAACAATAGACTTTAAACTAAAGCATAAAAATAGTTTTCGACGATTGGGGAAGAGACCAGTTATTTGGCTGTGTTCTTTTCCCTTTTTTTATTGAGGTCACAAAAGCACAAAGCCACAAAGATAAATGTTCGCATTAAAGGTGAATGACCGCAAGATTCTAGCGCCTTCATAGCAATCCAAAATCAAATAAAATTTTTAGCGTCTTTTTCGCCAGACAGTTGAATTCTCCGTATCTTTCCACTATGAATCGTCCTGACTTTAAAAATATCACTTTTGATCCAACCATTTTGGCGAAAGCCACGGAGGCAAAAACTCCTCAGGCCTGGGAAACGCCCGAGCAAATAACGATAAAAGAAATTTATACGCCCGAGGATATCAAAGATGTATATCATCTTAATTTCGTTGCCGGAATACCACCGTATCTACGTGGACCCTACAGCTCTATGTACAGCGGAAGACCGTGGACCATTCGTCAATACGCCGGATTTTCTACTGCTACGGAAAGCAACGCATTTTATCGCCGCAACTTGGCCGCCGGACAAAAAGGATTGTCCGTCGCTTTTGATTTGGCTACTCACCGGGGATACGATTCGGATCATCCACGAGTAACGGGCGACGTCGGAATGGCCGGAGTAGCTATTGATACGGTAGAGGATATGAAACTTTTATTTGACCAAATTCCCCTGGATAAAATGTCGGTGTCCATGACGATGAACGGGGCCGTGATTCCTATTATGGCTTTTTATATTATAGCGGCAGAAGAACAAGGTGTCAACCGTAGCTTACTTAGTGGAACGATCCAAAACGATATTTTAAAAGAATTTATGGTGCGGAATACCTACATCTACCCGCCCGCTCCCTCGATGCAAATCATCGCCGATATTTTTGAATATACCGCCAAAGAAATGCCGCGTTTTAATTCGATCAGTATCAGTGGATATCATATTCACGAAGCGGGTGCTCCTGCCGATATTGAACTGGCTTACACCCTCGCAGATGGACTGGAATACGTGCGCGCTGGATTGGCGAGTGGGCTGACCATCGATCAGTTTGCGCCGCGCCTGTCTTTTTTCTGGGCTATTGGAATGAATCATGTTATGGAAATTGCCAAGCTACGAGCAGGTAGATTACTTTGGGCAAAAATCATTAAAAAATTCAATCCTGAAAATTCAAAGTCGATGACTTTGCGTACGCATTGCCAAACTTCAGGATGGAGCCTCACAGAACAAGACCCGTTTAATAATGTCGCTCGGACTTGCATCGAAGCACTCGCCGCTACCCTAGGTGGAACTCAGTCGTTACATACCAACTCACTGGACGAAGCAGTGGCGTTACCTACGGATTTTTCGGCCAAGATTGCGCGGGATACCCAAATTTATTTACAAAAAGAAACCAACATAACAAAAGTGGTTGATCCGTGGGGAGGTTCTTACTACGTTGAAAAACTAACCGCTGAACTCGTAGATCGCGCCTGGACTTTAATTCAGGAAGTAGAGGCGTTAGGCGGTATGACCAAAGCCATCGAAAATGGTTTACCGAAATTAAGAATTGAAGAAGCGGCGGCTCGTAAGCAAGCCCGGATTGATAGTGGAAAAGATAAAATTGTTGGCGTCAATATTTTTCCAACGGACGACCAAACTGAAATGGAACTCCTCGAAGTAGACAACGCCGAAGTACGTCGGGGACAAATCGCGAGTATCCAAAAAGTAAAAACCAAGCGGGATAACGACAAGGTACAATCGGCATTAAATGCGCTTGCCACCTGCGCAAAATCTGGTAAAGGTAATCTCCTCGAACTAGCGGTTACCGCCGCTCGTGAACGTGCTACGCTCGGAGAAATCTCCGCGGCGATGGAACAGCATTTTGGTCGTTACGTCGCTCGTACCCAAGTGGTAAGTGGCGTTTATTCAAAAGAGATAAGTATGGACGAAAAATTTAAAGCCACCCAACAACTAGCCAACGAATTTGCGGCCCTCGATGGTCGTCGTCCCCGTATCATGGTCGCCAAGTTAGGCCAGGATGGACACGATCGTGGTGCAAAAATCATCGCGACCAGTTTTGCAGACCTCGGCTTCGACGTCGACATCGGTCCCCTCTTCCAAACGCCCGAAGAGGCCGCTCGACAAGCAGCCGAAAATGATGTGCACGTCCTGGGAATTTCCTCCCTCGCGGCGGGTCATAAGACTTTGGTGCCACGTACCGTCGAAGCGTTGAAAGAGTTGGGTAGAGAAGATATTTTGGTGGTAGCCGGAGGGGTTATTCCTCCTCGTGATTATGAATTTTTATACGATGCTGGTGTGATGGGGATTTTTGGTCCTGGAACCATCATCGCGGAAGCGGCGGCGGAGATTTTAGTGGTGCTTAAAAAGCAGATTTCTTGATTTAAAAAATTAATGAATAATGATTGAGTATACATTCCTGATTATCCATAAGATCAACCAAATCAATATTCAATATCCGACATTCAAGATTCGATATTAAATGGCAGTCCATCAATCTTGAATGAATCTACCTCTCTGATTATTTCTGAAATCAACATTCCTTAGTTTGACTTTGCTACTTTTAATCACAATGAATTAGGGAACAAAGATGCTCTCTGTACTTGCTATTTTTCTGTTTTTTTCTCGAGATTTTTGTCGCGATAGAAATTTGTTAATCTATGG
>Ga0209187_1001930_pt1 | contig 21566 bp, 13 predicted proteins | sample BantaG_FD_187430 | JGI IMG/M metagenome (GOLD analysis project Ga0209187, IMG submission 187430) | Marine algal microbial communities from Bantry Bay, Ireland - BantryBay_4 metaG (SPAdes) (version 2) | ecosystem: Host-associated > Algae > Red algae > Unclassified | place: Bantry Bay, Ireland...
TATTGGTTCAGGAGGAGATTGGAATGATACGAATGAAGGATTTCTTACTTGGACTAATAATACTGGAGCCGATATTTTAGCTGGATCAGTTATAGTTTTGGATAATTTAACTGCAACAGAGTCTACGGATTGTGGAAATATAGAAGCTACTGGAGGATCTTTCAATATGGGGGGATCTAATGAAGTAGTTTATGCATATTGTGGAACTAGTCAAACTGTCCCTACAATTTTTTTAACTGCTTTGGGGAACGACGAATTTCTTTCTGCAAATGGAACTCTTACAGGAACAGGGTTAACTGCTGGTACAAATGCAATTGCAATTGACGGTGACGAAGATATAGGAACTTTTGATGGGCCAATAACAAATTCAACAACAGCATCTGATATTAATAATCCAACTAATTGGACAACTCAAGATGGTTCTGGAAGTCAATCAAATGATTCGATGGTTCCAGATTGGCCTGAAGATGTACCCGATGGAACAGCTGCATGTAATTTTGCTCTATTGCCAGTAACCCTTACTTCTTTCGAAGCAAAAGCAACTAATAACAAATCAGTAACCCTACAATGGCAAACCGCTTCCGAAGAAAACAACGACTACTTCTCCATCGAGCACAGCATCGACGGAACTAGCTTCCAAGAAATCGCAACTCAAGCAGGAAATGGAACAACAGAATTAGTTCAAAACTATTCTTTCTTACATAGAGAAGTAGAAAATGGCTTACACTACTACCGCTTAAAGCAAGTAGATTTTGATGGGAAATTTGAATACTCAAATATTGTAACTGCAACAATCAAGCGTTCCAATGATGACGTAATCTTAACACCCAATCCAACTTCTAATGTGATTTTGATTCAAACCAAAACACCTTACGAAAGAAATGCAGATTTCCGAATCTTAAATATGCAAGGGCAAGAAGTCTTGACAAGTGTATTGCAAGCAGGTGATACGGATATGGAATTAAACATTGTTGACTTTCCAGTTGGAATATATTATTTACAATTATTTGTAGATAATGAGGTGATGATGAAAAAAATTATCAAGCAGTAATTTTTGACATACTTCCAAATAGAAAAGCCGTTTTGATTCTATCAAAACGGCTTTTCTATATTACAAAAAATCTAATTTTTATATTGACTAGTGCGCTCCACCTTCACCATGAACATGTCCATGATCCAATTCCTCAGCTGACGCCGCACGCACTTCTTTCACCTCAACTTTGAAATTCAATACTACTCCAGCCAAAGGATGATTGCCATCTACCATTACTTCTTTCTCATCTACTTTAACAATAGTCACCATGATTGTCCCTTGTTCGCTGTTCGCTTGAAACTGCATACCAACTTGCAAATCAGGCACATGTCCAAAGTGTTCTCTTGGAACAGTTTGCAACATTTCTTCATTTCGCATACCATAACCTTCTTCTGGTTTGATGGCAATATCTAATTTATCTCCCACCACTTTTCCTTCCAATTCTTTTTCCAAACCAGGAATCAAAGCACCTGTTCCATGTAAATATTTCAATGGTTCACGACCCGTTGAAGAGTCAATCACAACTCCATCATTGTCAGTAAGTGTATAATCAATTGCTACAACTACATTTTTTTCGATATTCATTTTTCTAGATTTTAAGACGAAAATTTATTGATTAAAATAGGAAAGTATTTCTGCTGAATTAAAACTGAAGAAATCGCTTTTAAAAGAAAAAAAAGCAAAAAAGACTGACCTTTTGAAAATTGGCGCAAAGATAGTTTTTTTGTATAAAAATTGAAAATATGATGTTTCATCGTTCCTAATCCGACAAATCAAAGGAATTTAAGATTTCCATAAGAGACTTTTCCTTCATTTAAAAGACTTAATAAATAAACCAATTCGTTGAATTAACAGTTACTTTTACAATAGTAGAAATAGTTTGATTTTAATAAAAAGAAATACATGAAAAAATATAATTTAATTTTATTCGCATTTGTAAGTTTGATTTTTGCCAATGCAGTTTTCGCACAACCTGATACTGAATTCTCAGGAGAAATGAATTGGGGAGAAGAATATAAAGAACCTTCTAATTCTTATTTATCCGAAATATTGGGAAATGATGCAGCTGGTTTTTATGCCCTTCGTCAGCAAATAAAAGGTGGTATCATGACAGGAGGAAGCCCTCAAAAAATTTATATTGAAAAATATAGTCAGAAGATGAAACTGAGAAAATCAAAAGAAATTGATCTGCGATACAAAAAGAAAAAACGAGACTTTGAAAAAGTCTTGTACCTCAACAATCAATTTTATCTATTTACTTCCTTCAACAACAAAGCGCACAAAGCGAATTATCTTTTTGTCCAATCCATCAAAAAGAAGTCATTGACGCTTAGCAAGAAAATGAAAAAAATTGCAGAGTCGCCAGCCCGAGATGAGTATCGGGAAGGGAAATTTAACTTCCATGTTTCCAAAGACAGCTCTCATGTTTTGATATATAGCCAATTGCCTTATCAAAAGAAAGGAGCAGAAATGTTTTCGTTACAAGTCTTCGATAATAACTTTGAAAAGAAATGGGAAAAAGACATTCAACTACCATACCCAGATAATCAATTTTCTGTAACTGATTATCGAGTAGATAATAATGGAAATGTTTATTTGCTAGGTACGCTCTATGAAAATACGTCTGGTTTTTTGAGAAGGAATACAAATTATCAATATATCATTTTAGCATACACCAAAAATGGCGAAGCGTCACAAGAGTATGAGGTAAATTTGAAAGGGAAATTTATTACCGATCTTACTTTTCGAGTAGGTAAAAAAGGGAAATTAGTTTGCTCTGGTTTTTACTCCGAAAAAAATACTTATAGTATTAAAGGAACTTATTATTTCCAAATCGACCCTCAAACGTCCGAAGTGTCTAATGCGAATTACAAAGAATTTGATTTTGATTTTGTCACGGAATATTATTCTAATCGAAAAAAAAGAAAAGCAAAAAAGGCAGAGGAAAATGGGGACACTCGACGTTCGGCTGAATTATATCAGTATTCGTTAAATGATTTGATTTTGAGAAGTGATGGAGGAGCAGTTTTAGTAGCGGAACAATATTATGTGGAGCGAAGAGAAGATAATCAATTTACCAATGGAGGATTTTATAATCCTTATAGTTTTCGAAATAATCAATTTCGAGACAACGTAGATTACTTTTATAATTATAACGATATAATCGTTGTCAATATCAAACCGAATGGCGAAATCCAATGGGCGAGTCGTATTCCAAAAAAGCAAGAAACTCGAAATGATGGAGGTTATTATGCCAGTTATGCCATGGCAATTGTACGGGATAAAATCTGTTTTGTGTACAATGATAATGGGAAAAATTTTGGCGCAAAAAGAAATAATCGTCGATATGGATTCAATGGATCAAATTCCATTTTAGCATTAACTGAGATCGGAATAGATGGAAGCGTTAACACTTTTCCCATCAGTAGTAATCGAGAACAAGGAATAATCACTCGACCGAAAATTTGTAAACAAATAGGAAAAAGAGAAGTCGCTATTTTTGGAGAAAGAGGAAAACGGTATAAGTTTGGAAAATTAGAATTGTGATTTTTTTTTACCGCAGTAGGTGCTGATTTTTTTGATTTTATATGATCTCCCAAAGTTTATGTTTTGCAAAAATTATTTCATCGTAAAAGAGATCATAAATTATCATGAAAATCAGCGCTTTCTGCGGCAAAAAAATCATTAAAATCATAAAATATAAAATGAAACACATCGCAATATTCGCCACAGGCAATGGAAGCAATGCTCAAAAAATAATCGAACACTTCGAAAATCACGACGCAGCAAAAATTAGCCTAGTCATTTCCAATAAAAAAACAGCAGGTGTTTTGGAAAAAGCAGCCGTCAAAAATATATCAACCCTAATCATAAATCGAGAAGAATTTTACCAAACAGAAGATATATTAGAAAAATTAGATGCGTTTCAGATTGATTTTATAGTCTTGGCGGGCTTTTTGTGGTTAATGCCAACATATATAGTAAAATCATATGCGAATAAAGTGGTAAATATCCACCCCGCACTTTTACCAAAATATGGCGGCAAAGGAATGTATGGCATGAATGTTCACCGAGCAGTCCACGCTGCACAAGAAGCAGAAAGTGGAATGACCATACACTATGTCAATGAGCAATACGATGAAGGAGCAATTATTTTTCAAGCAAAATGTTCGCTCCAATCAACTGACTCACCTGACGACATTGCTAAGAAAGTACTTCAATTGGAACACCAACATTATTCAGAAGTAATTGAAAATCTAATTTTAGAAACTTAATTTTTGTATAAAATAATACCACCGAATTTATGAAAAGCTTATTAGTCCTAATTTTTTGTTTGGGAATGACTACTGTTCATGCTCAAAAAATGAGTTGGCGAAAGCACGCCAAACTGGCGAAAAAACAATTCGAAGAAAGTAATTTCCAAGATGCTGCGATCAACTTTGAGGCAGCATGGCAAAAAAAGCCAAAGAAAAAAGAATACTTATATCAAGCTGCAGAATGCTACTCAAAAGTCAAAGACTATCAAAAAGCAGCAGAATGTTACGAACCGATCAAAGAAGAGAATAAAGAATTTATACTTCCAGGATTGAAACATTGTCGGATGTTGAAGATGAATGGTCAATACGATGAAGCTAGTCGAGCTTTTGTTTATTTTATTAATGGTTACGAAGGTGCTGATAAAGATGTAGTAGCAACGATTGTTCAAGATGAAATTAGAGGTTGCGAACTAGCGATATCAATGTTGGAAAAAGAAAATAGCAATATTACATTCGAACATTTGAGCTCCAATGTGAATTCGAAAGCGGCTGATTTTGCACCTGTTCCATTTTCAGACGATGTACTTTATTATACTTCAAATATGGTTGGAGAAACTAAAATGTATCTTTCTCAACGCAATGGAGATGTTTGGTCTCGCTCAAGAGTTCCTAAAAATTTCCCAGAAATATTTGCACCTCACTATGGAAATGGTGCTTTTTCACCAGATAATAACAGATTCTTTTATACTCAATGTGATCAAATAGATGCAAGTGGAAGAATGGTTTTTGGCTGTGAGATTTTTGTTACTCAGCGAGATGAAAGCGGTTGGTCTGCACCAAAAAGATTAAATAAAGGAATCAATAAAACTGGTGCTACGGCAACTCAACCTTTCGTTGTTCACCAGAATAATCAAGAAATATTGTACTTCGTTTCTGATCGCTCAGGAGGACAAGGAGGATTGGATATTTGGTTTTCTTCTCGTGACTTGGCTAGTAAAAAAATGAACTTTGAACGACCAAGGAATTGTGGAAAAATAATTAATTCAATAGCTGATGAAATGACTCCTTACTTTGATCTGCTTGAAAACACCATGTATTTCTCTTCAAATGGAAAAGTAAATATTGGAGGTTTTGATGTTTTTAAATCAAAGAATACTGGAGACAATGAGTGGGCAAAATCTAAAAATATTGGTTTGCCATACAACTCGAACGCTGATGATTATTATTTTAGAAAATATTCTGCAAGCGGTGGTTATTTAGCTTCGAATAGAAAATTTGGCTTGGAAAAAACAACTTACGGACACGATGACATTTTTGGTTTTTCAACTCCAACTGAAAGAATGATGGCGAGCGGAAAAGTGATGGACAAAAAGACAAACCAACTAATGCAAGATGTTTGGGTGGCAATTTATGAAGTTAGTCCAGGCGGTTCAGCTAAATTATTGGAAAATAAAGCAGCGACAAATGGAGCATATGAATTCGGTTTGTTGTCAGGAAAAAATTACAGAGTGGAAGCTCATCGAGATGGTTACGAACCAGATGGTTGGGAATTCAGTACAATGGAAAATAGTCAAATGACTTTTGAAAAAGATATTACAATTGGAGAAGTAAGCACAGTACCAGTATATACTCCTCCAAGTATGCCTGCTACTACAATCATTGAGACTCAACCTACTGCTGGAAATACGAATACAAATGGAACTTTCAATAATCCTCAACCAACTGTAATTGAAGAAAGTGAAACCTTCGGAAGTGACTCAGGATCAATCACAATTAATAATCCTGTTCCCAACTCGAATATAAATAACAATACTTCTACAAGTTCAACTACCAGTACACCAACGGTTACAATTGTTGAATCGAGTGTAGTTTACAAGATTCAATTAATGGCAGTTCGTAACTTTAATAGCAATGAATCTCGCTACCGAATACCTAAAAATTATGGAACTTTAGAAACTGAATATTTGGGTGGTAGAAATTTGACTAGAGTTTTATTATCAAATTTCCCTACCAAAGCAGAAGCACAACGAGTGCTAAATGCAATGAACTCAGAAAGTCGAACTTTTAAATCGGCGGTTGTCGTACGATATGAAAATGGCGTTCGGATTGATCCTTGGGCAAAATAAAATGATGAATTTTGAATTTTGAGTTTTTTGCAAAAAAAAAGACCTGACTGAATTGAATCAGTCAGGTCTTTTTTTATTTATTTTTTTTAAAACCAACTATAGTAACGGTCAAAGAATAATACCGAATTTTAAAGGGAAAATACGAACAAAAGAATCGGTCTAAAACGGGAAGTTATTTTTTGACCCTTACTTAATACTCTGTAACAAAAGTTGTTTGATATTATGAGTTTTGCATTTTTATTCAAATCAAGGAACGCACGAAATCTGATAGCCTTAGCTATCAAGGTGAGTACGTGACGAAGAGTTGGATAAAAAGACATGCTCATAATATTAAAGATTTTCTGTTACAGAGTACTTAAGTACCAAGCGTTAATTAATCGCTTGACTTTCAATCAAATACAAAAAACATTTTCCAAAACATAAGTTTCACTTTTTGATTTTTTATTATATTGCATTTTATAGGTAAGTTGGGTTTCCAAACCCGATTAATCTTTGTAGTTGGTTTTAACAATTCCAACTTAAGTAATGACAAATGATCACTCCGCCACTTGGACAGTTTCTTTTGTCTTCGCTACTTAACTAACCATTATTGTCATTTAGTCGAGTTTGGAAACCCGACCTACCATAACCATAAAATTATGAGCAACATCAAAGTCAAAATAGGAAAGCGAGAAATGACACTTGCTAAAAGCAAAAAATTAGTTGGGTTAAAAAGAAAACCTCAATTCAATCAACCTAATAAAAATTTTAAAAATTCTAGCTTCGTCAGAACTTCTATTTATGATTCCCTTGGCGGATTCAATGTCGTTAGTCTTGAAAAAAATGGAAAAAGTTTAGATAAAAAATTAGATCAAGTCCGAACATATGATGAAGTCGAAGTAGGTACTCATGTTTACTACGCAGATGGAAGTGATCGAATGTTAATTCCGACAGGTGAAATTTATATCACTTTTCATGAAGGTGTAAGTGAGGAAGAACAAGAGTTAGTTTTGGATGAATATCATTTGGAATTGGATAGAAGAAGAAACAAAGAATCTATCGTTGCCAAAGTAACTTATCGTTCTAAAAATCCTTTGAAAATAGCCGCAGAATTGGAACATTTTTCATTGATCAGAGTCGTCGAACCTGACATGGATGCTGTGGTCGATGAATATGAATTTGTCGAACCTGCCGATGATTTATTGGAGCATCTCTGGCATTTGAAAAACTATGGATTTGTTGCTGACACCAATTGGCGATTAAAAAAAGATGCCGATTCTAAAGTCGTGGATGCTTGGAAACGAATCGGAAATCTAGGTTCGAAAGAAGTGGTGATTGCAATCATAGATAATGGTTTTGACCTTTCTCATCCAGATTTAAAATCGAAAGTTTACAAGCCTTGGGATCTCTGGTCGAAGAGTACACAAATCCAACATGGCGATCCTCGTTTCACTCATGGCACACCTTGCGCAAGTGTTGCCTTGGCTGCTTCCAATGGAGTCGGCATGGTTGGCTCGGCACCCAATGCGAAATTTATGCCCGTGAGCGGAACTTCATTTTCCTTAAAAGCGACGGAGGAAATGTTTGAATATTGCGTCAAAACCAATGCAGATATTATTAGTTGTAGCTGGGGTTCGACTGATCCTGCTTTCACTTTGAGTGCTGTCAAAGAAGAAGTTTTAGCAAATGCTGCCACGAAAGGTCGAGGTGGAAAGGGTTGTGTTATTTTGTTTGCCGTAGGAAATGATTCTAAAGATTATGTCAATTATTATTCGGCGCATCCTGATGTAATTGCAGTTGGTGCCACGACGAGTAAAGATGAACATGCTAGCTATTCAAATAGAGGAAGAGAACTAACGGTTTGCGCACCCTCCAATGGTGATTGGCCAATTATCGCAGCACGAGCTTGGTGGGATGAAGGAGTCAGTTGGGAAACAGGTGCGTACAAATTCTGGAGAGATGGCAAGGAACGAGGCAACGCTGGAACGTACAAACACTTTGGGGGAACTTCGAGCGCAACTCCTTTGGTAGCGGGCATTTGTGGCTTGATGCTTTCGGTAAATCCCGATTTGACGGCAAAGCAAGTAAAAGAAATTTTAATCAAAACAGCAGACAAAGTTGGTTCGCCTTTGGAGTATGATTCTTCGGGTCATTCCCTCAAATATGGTTTTGGAAAAGTGAATGCAGACAAAGCGGTCAAAGAGTCACTTCGATATAAAGATGAGAATTTGGGAACTACAATCCCAGCCATCGAAGAGCCTGTAAAAAAAGGTCGAGGTATTTTTCAATTCAATGTGAAGCGACAAGCACCAGAAGGTTATGGTGTGCAGATTGGCGCATTTGCGGAATATGGAAATGTCTTAATTCAAGCAGAAAAATTGCAAAAGAAATACGATCAACCAATCGTGGTAAGTATCAATGAATTGGAAGGTCGGACGGTTTATAAAATTGTCGTGGGTACTTTTTCCCAAAAATCTGATGCTTCTTCTTTGTTGAGAAAAATGAAGGAGAATGATCAAAATGGATTTGTACGGGCGATTAAGGATTTAGCATAATATTTCTCGAAAATAAAATCATAAAAAAAGCCAAAGTGATATTTTGAATTCACTTTGGCTTTTCTTTTTTTTCCGAAAAAATAAATTTCAACTTATATCATCGTAATAATTATCTCTGCCCATTTGTTCCTCTCGTCTCCTCTCCTCTTTCGTTTTTTCAAAAATATCTCTCGGCAAAAAATATGGCCCAGTTCCATCTTGCGCTTCAAATTCTTCCCCCCAAGTTCGTGGCTCTTCCAACTTTTTCAATCGTTCCACTTCCTCCAACAAATCATTTTTATAAAAATAAGCCGTAAAAATTCCGATCAATCCACCAAACAAATGACTCTCCCAAGAAATCCCCGGTTGGTCTGGTAAGATGCCCGCAAACATTCCTCCATACAAAACCAACACCGCCAAAGCCAAAACTATCGACTCTCTACTTTTGACAAATACACCATTCCAAAATACAAATGCCACCAATCCATAAACTACTCCACTCGCTCCAATATGTGAAAAATTACCTACCTCATTATCAAAAAAATTACCCAGCAACCAAACTGCTCCACCTGTCAATATCCAAATCATCACCAATCCTCGCACCGCCACAATTCGATAAAAATACATACTCACACTCAACAAACTCAAAAATGGAACTGCATTCGAAAATAAATGTTTCCAACTTCCATGTATCAATGGAGCTGCCAATATTCCTTTTAACCCATAAAATTTTCGTGGAAAAATACCCCAATAGATTAAGCCAAAATCTAAATACTCTTTAATAAAGGGTTGACGAAGAATATGAATTACCAACATGATTAAAATTAACACCACAGGTAATTGCAAACTTTCAATAAAACGATTTTTTTCTTCTTCGGGATTCAATATTTCTTTTTTTAGGTAATTAGACCGCTGCGCTGACAGAGAACAGATCGCAGCGCACGATCTGTCCTCTGTCAGCACAGCGGTCTATTTTAAACAAATCTTCGGCGAACCAATTTTACAAAATCTTTCGCCTTTTTCTTTTTCTTCTTCGAAGCCCATTCATATATTTCAGCAATATTAGCCAAGTAATCTTTTGCCTCATCAAAATTACTTAATCTATTAATCGTCGATAAAGCATCTTTTAATGCATCGCCATTTCCATCAAATAATTCATTGGTCGTCAAAATTCTTTCATTGATTCCCATCGCTTTATTCAAATCTTTAATCGGACTTTGACTTAATCTTTCTGACAAATCTGTTGCTTCCTTGAACTCAAAAAGATCTTCATGTTCTTCGCTTATTTTTGCCTTCATCGGTTGAGGTGCAGGCGGCGACGGAGCAACTCTTACAGGTGGCGCTTTCCTTTCTATCTTTGGTGTTTCAATTGCTGTTGGTCGAGGTGCAGGCTCAGGTCTTGGAGCAAGTTCAGGTCTCGGAGTTGGAACTACCTTTGGTACAACTTCCACTCTTGGTGGTGGCGGTGGAGTTTCTACAACACGCTCAACTCTCACAGGAGGTGCTACCACCTTTGGGGTTTCTCTCACCGGTGGAGCCAATTTGATGGGAGCTGCTTTTTGAATAGGTGCAGCTTTCGCTCCGCCATCAGGCATAAATTCTTCATAAAGTGATTTCACATAATTCCGCATCAACTCCTTTTCAATTTCAGAAACATGATCGTCCATTGTCATGCTTTGGAATAAACGATTAATTTTTTCTAAAAGAATTTTTGCTTGCTTAACATTCATACCGTATATCTTTTTAATTTCGCAAAACGCGATTTCAATAATTTTGTAAAATTAAAGAATTTGGTGGAAAAAATGTGTTTTAATGTGTATATGTTTTAATGTGTGTAAGTGTATATGTTTTCCCATCATTTTGAATATTCATTATACACACATTCCACATACATAAAAGTAAACACTTGTACACATAAAAATATTTCCCAAATCAATTTCGCCAAATACATAAACATAAACACATATACACTCAAACACATATTTTATGTTTTTAGAACCTCATTTTAAAGGACAAAGAAGTGGATGGATAGAAGTCATCTGCGGTTCCATGTTTTCTGGAAAAACAGAAGAATTGATTCGACGACTCAAACGAGCTAAGATTGCTAGCCAAAAAGTAGAAATTTTTAAGCCAGGAACTGATACTCGATATGATTTAAAAAATGTCGTTTCACATGATTCCAATTCTATTTTAGCAACTCCTGTCGAACATTCTTCCAAAATTTTAGATTTGGCGGATGGCATAACGGTGGTCGGAATTGACGAAGCACAATTCTTTGATGCTGAGTTAACTGAAGTTTGTGAAAAATTAGCCTTGAAAGGAATTCGAGTAATCGTGGCAGGTTTGGATATGGATTATAAAGGAAAACCTTTTGGCCCAATGCCTCACCTCTTGGCAGTTGCTGAATACATCACTAAAGTACATGCAATTTGTCAACATTGTGGAAATCTTGCCACTCATTCTTATCGGTTAAGTGATGAAACAGGAACTGTTGTTTTGGGAGAAAAAGATAGATATGAACCTCGCTGTAGAACTTGTTATCAGATGGGTAACATTTTGAATCTGCAAGTGAAGGAGTGAGCTTGACTGTTTTGACTGTTACGCTTTTTCGTCAAAACAGTTTAACAGTTGCGAAGCCAAAACAGTTTAACAGTTTAATCAAACTACCGACATTTCCCCATTTCTCATTTTTTTTATCAAAAAGGAGAAAGTATTTTTACAGTTATAAAAAATTTCTCTCAAAAAACCACCCCTCATTTTTTCAACAAAAAAAATACAATCTAGATGAAAAAATTTATACTATTTTTTTGCGCCTGCTTGGTATTTTCAAGTCTCTTTTCTCAAAATATTGCAGACCATTGGTTTGATGCCAATGAAGCAAATATTCTTATTCCAACCAATCAAGAGCGTAAAATCATTCCTGAAAATTATAGAACATTAGCCTTGGATCTTGATGAACTAAAATCAAGCTTAACTAATGCTCCTGTGGAATTCACGTTTGCTGCTAAGCATAATCCAAAGCATATAGTTTTGCCAATGCCCAATGGAGATGATATGACTTTTCAAGTGGTCGAGTCTTCCGTAATGTCTCCTGCTTTGGCAGCAAAATATCCCAACATAAAATCTTATGCAGGATATGGAGTGGACAATAAATTACTGCAAGTACGTTTTGAAATTGCTGCCAAAGGATTTCGTGCGATGATTGGTTCGCCTGATGGAGTGATTTTTATTGATCCATATTTGGAAGGCAACAACAATAACTACCTTTCTTATTATAAAAAAGATCGCTTGCCGAATGCGGAAGAAGAAGCAATTTTGAATGCAGCTCATGCCGATCATAATCCATTGGAAATTTTAAATGCTAAACAACCACTTAAAGATAATGATGGTGGCCCCAATAGCCCTTTTCAAAACAAAGATCCTAATACAACTCCAACTCCTGAAGGAACTACAACTGCGGGCAACGCCGTAGAGTTAAGAACTTATCGGATGGCTTTAGCTACTTCTGGAGAATTTTCAGCGAACCTAGGAGGAACGGTAGATGCCGTCATGGCAGAATTAGTTTATGCCATCAGTCGATTGAATTTTATTTTTGAAAAAGAGACAGGAGTTCGTTTTCAATTGGTTGACAATAATGATGAACTCATATTTTTAGATCCAGCTACCGATCCTTATGTAGGTAATGAGATAAACGATGTAACAGATGCCAATGGCAATGTAATAGTTACTGGAACTTTTTCTCAAAGTGTATTTGCCATCAATAATACAATCGGTATTGAAAACTATGATATTGGACACCTCTTTAAGACTTTCCCTTGCCAGTTAGGTGGTATTGGTATTGGAGGTGTATCAGGAGGAAATGTTTGTAATGATGGTAATAAGGCTCGAGGAATTTCTTGTAATAATAATCCAAGTGATAATTTTTATCTAGGAACTTTATCACATGAGGTAGGACATCAATTAAGTGCTGCTCACCCTTGGAGTAACTGTACGCCTTTTTGGAATGGAACTGATCCTGATGGAAATGACCAACTTAGCGAAGGGAATGCCTACGAACCTGGAAGTGGCTCAACCATTATGTCTTATGTCGGAGCATGTGGAGCTAATAATGTTCAGAATTTTGGAGATGATTATTTACATGTCAACTCTATTGAATCTATTCACAATTATAGCCGACAAGGAGGAGGAACATGTGCGATGGTTTTGCCTACTGATAATTTCGATCCTGATGTAGAAATACCTTTTGGCGATGGATTAAAAATTCCAATTAGTACGCCGTTTCAATTGACTGCTGTTGCAAGTGATATTAATCCAGATGATACGTTGACTTATTGTTTTGAACAGTATGATTTGGGACCAATTAGTCCTTTGGGAAGTCCGATTGGAAATGCTCCCGCTTTTAGAACTTATATCCCTACGGAAAATCCAACACGTATTTTTCCAAGAATAGCAACTATCGTCAACAATCAAAATTCGATCACAGAGGTATTGCCAACTTATGCTCGAGACTTGACGTTTAGATGTACTGTTAGAGATAACAAATGGGGCGGCGGCGGAACAGTTTGGGATGAGATTGCTTTTGAGTCAGTAGAAACTGCTGGGCCATTTTTAGTGATGCACCCTAATGTTAATCAAACATTTGAAGTCGGCGAATATGTAGAAGTAACTTGGGATGTAGCCAATACTGATTCAGCACATGTCAATTGTCAATTTGTAAATATATTGTTATCAACTAATGGAGGATATGAGTATCCTATTTCTTTAGCGCAAAATGTTCCAAACACAGGAAGTTATACTGTAGTTATTCCTAATGAAATTACTGGATTGGCTAGAGTAAAAATTGAAGCAGCAGACAATATCTTTTTTGATATTTCAAATGCGAATTTTAAAATCGAAGCACCAACGACTCCTGGTTTTACTTTTGAAATTGGTCCTTACTTTCAAAAAGTATGTTTACCTGAGTCACCAGTCTTCAATATTAATACTCAATCATTGTTAGGATATGATAGTTTGATTCAAGTTGAAGTGACTGGCCTGCCAACTGATGCAATGGTAGAATTTAGTGCTAATCCAATTCTTCCTTCGGAATCTGCCACCTTGACGATCAACCTTCCAAATACAACTTCTTCTTTTGGTACATTTCCTTTTCAGGTGATGGCTTTTGTTCCAGGTGTGGACACCATTTTTCAAGATTTAGTTTATGAAGCTCAATCAACGAATTTTTCAGATGTGTCTATTCTCGAACCATCGAATGGAATGGAAGGTATTTCTGAAATACCTAACTATACATGGGTGGAAGGTTTAGCTGCAGATAATTATATCATAGAAATTTCTAGCGATCCATCTTTCGCTCCTAGTTCAATAGTGGAGACCGCTGTGGTAACTGGAGCAAGTTATCAAGCAACTACTCAACTAGATATTGGAGGGATTTACTTTTGGAGAATTATACCTCAAAACGAATGTTCCTCAGGAGATTGGACTACTGCTATAAATGCATTTGCCGTTAAATCATTATCATGTTCAACGACTGTCAGTACAGACGGCCCGATTACCATTCCTAGTAATGGATTGCCAACTATTGAATCGGTCATCAATGTTCCAGTTGATGGATTAATCAATGATTTGAATATCATTGACATCAAAGGAAATCATGCTGCTTTCAAAGATATTGATATGTCTTTAGTTGGTCCTGATGGAACTTCTGTCAAATTATTTTCATCTATTCTTTGCCAAGGAACTACTTTTGATTTTGGAATGGATGATGAAGCTGCCCTTCCTATTGGTTCAGATTGTCCTGTGAATACGGGGCTTAGTTACCTATTGGAAAATAATTTTTTAAGCACATTTAATGGTACCAGCTCTCTTGGAGAATGGAAACTTCAAGTCGAAGTAACGAACACCGCAGGGAATGGTGGAAAATTAAATGAATGGTCTTTACAGATTTGTTCTGAAGCTAACTTGAGTCCACCAGCTTTAGTTAAAAATGAAACCATGCCACTTCCTCCTGGATTCACTCGACCGATTGATTCCGATTTTTTATTGACGCAAGATCCAAATAATGGCCCAGAAGATATCACTTACACGATTGTTACACTTCCTCAAAATGGACAATTATTTTTCATCAATAATGAACTACAAGTAGGTGATAAATTCACTCAAAATTCATCAAGTGCTGGAAATATTTTATACACTCATGATGGAGGTGCTTCGACGGAAGATAGTTTCACCTTTGTGGTGGACGATAGTGAAGGTGGATTGATTGCCACTCCTCAATTCAATATTCTTATCGATCCAGATGTGATGATTGCGACGGAAGATATTTTGGATCAAAATGAAATTTCTATTTTCCCAAATCCTGCAAATGATTTAATCAATATTGGTTTTACTAAACCAGTTAATGAAGAAATCATTGTTCGCATTTTTAGCGTACAAGGAAAATTATTGGCAGAGAGAATGGTGAAAAATTCTCAAGATTTAATTTCAATGCAAACGAGTCATTTTGCTAATGGAATTTACTTTGTACAAGTGAGAACGGAGGAGCAAATGATGACGAAGCGAGTGACGATACAGCGATAATTTTTGTTTTGGAAAGATAAAATTCAACAGAAATCCCAAATTTTCAATTTGAAAATTTGGGATTTCTATTTCCTAACTGTTTTACAATAAATTTTATTGTAACCTCATCCTCAGTCCTTCTCCTTTTGGGAGAAGGACTGAGGATGAGGTACACTAAACAGTTACATTTTATTTTCATAACTTTGAACAAAACAAACACACACATATGAAATTACGAATTAGAGGGAACTCAATCCGATTGCGATTGAGTCAACAGGACGTAAAAGTATTTGAAGAAAAAGGACGAGTGGAAGATAGCATTCAGTTTGGAGCAACTGGTGGAGGTCAACTTACTTACGTACTAGAATCAGCTGAAGTAAAAAAATTAAAAAGCAAATTTGCAGGTGACACCATTACAATTTTTGTCCCAGCAGAATTAGGTAAGTTGTGGGTAGAATCTCAGCTCGTCGGCATGGAACATTTGGACGCAACTACTGAAAATGATCAAGTTAGAATTTTAGTAGAAAAAGATTTTAAATGTATGCATGTAAGAATTAATGAGGATGAAAGTGATTCGTTTCCGCATCCGAAAACTTAATGAATATCCAATATCGAACAAGGAATGTCCAATGTCCAACTTTGACAATACTACTGTACTTCCTATGAGAAGTTTCGTAAAACTTCCTCATTGGATATTCCTTGTTCGATATTCCTTATTCATTTTTCATTTTTCAAAAAAAAAATTATGAAAAAACCAATCTCCCCAACTCCTCCCATCGAAGAGAAAAAAATAAACATTGGCGAAACTAAAACTACCGCCGCTGGAATCCCCGCAGTCGTTTCATCCTTCAAACATTTGCTAGGAGAAATGACAGTTGGCAACTGCGTCAAAACAGTTTTTTCCATCAACCAAATGGATGGTTTCGATTGCCCTGGTTGTGCCTGGCCTGACCCTGACGACCATCGATCTAACATCGGAGAATTTTGCGAAAACGGAGCAAAAGCAATTGCAGAAGAAGCAACGAGCAAACGAATCACTCCCGATTTTTTCAAAAAAAATAGCATCGCAGAATTATCTCAATGGTCTGATTTTCAATTAGGCAAAAGTGGTCGATTGACTCAGCCAATGATCCTACGAAAAGGAAATTCACACTATGAAGAGATCAGCTGGGATGATGCTTTTGCCCACATTGGCTCAGCATTAAATCAATTAGATTCCCCGGACGAGGCCATCTTTTACACGAGTGGTCGGACGAGCAATGAAGCTGCTTTTTTATATCAATTATTCGTTCGAGAGTTCGGAACGAACAACATGCCTGACTGCTCCAATATGTGTCATGAATCAAGCGGAGTCGCACTTTCGGAGACAGTCGGAATTGGAAAAGGAAGTGTACGATTGGAGGATTTTTACATAACTGATTTAATTATCGTCATCGGACAAAACCCTGGAACCAATCATCCTCGAATGCTTTCCGCTTTGCAAAAAGCAAAACAAAATGGCGCAAAAATTATCACCATCAATCCTTTGCCAGAAACGGGTTTAATTAAATTTAAAAATCCTCAAAACGTATCAGGTTGGATTGGAAGTGGAACTCAATTGACTGATTTATTTTTGCAAGTAAATATCAATGGCGATGTGGCGCTGCTCAAAGCAATCATGAAATTATTACTTGATGAAGAAGAGAAAAAACCGGGGACAGTTTTCGATCATGATTTTATCAATCAAAATACACATGGCTTTGACAACTTTATTGAAGAATTAAAAAAAGCAAATGTAGCAACGCTAGCAAAAGATTGTGGCATTAGTATTGCCCAAATTCAGCAAGCAACGAAATTAATTATGGAAAATAAAAAACTCATTGTCTGTTGGGCGATGGGTTTGACGCAACATGAAAACGGTGTTGACAATATTCAAGAAGTTGTAAATCTATTGTTATTAAAAGGTAGCATTGGAAAACCTGGAGCAGGAACTTGTCCCGTCAGAGGACATAGTAATGTGCAAGGTGATCGAACGATGGGGATTTGGGAAAAACCACAACCTGCTTTTTTGGATAAACTAAAAGAGAATTTCCAATTCGAACCACCACGAGAACATGGCTTCGATACCGTCGAGTCTATCAAAGCGATGGCGGAAGGAAAAGCGAAAATATTTTTTGCAATGGGAGGAAATTTTCTTTCTGCCACTCCCGACACAGAATTTACTGCCAAGGCCTTGCAGCATTGTAAAATGACGGTTCAAGTTTCCACGAAGCTCAATCGTAGTCATTTGATTACTGGAAAAACTGCCCTCATTTTGCCTTGCCTCGGAAGAACAGAATTGGATGTACAAAATGACCAAAAGCAATTTGTTAGCGTTGAAAATTCTATGGGAATCGTACATGCTTCCCGTGGAAGTTTGACTCCTGCATCCAAACATTTATTGAGTGAACCAGCTATTGTTGCAAAACTTGCCGAAGCGACTTTAAAAAATTCTAAGACCAACTGGAATCATTTAATCGAAGATTATGATCGCATTCGAGAAGCGATTCAAAATACAATTCCAGGTTTTGAAGATTACAATCGAAGAGTAAGAAATGATGGAGGATTTTATTTGCCGAATGGCGCACGGGAGGGAAATTTTAAAACCACAACGGGTAAAGCAAATTTCACCAACAATCCAGTTCCAAAACATGATTTAAAAAATGGTGAATTTATCATGATGACTATTCGTACCCACGATCAATTCAATACGACTATTTATGGATTGAATGATCGCTATCGTGGTATTTATAATGGTCGCCGAATTGTGATGATGAATTCAGAAGATATTGCTGAAGCAAATTTGAAGGCAGGAGACTTTATTGATTTATATAATCATCACGAAGGAATCGAAAGATTTGCTCCTCATTTTATGATCGTCGAATATGATATACCTCAAAAATGTATGGCAACTTATTTTCCAGAAGCAAATGTTTTAGTGCCAATAAATCAATACGCACGCAGAAGTTATACACCTGCTTCGAAGCAAGTTTTAGTCACTTTTAAAAGAAATAAAGTCTAATTTTTCGCTAAAAATAAAACGAACTAATAACCAACTAGCCACACAACTAGTTGGTTATTAGTTTTTTATACTCTTCATTTTAATCAACATCACATTTCAAACTTCATTTCCCTCCTATTATAATTGTCACAAAAATCGTTTTTTTTATAAAAAAAAACTGCGCTGCAATTTTACCTTTCCGATACACTACAACGAAGTAATCCCTTCACACATTAAAGAAAGTTTTCTTTCTAAACACTATTTCAAAAAAAGAGTTCTTAGACTAAAAAGAGCCATTCCAAAACCGTTTGTTCTAAAAAGTAAAAGAGAAAGCTTGATTTGATAAAAGTCAGGTTTTCTACTTTTATTAAAAAAAAAGGATGGCCTGTCACACGATTTTTTCACCTTTCGATGATTAAATTAATCGAAAGAATTTTAAGGCAAAACTACCCCCAGTATGATTGAAAATTTGAAGAAGGGTATTCTTTTAAAGATAGGCGACACACTATTAACACTAGAACTTCGATTGACGCTCAACAAAGAGACAATTGTCAATGAAGAAAACATTTCGCCTACGCTTAAAGAAGCTATCGGTTTTTACAAAAGAGTTACCCAACAGAATCAACAAGCCAATAGAGTCATTCGAGAATGCGAAGACACTATTGAAAAATTATTATTACTCAAAAAACATTCGCCTGATTTATCCATTGACTCCATGGTCAAACTTTATAATAATTATGAAGATTTTCCAAAGGCAGCTTTTCAAAAAGAACTATCGAATAACATTAGTGTTCGTCAAGGTTCACAGTAAAATTAAAATGTACACTTAACTATTTATTTCCCATATCAATACAACATATCAGTCTCAAAAAAAGAACCAACTCATCTAATGAATTGGTTCTTTCCTTTTTTATAAATAGACGTCAGGAGTGAGGCTGGTCGCTGCGCTCTCGGTCAGGAGTCAGGTGCTTTTTGTTTCTCCCAGATTTTTTGAAAAATAATAAATCAAATTATGGGAATAACACTCAGCCCCTGACTCCTGACAATTCGCCACAGGCGAATGACCTCACATCTGACTCCTCTTATTCAATCGAGATTTTCCCCGTAGCATATTTCCCACTTTCATCTTCTACTCGGAAAAAATAAATCCCTCGTGGAAGATTATTTTTTTGAAATGTAAATGTATTAGCGTAAGCGTTATAAATATTTTCCATTCGTCTCACTTCTTGTCCTGTTGCATTGAAAAGAGAAAACCGAACATCAGTCATTCCTTCGGGTAAGACTACCGTTGCTTCCTCATACATAGGATTTGGAAATACTTGCACTTCCTGTTTGAACTCTTCTATATTTTCTAAACTCGTGGACAAATTTAGCCCAGTTGTATCTGTTGTGTACATCATCACCATGACCATCATTTCATCATCAGATGTTGGTCCAAACCAAACATTATTCGGTCCATTATTCACATAACTTGCCGAATGAATAAAACCTGGATTCATTGGTAAAGCATATAAATTATCAAAATATAAAATTGGGATATGCTGATAATCAAAAAATGGCGAAACACATCCAGGCGCACCGTCCAATGAGCAAGACGCATCATAAATCAATTCCCCTTTGCTCCCATCGAGATTTCGGAGGTACATTTTATAGTCAGTTCCCCATTGATGCGTATGTCCCATGAGACCCCAAACGTAGCGAGTTCCCGCACTAGTTTCCGATTTATCAAAATCATATTGATTCCCATTATTTGGAATAAAAATATCATCTTTCAAACGCAAGTCTGTTTTCATTTCTTGAACTGCCGTTCCAGCAGGCTGAGTATATACATTAAAATAAACTTCTGCTTGATAAGTATTCGAAGCATCATAATTGATGTAATGTGAATTCAAATCTAATACCAGATCATTGTCCCAAACGAACGCAGTTCCTGCTGGCAAAACCAAATCAGTTGCTTCTTGAACTGCCGTGGTCAAACTAATCGCACTATGATCTGGATCAGCTCTAAATCCTGGATCAATATTATTGGAAGCAAATGGCGTTGGAAAATTATAAATAATAAAGTGATGCGACGAGGATGAAATTTTCATATCGATTCGATCCACATCCACATCCGCTGGAAGATCTAAAGCATACTTTTGAAACAACTCCATTTCTGAAAAATTCTGTCCAGCAGGATTCAAATAAAATGGTCCCATTTTTACTTGAAATCCTTCCGATGGATCTGGTGCAGGAGGCGCTCCACTTGGAAAACTTGCCAATCCATTTCCGTTATAATATTCGTTAACTAATTGAGGAATTTGATCAACATAATCAGATGTAAGTTGTGCATCACTATTTTGTGCAGGCGCACCAAGAAGAATCCATTGACGAATTAATTCTTTTTCGACATCAGTTAATTGAGCTTGATTAAGTGGCATTTGATCGCCTTCGACACTTGTATCTAATTCGATAGTTGGTTCTAGCGTTCCATTTATTTTTCGAAATAAATAACTCAAATCTGGACGACCTTTATAAATATATTCGTAACCTTCTGCAATGGCATGAGCATTGGTATTCGGCGTTTTCCCAACAAGATTGTTGTACACATTAACTGCCTTTAACGCAACATTGGCACCTGTACCTTCTAAATCTAAACCACCTTGCTGATTTGCATTGCTATGGCAAGACATACATTTGTTTTGGAAAATATCATACACTTCCAAACTTAATTGAGCGGTAGAATTTTGAACAGTAAAAAAGAAAAGGGTAAGGAATAAGTATATTTTTTTCATTAGAAATTGGTTTTAGAAATTTTAAATAGACAAAGTTTCTTAAAAGTATTATCGTAAAATAGTTTTTCTAAAAAGAGATAAAAACAATTTTTCGACTACGAGGTATAAATTATCTTTGAAATGGGTTAAAATGTAGGTGCTCTATTTTAATTAGTGTTCTTCTACAACTATGACGACAAAAACAAAACTTGCCCCTACGCCTATTAAAATTAATTTTAATAAATCAATTAAAAGAAGGTTTTATCTTTTTTGTAAAAAACTTAACTAATGTTAATACATTAGATATTTC
>Ga0209187_1001931_pt1 | contig 21557 bp, 17 predicted proteins | sample BantaG_FD_187430 | JGI IMG/M metagenome (GOLD analysis project Ga0209187, IMG submission 187430) | Marine algal microbial communities from Bantry Bay, Ireland - BantryBay_4 metaG (SPAdes) (version 2) | ecosystem: Host-associated > Algae > Red algae > Unclassified | place: Bantry Bay, Ireland...
GATATAGACTCTCGAGTGAGTGATCCATTAGATGGGACATCAGATTCTCCAGGTGCCAATGATAATGCTTCCGGTATGGCTGGAGTCATCGAAGCGGCTAGAGTATTGTCTGAGTATGACTTTGAGTCGAGTATTATTTTCCTAGGCTTGAGCGGAGAAGAACAAGGATTGTTTGGAGGTAAATTTTTAGCAGCTGATGCGAAAGAATGGGGATGGAATATAGTGGGTGTCATCAACAATGACATGATTGGAAACATTAAGGGTATTGATGGTGTGATAGACAACAGCAGCTTTCGTGTATTTTCAGAACCAAATCCTCCAAATCCAGAAGAACAAGAATTGATTTGGAATCGATTTTATGGTGGTGAAGTTGATGGTCCTTCTAGGCAATTAGCCCGATATATTGATCGAATCACAGATCAGTATACCACAAATCTTGACGCAAAAATGATTTATCGCCTTGACCGATTTGGCAGGGGAGGACATCACCGACCATTTAACGACGAAGGCTTTCCAGGTGTAAGAATTATGGAGACTCATGAAAATTATGTGATGCAGCATCAAGACATCCGCATGGAAGATGGCATAGCGTATGGTGATGTCATAGAAGGTGTCGATTTTGATTATGCAGCTAAATTGACAGGAGTCAATGCTATATCGCTTGCATCCATCGCTTGGGCTCCACCTGCTCCAGAATTTGTGTCGATTGGTGGCGCTGTCAAACCATCAACCAGATTAAAATGGGACCCAATTGAAGCTGAGAATTTGGCTGGCTATAAAGTATATTGGCGAGAGACAACAAGTCCTCAGTGGGAGTATTCTAAATTTGTAGGGATGGATACAGACGTCACGCTCGATGGAATCATCATTGACAATTTTTTATTTGGTGTAGCTTCTATCAGTAGGGACGGTAATGAAAGTGTAGTGACTTATCCAAAGACTTTGATTCCAAGACGATAAATTTTATAATGTATCTAGAAGAGGTGATGTGTAAGTTCATATTGCATAAAAAGCAATAAATTCCAATTGTTAGACTTGCCCTATGCTCCCTCAAGGTGGCAAGCGGGCAGAAGTCCTTTTGGAAAAAAGGCGCGCACAGGCAAAGTCTTATTATTAGGTGTGTCATAAGTCTTATACTCATAGAGGATCTTAAATAAATAATGTCCTTTTTACATATAAATTGAAAATTAATTGATTATAATATCTGATTTAATCACATCTTAAATTGCTAACTATACCACTAATAATATGAAACACTTATTTTTTTTAATTGTATTCTGCTTTTTTATTGCCTGTTCTACACAGAAGCCTGTCGTGACTAATACAACGGAGAAAGTAGAAATGGTTGAGGATAAAGTCGAGGAAGTGATGGTAGAGAAATCTGCCCCTGGACTAGAATTATCAAACATGGATTTGAGTGTCAAACCAGGAGACGACTTTTTTCGATATGTGAATGGCACTTGGCTAGACAACACAGTGCTCCCATCTGACAGATCTCGATGGGGTAGCTTTGATGAATTGCGCAAAAAGTCCAGCGAAAACGTATTGGCAGTATTAGAAGAAGCTAGCAAAAGTGGTGCTTATGGTCCAAAGACAGATCAAGGTAAGGTCGCCATTATTTACGCGCAAGCAATGGACACCACTGCTCGAAATAAGACAGGTGTCACACCTCTAATGTCTTACATAGATAAGATTAAGGCGATTCAGTCTATTGAGGACATTCAAAACTATAATGTAGAGACTAGCTTTATCGGAGATAGAGGATTGTTTGACTTTGCGATATTCCCAGACTTGCAGAACAGTAAGATCAATGGCTTATATATGGCCCCAGGAAATCTTGGCTTACCTGAGCGAGATTATTATCTTGAAGAAGGAGATGAAAGTACAGAGTTGAGAGAAAGTTATAAAGAGCACATTGAGCGGATGCTTGGATTTATCAATTATCAGGGTGATAAATCCGACTTTGCTCAGTCGGTTCTGGACTTCGAAACTAAGTTGGCAACAGCAATGATGACCAAAGAGGAATCAAGAAACCCAACCCTATATTTTGGCAGAAAGACAATGGGAGAACTGAGTGAACTAGTCCCTGCCATTAAATGGAATGCATATCTAGAAGGAATGGGTATTGATGGTGTGGAAGGTCTCATTATGGGTGATAGTCAGTATTTTGGAGCGATCAATGACATAATTAAATCGACCCCTATCGAACAAATAAAAAACTACATGCTTTGGGGTGAATTGAATGGAGCTGCGAGTCTATTGACCATGGAAATGGATCGCGCAAACTTTGATTTTTATGGCACGACTTTAAATGGGACACCAAGCCAGCTTCCATTATGGGAGCGATCTGTAGGTGTTGCAAGTGGTGTAATGGGTGAAGCCATTGGTCAATTGTACGTGGACAAACATTTCCCACCTGAAGCAAAGGAGAAAGCGCAAGAAATGATAGCCAATATTATGAATTCGTTTGATGGTCGAATTAAGAATTTGAGCTGGATGACAGATGAAACAAAAGTAAAAGCAATTGAAAAACTTAATAATATTACTGTTAAAATAGGCTATCCAGATAAGTGGAAAGATTACAGCGATATGGACATTAAATCAATTGACAATGGAGGCAGTTACATCACAAATATGATTGCGGCTTCTAAGTGGTTTTTTGCTGATAACATTTCTAAAGCTGGTAAAGAGGTAGATAAAACAGAATGGGGGATGTCTCCTCAAACTGTGAACGCATATTACAATCCACTGAATAATGAGATTGTATTTCCAGCAGCTATCTTACAACCGCCTTTCTATAATTATGAGGCAGATGAAGCTGTTAATTATGGTGGAATCGGCGCAGTCATCGGACATGAGATTTCACACGCCTTTGATGATCAGGGAAGCCGATTTAATGCTACTGGTAACATGATCAATTGGTGGACAGATGAAGACAGAACGAGCTTTGAAAGTAGAAATCAAAAATTGATCGATCAATTCAATGTGTATGAAGGTTTGCCAGGAGAAAAATTAAATGGTGAGTTCACCCTAGGTGAAAACATCGGTGACTTAGGTGGTATCCATGTCGCCTATGATGGACTTCAAAAATTTTTAGCAGAAAACGGAAGCCCAGGATTGATTGATGGATTTACGCCAGAGCAGCGATTCTTTATATCATGGGCGACTATCTGGAGATCAAAAATGACAGCAGAGCGAGTTCGCACATCTATCCGAACAGATCCCCATGCACTTGGGAAATTTAGGGCTATCGGTCCACTAACAAATATGCAAGCTTTTTATAGTGCATTTGATGTGAAAGAAGGTGACAGCATGTATCGGCCACAAGCAGACCGTGTACAAATTTGGTAATTAAACTATTGATGTATGCATATTGATGAATTTCGAGATTATTGTTTAAGTAAAGCTGGAACAGAAGAGACGTTTCCATTTGATGAAACAACTCTTGTATTTAAGGTGATGGGTAAAATGTTTGCACTCACAGGATTGGACAGTGACGACTTTAGAGTCAATTTAAAATGTGATCCCGAATGGGCAATCGAATTGCGCGAAGAATATCCAGACATCATCCCTGGATACCACATGAGTAAAAAACATTGGAATACGGTCATATTAGAAGACAGCATGCTCGAGGAAGACTTTGTACTTAAATTGATTGATCATTCTTATGATTTAGTTGTCAGTAAACTCACTAAAAAGTTGAAAGCAGAATTAGCCAAATATAATAATGTCTAATATATTTGTTCTTTAGCGGGGCAAATTCTCCTCCATGGAAAGATTGAATGGTTCCGCCGTAGCGGAAATTAGATGTACTTAATGTACATCTAGTTAAGAAGGAACCTCGACTCTTGGAGAGGATGGGTAGCTCGCCTGCCCGGAAGACGAGGTGGTCAAACCAGATATATCAGAATATTTATTTTAAATCATATAGAACTGTTACAATATGAAATACGCATACACTATTTTTTATGTCACCGATGTCGAAGCCACAATCAGCTTTTATGAAAAAGCCTTTGGTTTCTCACGCAAGTTTATCACTCCTGAAAATGATTACGGTGAATTGATAACTGGAGAAACTACCATAGCATTCGCTTCTTTAGAATTAGGGCTTTCTAATTTTAAAAGAGGATATAACCCAATCATCCCCATTGAAAAACCAGTAGGTATGGAAATGGCATTTGTCACGGAACAGATTGATGTTGATTTTCAACAAGCAGTTGAAGCAGGAGCAACTATTTATGAAGATGTTGTTGAAAAACCCTGGGGCCAAAAGGTGGGATATCTCAGAGACATTAATGGAATATTAATTGAGATTTGTACGCCGATAAAATCAGCTTCCTAAAATTTATAGCACTTTAAAATATCCTTCCAATTCTACAAGTGTTTCGTCTGTCTTTTTTAAATCTTTTATAAGTAGTCCACTCTCCAAGAGGATGATTCTATCAGAGGTATCTGTCACCTGACTAAGATCGTGACTGGAGATTAAAATGGTTCTGTCTTCGTGACTGAAATGTTTGACCATATCTATTAATCTCATTTGAGTAGTCGGATCGAGATTGGCAAAAGGTTCATCAAGGATGATGAGTTCTGGATTACCAATAAGAGCAGCGACAATTCCAGTTTTCTTTTGATTTCCTTTAGATAAATCACGAATGTATTTTTTAATGCCTCTAATTTCGTTATTAAATAATTCATCAAATTGATCTAAGAATTGACTGAGTTTTGTAGAATTAATATTTCTCAATCCAGCAACAAAGCGAAAGTATTCATCAGGCGTATAAAAATCTAAGAGAAAATTTTCAGATATATAAGAACCAGTATAGGCTTTCCAATCCTCAGAAATTGATACATCTTTCTCTTTAGAAAATATGGTTCCTTCGTCAAGTATGATCAAATCAAGAATGGCATTAAAAAGCGTCGTCTTTCCAGCACCGTTATTGCCGACCAAGCCGACAATTTCACCAGGTCTTATCTGCAGTTCGTCGATTTGAAGAGCAATTTTATTGCCGTAGGATTTCTTTATGTTTTCTATTCTAAGCAAGCTGATTAATTTGAGAATTTATGATGCAAACTATATTTATATTTTTTAAAACTAGAGGTCATCCTGTCAATGATCCAATCGCGAAAAATTATTCCAAGACTCCCAATGACAGCTATAGAAATCAAACCGAGATTATGAAAGCCTGTTAAGCCAAATGGCAGATAGAAAAGCATAGGCATGATTATTATAGGAATCAATATTAAAAAATGAGCAGCTGATGTTCCTTCATAATTTGTAAGTCCAGAGGCATTGGCATTCATTTTTTTTGAGAAGTGCATACTAAACCATATGAAAAAATAGGGCATAAAACCAATATTGAACATTAACAAAGCTATGCCTGCCAAAGCTACATTAGGAACGACGATTAACAGTGGAAGAGCAAGAAGAGAATTGAACACACAGGATCCGGCGAGCAAAATATATCTGGCTTTAATAAATGATTTTAATGTTATATTATTTGTCAAAATAAAATCTAAATGATTTGTATTCCAAGAGAAAAGATATAAAGCATAATTATACATGAAAAAACCAGTAAGAAATAAAGCCAGAATAATTATATTATAATTAGAATCAGAATTATAATAAGAGCATACCACAGGAAGAAGTAGGATACTTAGGATTAAATATGTTTTAGCTTTTTTATAGCGCCAAATCAAATTGAATTCCATGTTGATTAATTTTCCTACCACACCTTGTTTATTCAAGAAACTAGATTCAATCGTTATGGTGTTTTGAGAAAATCCTGCAGTCGAATGTTCGTCTATGTAAGCATTGGTTCTCAATATTTTATAATCAGCAAATATTAGAATTAAGAGTAGACAGATGGGAATGAGAGCAATTAAGGAATTAGATAGATAAAATATTCCAATACATAGGTATTCGTGAAGGCTGACAATGCCTTTATATTCTAAAAATACGATGAGACTAATGCTGGAAAGTATGCCATAGGCTAAGATTGGTTTTTGAATCGATTTTAAGTGTAACCAGTAACTAAAAAAGTGATTTAAAAGAACAAGAGTAATCAATATAAACAACCAAGCTATTGCATACCCTACTGTCAACTTACCAAAAACAGTCATTAATAAAAAGGGTATCAGAACGAATAAAGGCAAGAGATTAAAAAAGCTAAATAGAGATTTAAATAACAGAAATTTGACAATTGTCTTTTTTTCAATATTTAAATTCACATACTTGTGTACATCAAATATTGGATACTTTTGTATCATGTACCTCATTACTAAATCTATGATGAGATAGAATACAAAGTATCCGCCAAATACATAAACGGGATCCCTATCAGGAAAATATTCTGAAATGAGCAGATGTGCTCCGAAACCAATACCTAAAGCAATGAATAAACAATAAAATGCAAAAAATCCCAGTAGTATCTTGACACCAACACTCTGCCCGAAAGTAGGGGAGCGACGAAAACTTAACCATTGGGATTTCAGGATTTTAATAAACATGTATAAAGTCTTTCTAGAATGAATATAGATAAAATTTAAGCCATTAACTAGTATCCAATCATCAGTATGTAAAACATAAAGCCTGACCATTAATTAGACTTTCCCGCATGCGCCTTCTGTTCCTAAAGGACTCCTGCGCACTTGCACCCTTTAGGGTAGATTTGGCGAGCGTAGCTTATTGGATTTTAATGCTATTTGTGCTATATGTTTTATACACGAAACATTATCTCTCATTACTGTATTTTTCTGATATAAATTATAGGTGAAAGTAGTTTTTCCTTTTAGCTTTTTAATATGCTCTAAAGAGTTAAGCACTTGAAGGATAATTAATTAATTTCATCAATCAATATTTGAATTGAGATCAGAGACGTTATGAAAGACAATACATCCACCACACTAATTGCGGAATTAATCAAACTTCTTGGACCTATTAAGGTGCTCACTAGAGATGCGTTATCTCAACGGTATGAACACATCTGGACAATGAACAAGCCATTAACAGCTCTTGCCTTAGTGACACCGACATCCACAATTGAGGTTTCTGAAATTATGAAACTTTGCCATCAATATAAACAGCCAGTAGTCTTATATGGTGGATTGACAGGATTAGTCGGTGCGACCAAAACAGATAAAAAAGAATTAGTCATCTCTCTAGAGAAAATGAATGCGATAGAGGATATTGACCCTGAAAGTCGGACAGTAACTGTGCAAGCAGGAGTAGTGTTGCAACACATTCATGAAGAGCTAAAAAATCACAATTTGTTATTCCCGCTTAATTTTGGAGCGAAAGGGTCTGCACAGGTTGGTGGATTTATATCGACCAATGCGGGAGGACTGCGAGTATTTCGCTACGGAATGACAAGAGCATTGGTTTTAGGTCTTGAAGTCGTACTAGCTGATGGCACAATTTTGTCTTCCATGAAGAAGATCATAAAAGATAATTCTGGTTATGATATCAAGCAGTTATTTATTGGGTCTGAAGGGACCTTAGGGATAATCACAAGGGCAATATTCAAAGTAGTGGAAGCACCAAAAAGTCAAAACAGTGCTTGGTTGTCCGTCAATAGCTATGAGAATGTCATGGCACTACTCAAATTTGTAGAAAGCAGTTTGGGAGGAACATTAAGTGGTTTTGAACTCTTATGGGAAGATACCTTCGAGGCATTGACATCACCGCCTGCAACTGTCAAACCTCCATTAAAGTATGGCTCTCCATATTATGTATTGATTGAACAACAAGGAAGTAATCAGTCAAAGGACAGAGAACAATTTGAACAGGTACTTGCATTAGCTTTGGAACAAGAATTAATTACTAATGCTGCAATTGCTTTCACAAAAGCCGACGTAAAATGGTTCTGGCAGATAAGAGAAGATGTCCACGTACTTGTTTCACAATGCGACAACAATCAACAATATGATGTCAGCATTCCAATTCCAGCAATCGGCCGATATGTGGAAGAGACCAAAAAGAAATTGCTACAAATTCCCGAAGTCGATAAAGTCTTTGCGTTGGGTCATGCAGCAGATGGCAACATTCATTTCTCCTTAGGTAAATCAAGAGAAAGTGAAGAACTCAAACATCTCATTAATCAGGTTATTTACGAACCACTTAAAGAACTTGGTGGATCGGTATCTGCTGAACACGGAATCGGATTTGATAAAAAACGCTATCTCCATATCTGTCGTACAAAAGAAGAAATCGAAGTGATGAGAGTCATCAAGAAAAGTCTAGACACTTATAGTTTATTAAATCGAGGAAGGATAATTGATTGATTTTGGTTATCATGAATCCTAGTATCTTGCAATCCAGAAAAAAGCAGATCATGTCTATTTCGATATATCATTAAAATCTGTCCTAGACAAATAACTGCTTTTGAAGTAGACAATTTACTCTTACATGAGCTTTAAGTGGTGTATCTAAGAACAAGCTTGAGCTATCGTAGTGTCTGATTAACTTGATCCTAGACTTATGTAGCCAGTCAAAGAATTAATTCCTACACATACATAATTTCCATTTTCACTGTTTGTAATACAAGAGTTAATAACTGCTATGGCAAAAAATGAGATCACAGTCGATACAATACCATTACAATCTCTCACTCTTTCTACTCCAGTTGAAAATGTTCCGCTTTCGATAGAGCAGTTAGGCAATAAAATGAAAGCTGGCGTTTTCCATTTATTTTTATATTGAGCCATTGACCTAAATAATTTTTTAATAAAAATGAAAAAATACATCGCACTCATCACTATACTAAACTACCTAATGTTTCCACATAATTTTTTTTTGCTTTTGGATCAAACATGATTGCAATTGTTGCTCTTGCGTACGTCTAGTATACAGGATGTTTGATACAAGTTGCTTTAGTTACTGTTCCACTCTATTGGAATATTACAAAGTCTTTATACAACTTACCAGATAAAATAATCATGTCGAACTTGTAACAGCTAAACACCTGCCCTCTGGCAGGCGGGTCATATTTAGACAAAAAAATACGTTTCAATTTTTTCAACTAGTCGCTATAACCGCAATCAGTCGCGTTAACGTTGGAGATTGCACACCTCCTCTTGCTTCGATGGTAATTGCATAAGCATTCGTGTTCCCTTCATAGCCAATCTCAAATATTTTGGAATCTCCTTGGAAGACATCCATTGGGATTGGGTCGACACCATCTTTTAGTGACCATAACTGATAACTTTGATCAGGGTCTATCGCAGGTAAATTTTGTATCTGCATGTAATTTTTTGCTGATACGGCATTGTTGTGGATGTAGACAATAGTTCCTTGATAATTTTCCGTGGCTTCTCCTGCTAATATTTTACTGTTAGGATCAGACAAATTTTCTACCAATAGGGAAAGCTGTTGATTCTCTATTTGAGTGGAATCGCATGCGATTTTATCTCTTTCGTAATCGCTTGTAGCTTGATCAAATTTATTTTTATTCGAAAAGAATAAAGTAGCCAAGGCACCTAAGCCAATCAATGATAAGATCAGTAAACCAGTTAAAAAAGAACGTTTATTGTCTACAGCTTTGTTTTGATCGACATTTGTTTTTGATATCTGATTATTATTCTGGTTGTTGATCTTTTTTAATAATTCAACTTTTGCAGAAGCGCTAGGTTGAACGGCGTGTAAGTCGGCGTATTTAAAAAGAGAATACTCGATCTCTTGAATGTCTCTTTTTAATTCTGGATATTTCTCAAGCGCAGCAAGGACTATGCGACGGTCATCCGCAGACGCCTCGTTGAGCACATGTAGCTCAAGCAGACCCGATTCGCGTATGTCGGCAATAGTCATAGCCATATTAAAAATATCATAATTAAGAGCATCAATATAATGCTACCAAAAAATAGTGTTTTTTCATTAATCAATTCAGATCGCAGGTTACTCAGCGCTTTTCTTATCCTTGTCTTTACCGTGCCGAGTGGTATATCCAACTTCTTTGCAGCTTCTGATTGAGAATACCCTTGTAAGTATACTAAGTCTAAAACGATTTTGTGTTTGTCATCTAAGGTAGATAGGAGTCTTTTAACGTCAATGCCATCACTTGAAAGTTTTGTGCTATTTAACTCATATACGGTTGAATCAAGCGAATCGGTTTTTTGTAGATTTTCAAACCTGTCTAATCTGACTTCGTCAATGGCTACGTTCCTAGCTATTGTGCTGATCCATGTGAATAATGCACCTTTCGCTCCATCATAGCCTTCGATGTTATTCCAAACTTTTAAAAGAGTTTTCTGTAAAAGTTCTTCCGCAAGCTCTCGATTTTTCACAATCCTTATAATTATTCCCATCAACGCCGGAGCGAACTGATCAAACAAGGCTTCCAAACCTTTTTGATCTTTGTTAAGCATAAGTGATATGATCTCTTGAGTAGTGATGTTATTATATTTTTAGTAAAAGTAGTAGGAAAATTTAATTATTCAGAAAAAAATAAAATTAATATATTATTTTTGAATCCGATAGGACATTCTGACCCGTATATATATTTACGCACTCTTAATCAAAACATGCATGAAGATAACTTCAAACCTATTGTTGCTATTTATTTTTTCTAATTTACTTATTATTTCTTCTTGTGGTACCAATGACAATCAGGATTCCACCTCCACCTCCACTTCCACTTCCACTTCCGGAGTAGCAGAACTGATACAACGCTCAGAAAAAATCCAACATGGAAAAGAGTGGGATGCTGTTCAAAATCAATATGCAAAAAATTCGAATGCGCTCAAGAAAAACCCTAATGACAATAATGCAAAACTTGAACTTGCGCATTTATTCATAAAAGAAGCTAGAGTGACAGGCGAACATGGTCATTATTATCCTGCGGCTCTCAAGTTATTGAATTCTGTGCTGGATGATACAGATCCAGAGAAATCAAAAAATACGGAATTCTTAGCTTTATTGACCAAAGCAGGCGTACAACTATCACTACACGATTTTAAAGATGCATTAGAAACGGGAGAAAAAGCTGTGGCTCTAAATCCTAGAAATGCACAAATATACGGAGTACTAGTAGACGCTAATGTAGAACTTGGTAATTATGAGAAAGCTGTTGGTCTAGCTGACAAAATGGTCAACATAAAGCCAGATATCCGATCATACAGTCGAGTTTCCTATTTGAGAGAAATTTACGGTGACATAGATGGTGCGAAAAAAGCCATGCATTTGGCAGTCGAAGCAGGATATCCTGGACTAGAGGAGACTTCTTGGGCAATGCTGACACTAGGTGACATATACAATAAGTATGGTGATAGCAAAAGTGCTGAAAAGATTTATGAGACAATTTTAGCTCAAAGAGAAAATTACCCGTTTGCAATAGCTGCAATTGGTGACATCGCTTTAGAAAATAAAGATTATGATTTAGCTGAAGAGAAATTAGATGAAGCAATCGATATCATTCCTGAGGTCGGCTTCGCAATTTCTCTAGCTCACCTATATAAAGAACAAGGTAGAGAAAAAGAGCTTGCAGAAATTAAATCAGAGATATTAGAGATGCTCGAAGATGATGTCGTCAATGGTCATAATATGAATATGGAATACGCGTCTATGTATAAGGACTTATATGACGACCCTAATACAGCACTTGAGTATATGCAAAAGGAATATGAAAAAAGACCAAAGAATATTGATGTCAATAAGATGATGGCCGAAATTTATATGCATCTCAACGATAGTGATTTAGCCGAACGTTATAAATCCGCAGCATTCATCACAAATGCAGTGCATCCTGAACTTGACAATATCTAGTACCATATATCATAGAATCAGTATCCCAAAAACCGATAGTATAAAATATTAAAAAGTATAAGTCCCATGAACCAAAATGTCCAAGCCAAATTTGATAGCCGATTTTAATTTGATCTAGCCCATAGGTCAAACCTTTTGTTCATAAAATTTAAATTAGAAAATGAAAATTCAAATTCTTAAAAAACCATCCTTTCCCGTAATGCAACGTCTCAGTTTGGCGATTGCATTACTGTTTTGCTCCATGGTGGCATTTGCCTCAAGCCACCGAGAAGCACCGCTTATTGCAAATGACCCACTTGCAGACAATACAGATTTATATGCATTTCGGAGTCCAGACAATCCGAATACGATTACAATAATCGCTAATTACATTCCTGGAGAAGTGCCTCATGGAGGTCCAAATTATTACACATTCGGAGAAAATATCCGTTATGAAATTCACATCGACAATGACGCAGCTGTACCTGGTGACGAAATTGTTTATCGATTCACATTTGATCGGGTGAATGAAGATGGAAGCACATTTTTTAATATACGTTTAGGGTTACAAAACATAAAAACGACATACACTGTCGAAAGAAGTATTGATGGTGGCAATAGTTTTGAAGCGATCATCACTAATGGAGTAGTACCTCCAAATAATATAGGCCCACGATCAATTGAAGGAGCAGCTGGTTTAGGCACCACTTATGATGCTTTATTCCAAGATGCTATTACAACTGCATCAACAGGTGAAACAGTATTTGCTGGACCTATTGACGATCCATTTTTCGTTGATTTAGGTGCTATTTTTGATTTAGGAAATTCTCCACGTCAAGAAGGTGGCAACAGAGATGCATTGGCAAAGTATAATGTTCATTCAATAGCATTGCAAATTCCTATATCAACATTATTGAAAGATGGAGCACCATCTGAACCAACATCAATCTTAGATGCTGATTATGTTATAGGTGTATGGGCTTCAGCTAGTAGACCAGCAATAAGAACATTAACAGCTGGAGATCAAGCAGAATTTTCAGGTGATTGGGTTCAGGTTTCAAGATTGGGAATGCCACTTACCAATGAGGCAGTTATTCCAATTGGTGATAAGGATGAGTGGAACAGACTAACACCTTACAATGAGAATCCAGAGCATTTTGAATATTTCTATAATCCTGAGCTTGCTCTATATATGGACGATGATCAATTTGGTGGAGCAGTTCCATCATTCACTCCACTAAGAGTTCAAACGGCTTCTTTAGGTTCGTTTGATTTTAGCAATGGGGCAGATGGTCTATTTGGCCTAAAAGGAAATGAAGCACTGGCTGGAACAGCACTAGATGATGCTGTTTTCGGAACATTATTATTGCCAGCTGCTGGTAAGCCTAGATCAGTAGATTTATGGCCAGCATTCCACACAGGTGTACCAAATGTGATTCCTTATCAATTAGCGACAGGAAAAGAAGGAAACCCACTAGCAGCAGGAAAACCATTCGTCAATAATTTCCTACCTAATGGTGGTGATATGTTGAGATTAAATATGGCTGTACCAGTGACACCAAGAGATGACCCTAACTTCAGTTCATTAGGTCTTGTTCAGGCAGCAGCTATAGGATTAACAGTAGCTCCATTTAATACAACTGCAGACTTAGAGTTTATTCCAAATATGGATGGTTTCCCTAACGGGCGACGATTAGAAGATGATGTCACAAGAATAGAATTACAAGCAGTAGCAGGTGTCGTACTTGCAGCGGTAGGCTTATGGTATGATGATTTCGATCCAGCAACGTCTGCGAGTCCAGTGACACAAAATCTTTTAAATGTATTGACGTACACGACTGGTGTTGAAACTAACGACGCAGCATTCAGTTCCACTTTCCCTTATGTAGCGCAACCGTGGAGAGGTACCGACATTAATCAATAATATAATAACTAGAAATAATAATTATGAAATCAATAATTCTATATATAAGACAGGCAGCTGTACTTCTCGTAGCCTGTGTTGCTTTACAAACTGTTTGTATAGCTTCCAGTCATAGAGAAGCACCACTTATTGCAAATGATCCATTGGCTGATAATGTCGATCTCTATGCATTTAGAAGTCCTGATGATCCCAATTCAATTACAATTATAGCAACTTATGTGCCGCTACAATTGCCACAAGGTGGACCTAACTACTATTCTTTCGGTGAGAATATAAGATATGAAATACATGTTGATAACGACGCAGCTGTTGCTGGAGATGAGGTCACATACAGATTTACTTTTAATCAAGTAAACGAAGATCCTACTACATTTTTCAATATTCGTTTAGGTCAGCAGAATTTAAAAACTACCTACACATTAGAAAGAAGTACGGACGGTGGGCAATCGTTTGAAATGGTTGTACAAAATGGTGTTGTACCGCCTAATAATATAGGTCCAAGATCTATCGAAGGTGCAGCTGGTTTAAATACAACATATGATGCATTGTTTCAAGGTGCAATTACAACTGCAAGCACTGGTGAAACAGTATTTGCTGGTCCTACAGATGATCCATTTTTTGTTGACCTTGGTGGTATTTTTGATCTAGGAGATGCACCAAGACAAGATGGGACACCTGTAGATGGAGTTGCATGTTATAATGTAAGTGCCATTGCTTTACAGATTCCAATTTCAACTTTATTAAAACAAGGTGCTCCTGCAGAGCCAACATCTATACTAGATGCTGATTATGTGATCGGCGTATGGGCATCTGCAAGTAGACCTGCTATTAAAACATTAAGCGCGGACAATGATCCAACATTTGATGGTGATTGGATTCAGGTTTCAAGATTGGGAATGCCATTAACTAATGAAGCTGTAATTCCAATTGGTGATAAAGATGAGTGGAATGCATTAACGCCTTATAACGAAAATCCAGACCATTTCGAATATTTTTATAATCCTGAATTAGCTTTATATATGGATGATGACTTATTTGGAGGTGCGGTACCTGCTTTTGGTCCATTACGTATACAAGAAAATAGTTTAGGTGCATTTGATTTCACAAATGGCGCAGATGGACTATTTTCACTTAAGGGTACAGATGCAGTTGCAGGCACAGCTCTTGACGATGCTGTTTTTGGAACATTGTTATTGCCGGCTGCTGGTAAACCTAGATCAGTAGATTTATGGCCAACATTTCACACTGGAGTACCAAATGTGATTCCATACCAATTAGCAACAGGAAAAGAAGGGAATCCTTTAGCAGCAGGTAAACCATTTGTAAATAATTTCTTGCCGAATGGCGGAGACATGCTAAGATTAAATATGGCGGTTCCAGCCACTCCAAGAGATGATGCAAATTTCAGTACACTTGGATTGATACAAGCAGCAGCAATTGGATTGACAGTAGCTCCATTTAATACAACTGCAGACTTAGAGTTTATTCCTAACATGGATGGCTTTCCAAACGGAAGACGTTTAGAGGATGATGTCACAAGAATAGAATTACAAGCTGTTTCAGGCGTTGTGCTGGCTGCAGTAGGATTATGGTATGATGATTTTGATCCAGCAACATCTGAAAGTCCTGTCACGCAAGACTTACTGGATGTACTGACTTATACTACAGGAGTAGAAGCAAACGATAAACCATTTACTGGGTCATTTCCATATTTGGCAATGCCATTTAGCGGAACTGGAGACTGTAGTGGTGAATTGGTTGCAGAAGTTATAGATCCAGTAGAACCAGGTAATGCTGTAGGGACTATATTTGTCTCATCAAATACTCAAAATCAAGTAGCAGTCATTGATATTGATGATAATAATAATGCAACTACATCTACATTTACCACACTAGCTAATGATGCTGATGGTATTTATTTCGATCAAAATAATAACTTACTGTATCAGCTTAATAGAAATAATGGTGCAGTATATGTTTTCGAACAAGATGAAAATGGTAATTACAGTAGTGTAGGATTATCAGCGGCAGAATCTTCAAACGGTAGAGAAATTACAGTAAGTGGAGACAGATTGGTTGTTGCTCAAGATGCTAGCGATGCTAATGGCAATCAAAACAGACTTATCGTATTAAATAGAAGTGAAGACGGAAAATCTTTCTCACTAGCAAACAGATATGATGTTGATATAAATCTATGGGGAATTCAAGCTGTTGGAGAGACATTATACGCAGTAGAAGACAATTCAAATAGGCTTGCAATTTTTAGAAACTTTTTTGCAGCAAGATCAGGAAGTATCGTGCCTAGTCGAAGTGTTGAAGTCGAAGGTTTGGTACGAACACACGGTTTAGTATATGTGCCAAGTCAAGATTTAATGTTGATGACAGATGTTGGCGCAGCTGGTAGTCCTGATGATGGAGCGATCGTGGTCATACAGAATTTCACTTCAGCAGCAATGGATAATGTTGTTAGTCTAGATGAGCAAGTTGTAATTGCTGGTTCAGAAACATTCTTAGGAAATCCTGTTGATATTGCATTCAACGAAGGCAATCAAATGATTTACGTTGCAGAGCGTGCAAATGGAGGCGGTAGAGTTCTAGCTTTTCCATTAAATGGTGACGGTGGAAACATTGCTCCTACATTTAATATAGAATTTGCAGGAGCTTCAGCGATTCATTTTCCATCTCCAGATGATGGTGTCTTAAGTGAAGAGCTAATGACCGTTTCTCAGTTGTTTGCTTCTTCAAATACAGGTCAGCAAATTGGTGTGTATAATATTGTTGAAGACAATGCAATATCAAAGCAGTCATTCAATAATTTTGCTGTCGACGGTGATGGTATTTATTATAATTCTGATTCCGATATGCTGTACCAGATTAATCGAATGAATAATTCATTGATGGAATTTAGTGAAGTTAATGCTTCACTAGAGCAAAATCAAAGCCCGGTATTGACAGCTCAATCCGCTGCTGAATTTACTAATGGAAGAGAGTTAGCTTTTTCAAATAGCAGATTGGTTGTTGCTCAGGATGCTAATGATGCTAATGGCCAACAAAATAGATTCGTCTTATTTAATGCTATGAATAATATGATTAATTTTGACAGAGGTATAAATACGGATATTAATTTATGGGGCATACACGCTGATGGTGAAAACCTTTTTGCAGTTGTCGATAATTCAAATCTATTGGCTGAGTTTGATGACTTTTTCGGTCATACTGGCCCAAGTATTTCTCCAGACAGAACGATAACAATTGATGGTATCGTCAGGACTCATGGTCTGACATATGATGCATCATCAGACATTATGTTTATGACTGATATAGGTGATGCTGGAAATGCTACTGATGGGGCATTCACAATTATTATGAATTATGCATCTGCATCATCTGATGGAGTTGTTAGTCTTGATGAGCAAATTCGAATTGAAGGTGATCAAACATCATTAGGAAACCCTGTTGATATCGCATTTGATCCGAATACTCAAATGATATTTATAGCAGAAAGAGCTGTTGATGGTGGAAGAATTTTAGGATTCATCATGCCAACGATGTCAGGAAATTTAGCCCCTTCATACACAGATTTATTCCCAGGTGCTTCTGCTGTTAATTTATCAGCTGAAGGTACTGGAATGGGCTTTGATAGAGAAGCAGTTACTAGAATGGTAATTGATGTAGAAGTAAATCAGTCAACACTTGAAGTCCAAGCGGAAAGCTCAAGCAAAGTTGAATTTTTACAATATCAATTGTCACCTAATCCAGCTAATGATTTTCTTAATCTTAGTATTTATGGCATACAGAGTAAATCACAAGCGACTAAAATTGATGTATTCAATAATGCTGGACTCTTGCTGAAAACTATGAAGACAAATCAAGCAAATCAATTAATTAATGTTAATGACTTGGTCCCTGGATTATATTACATACGAGTGAATAGACTTAATGATAGTCAGATGCTTAAGTTTGTAAAGCAATAGATTATACTTAAACGCTTAAATTCATTTAAGCGATAAATAATGTGTTAGTGTAATGAGGTTGTCTTTTTAGGCAGCCTCATTTTTTTTAACATATAAATGTCTACAATACTATTCTGAGTGTGAGTTCTACTTGGGTTAATTTACTTACTTTAAAGCACAATAAATTAGTTGTTAAAGTAAGCTGTTTACTTTATAATCAAATTACAATTATTATGAAAAATTATTTATTCTCACTTTTACTTCTACTCACTTTTTCTACTGTAAGTTATTGTCAAATTATTAATGAAATAGACTTGACAAATAATTGGGTTGAATTATATAATCCAACAAGTAGTACAGTAGATGTTTCATCACTTAGATTGTGTAAAAGACCTGCTTACGCCACCATATCTAATCTAGCTGTGTTAGCTGGAAGCACATTAATGGCACCAGGCTCATTTGTAGTCATAGAGTGGAGCCAAATTAATTCAAATAGTCGAGAGCTCGGTTTATATAAATCATCTGGCTCGTATGGTTTTTCTACTAGCATAATAGATTATGTCCAATATGCAGGTGTCGCAAGTCCGACTAGAGCTCCTACAGCGGTACTAGCAGGCGTGTGGGAAGATAAAGGTAAATTTGTTCCTTTGCCCACGGTTGCAGGTAATACCCTTAATAATTTTAACTCAGCGGCTCTTGACCCGACACAAACAAATTCCAATCATTGGTGGGATGGTGCAAGTACAATGAATGCTGAAAATGGATGTCCAACATCGTATTCAATGTTTGACGCAAATCAAATAGATGGTGTAGAATCATCTTTAGCGGATTATGAAACTGATGGAAGAATACAGTCAACTCAGGTAATAGATACATCAGCAGTCGTCGATTATGATTCAGCTATTGAAATTGAATTATTAATTGGCTTTGAAGTCAGATTAAGTGCCGAATTTCTAGCATTTATAGATGGGTGCAATTTTGGTCAAGGAGGACTTAATTGAAATTTAAATTTGCTGTTTTTCTTTTAAAGAATTAAAATTTAACCAATTCAAAAATATATCACTTGATTTTTTTGTGAGATATTTAAATCAGAAATTATTTGATCTATAGCTGCAACTATTTGGTTGCAGCTTTCTTTATCCAGCCAAATTTGATTGATTAATTGTTTAAAGTAAGTTGACTTTAATCAAAATACATCACTAGCTAAATAAAGCTTTCTTGCAATTTACTCACAATCTAAGTATTTAAACTACAATTAAATTCAAGGTATTTACTTTTTGGAATATGGGGTACTTTTAGTCTTATAATTTTATACCTTCTGTAATAAATGAAAGTGCCTTATTCCCAACATAGCCCACCATTACTGCCTGGATAAGTGGAGGTATTTGGTCCTGCTTAGTATTTGATTCTATAATGAAATTAGCGCCATGCCCACCTGCATCATCATCTCTTTCTACCACAAAATTTATTGTAGCCATAGGCAATACATAGATTGGTTCATTAAGATATGAATTAACTAAATTACCATCAGTGTTATAATACTCTACGAGTGAAATATAAACAGTGTCTCTGTCACTCATATTTCGAATACTTAAATTAGCTGACAACATTACCTTTTGATTTATTTGGTCAGCATAGACATCTGAGTATATAGGTACGTAGTAACGATTTGTTAAAGTATTGTCTGGTGACACTTCTACCGATTGTGGAGGCTGCTCAGTATTCGAATCTGTACCAAAACTAGAAGACGTTTTCTTTTCCGTACAAGACGCGAGTAAAATGAATGAGAAATAAATAAGATATTTCATGATTGTAATATTACAAGTGTAATTTTTTTCAAATTGCAATTTCTTCTTGTACAAGTTTTTTGCGCATTAAAGGAGCTTTATTTACTAGTGCCAAGCCGAAAGTCAATACACCTAATCTTCCAACAAACATAAGTGCCGAAGTAGTAAGTTTTGCTGGTACTGATAATTCTGAAGTTATTCCTGTGGAAAGACCTACTGTGCTTAGTGCTGATGCTGCCTCAAATAATAATTCTTTAATTAATAGCTGATCTCCGTCGAAATACAAAAGCATCCAAGTACCAATCACTAAGATTACTGAATAAAAAATACCTGAAGATACAGCTAAATAGACGTTTCTGGCAGGTATTTCTTTAGACAAAAAGGTAATGTGATCTGTTTGCCTTAAGGTGGATGATAAAACAGCGAATAGGGCAGAGATTGATGTTGTTTTTATTCCACCCCCAGTACCAGCAGGCGATGCTCCTATGATCATAACGATGATGACAATGAAAATAGAGGATTCATTGAGAGCCCCCATGTCATAGGAATTGAATCCAACTGTTGTGTGAGCCGATATGCATTGAAAAAAGGCATCTTTGAAACCGTCAGATCCTCTGTAAAAAAGTTTGTCATCAGAGATAAAAACCAAACAGCTAGAGACCAATGTAATAAGTGTACTAGCAACTAAAATTAATTTGCTTGTCAGTGTTATTGACTTTCTTTTCTTCAGTGCACGTAACATAAAGTCTACCAATACGATAAAACCAATAGATCCCAGAAAGGATAGAGCAGCAATCGTATAAATAATGACATTGTTATCTTGAAAATCAACCAATGAGTCAGAAAACAAACTAAATCCTGCTGTACAAAAAGAAGACACGCTATGAAAAATTGCACTCCACAATGGGTTTGAAACACATTCACTTTTAAATGCAAAGTACAAAATGATTGTCCCTATACATTCGATGAGAACCGTAAAGGCAAAAACACTGCGAATAAAACTTACAAGTGGATATTTTGATGGAAGATTAAATTCGTGTTTTAATAATTTGGCAGATATGCTAGGAAGCCTATGGGAATGTTCTAAAATAATGAACGAACTCAGAGCCATATAACCTAAGCCTCCGAGTTGAATAAAAAATAAACAAGATGCTTGACCAAACATATTATAAGTAGCAGAAAAGTCTGCTGGAGCCAAGCCGGTGGTCGTTGCTACTGATACAGCAAAAAATATATGATTAATGAAACTTGTACCTTCGTTTTGACTGAATGGTAGTAGCAGAATAATGAAACACGCTATTGTCAGTGTGAGATACCCTTGGATTAAAAAGAGAACGACTGACTTGTCATCAGTTTTTCGAGAGGTTAACCACTTGGATAATTTAGCTAGCATTTGACAATTTCTTCAGGAAAAAAGAGCACAACTATGAATAAAAGTTATACAAACTTAATCAACCTTCTTAAAGTATATCCTCTTTTACTAAGTTAATGTTGCAACTAGTGTCACTTCGGTCTTAAGTTTTTCTACAATACCTAGTAGAATTAAACTAAATCTTAAAAGGATGTTAAGTGTAAATGAGAAATATTGCTCCGCTAAAATTATTTTTATGCCTATTTTCTTAAGAATAAATTTCAGCTCTCATCAGACATGGGTTATTAAAGTTGTCTATAGTGAAGACTATGCTTAATCTACAGTGTCTATAAATTTGGTTTACACTGCCAAAACTACTTCAATCTTAACCGATTCTATGCTTATCGAAAAATCTATTAGTTGGTTAAAGATTCTAAGAAGTTAGTATTTTTTGTCAATCTGATTGATGATAATTTTTTATATTTCTTATTAATCAACTTTGGTATCAGACAACCTTTACTCCTTAAATGTTTTAACATTTTTCCATGTCTGTTAAATTCAATTGGAGGTTTTGTATTTAATTGGATATTAAAATCCATTCTTAGAATTTTTTGATTAATAATATGTAATAAAATTGTTGGTTAATAACCAAACTCTGGTCACCAGAGCTAATTGAGAAATCTATATTGTTTTGCCCCTAATTAATCGGACACCAATTAAGGTATCTGCATTAGATCCTATTTTGAAATACAAAAATTACGTTTAATCTTTGTTATGACGGACGACCGACGGTGACGTTTTGTACCGA
>Ga0209187_1001932_pt1 | contig 21557 bp, 19 predicted proteins | sample BantaG_FD_187430 | JGI IMG/M metagenome (GOLD analysis project Ga0209187, IMG submission 187430) | Marine algal microbial communities from Bantry Bay, Ireland - BantryBay_4 metaG (SPAdes) (version 2) | ecosystem: Host-associated > Algae > Red algae > Unclassified | place: Bantry Bay, Ireland...
GTCCTGATGTGGATCTTGAAGTCATGCAGACTGCGCAGACGCTCACCCATGTGACGACCAAAGTTCTCGAAGGTCTCGATGAGGTCTTCGCAGAGGAGAAGCCCGATTGGGTGCTGGTGCACGGGGACACGACGACCACGATGGCCGCTGCGCTAGCGGCCTACTACCGGCAGATCCCGGTGGGTCATGTGGAAGCCGGTCTTCGAACGGGCAACATCTACTCGCCGTTTCCGGAGGAGATCAATCGCTCCGTGGCCGGCAGGATTGCGAAGGCGCACTTCGCCCCCACACTGTCCTCGCAGAACAATCTCCTCCGTGAGAACGTTGACCCCGCCTCGGTCGTTGTTACTGGCAACACGGTGATCGATGCCTTGTACTGGGTGCGGGACAATCTGCTGGGAGCTGGAGATCATGCTGACGTCGCAAAGTCGTTCGACTTCCTCGATCCCGACAAGCGGACCGTCCTCGTGACCGGGCACCGCCGGGAAAGTCATGACGGCGGGCTGGTGGATATGTGCCGCGCGTTGGCGGACCTTGCCAGCCGCGAAGACACTCAAGTGGTCTACCCCGTCCACCTGAATCCGAAGGTTCAGCAGGCCGCCAACCAGGTACTTGCAAATGTTGACGATGTGACGTTGATACCGCCGCAGGACTACCTACCCTTTATCTGGCTTATGAACGAAGCCGATCTGGTTATCACCGATTCGGGCGGTGTTCAGGAGGAGGCTCCAGCCTTGGGGGTGCCGGTCCTGGTAACACGAGACACCACCGAACGACCTGAGGCAGTGACCGCCGGAACAGTCAAGCTTGTCGGGACCGGCACTGCTGCAATTGCTGATGCCGCGCATGAACTCCTCAATGACGACGAGCTGTATGGCAGGATGAGCAGGGCCGAAAGTCCGTATGGAGACGGGCACGCGGCTGGGCGAATTGTGGATTTCCTCCAATCGAAAGGCGCAACAACATGAAGACCTTGACCGTCATCGGTCTTGGCTACATCGGACTTCCCACCGCTGCGGTATTTGCGGATGCTGGCTTCCGCGTTACTGGTGTGGACGTCAAGGAAGACGCGGTCACCGCCATCAATGATGGCCGCGCTCATATCTTCGAGCCGGGCCTGGATCAGCTGGTGAAAGAGGTTGTTACCGAAGGCAGTCTGACGGCTTCGACCGAAGCCCAACCTGCTGATTCGTTCGTTATCGCCGTGCCCACGCCCTTCAAAGGCGACCATGAGCCTGACTTGTCGTATGTGCGCGCGGCCAGCGAGCAGATTGCCCCGTTGCTGGAGCCCGGCAATTTGATTGTGCTGGAATCCACGTCACCAATTGGTACAACGGAGAAGGTTGCGAACTGGATCCATGCTCTTCGGCCCGACCTGCGGATGCCAGCCGATGGCGAGCCGGGCGACATTGCACTTGCGTATTGCCCTGAGCGGGTTCTGCCTGGAAAGATCCTGTTTGAGCTTCGCAACAATGACCGGTTGCTGGGAGGACTCTCGGAGCATTGCGCGACTGCAGCAGCTGCCTTCTACGGAGAGGTCGTTTCTGGTCAGTGCTTCACCACAACATCACGAACAGCCGAATTGGCGAAGCTGGCCGAGAATGCCTTTCGCGACGTAAACATCGCTTTCGCCAATGAGCTCTCCGTCATCGCCGACGATCACGACATCGACGTCTGGGAGCTGATCGAACTTGCCAACCTGCATCCCCGGGTAAACATACTCAAGCCTGGGCCTGGAGTTGGTGGACACTGCATTGCCGTTGACCCATGGTTCATCGTGAATTCGGCACCGGAGAAGGCTCAGCTCGTGCGCCAGGCCCGGCTCATCAACGATGCGAAACCAGCGTGGGTTGTAGACCAGATCTTGGCGGCAGCAGCCGAACAGTCCGCCCCGGTGATCGCATGCCTGGGGCTGGCCTACAAGCCGGACATTGACGACCTTCGTCAGAGCCCGGCCATCGAGGTGGTCAAGCAGCTGAGGGCGAAGACCGATGCCAAAATTCTGGTGGTTGAGCCAAACGTTCGCGAGTTGCCAGCTTCGCTTGAAGGTCTGGACGTTCGCCTAGCATCCGTTGGGTCGGCGGTGACTGAAGCGACGATCATTGTGCCGCTCGTGTCCCATCAGGAGTTCTTTGAGCTGGGAGAAATGGAAGGGCGAACAGTAGTCGACCCGATCGGGCATGTCGCTCGAAAGCCAACGTAGCGAGCGGTTCTGGCGTCGCCCGCTTGAACGGCGCCCGTTGATCAATCGAGGCGAATGAATGCGGCGGCGAAAGCAATCGGAGCAAGGGCGGCTGTCACAGGAGTTGTAAGTAGATCCAAGCTAATCGAGGCGGCCAAGAGCGGTAGGACCATAATGCGGCCTGGACGGCTGCTTCGAACGGTCCCGGTGATGAGTGGCATTGCCATTGCGAAGTAGATGATGCCGCCGATCAAACCTGCCTTGTGGAATGCTCCGAGGTACTGATTGTGGGGGCTTGCGTTCAGCTCAGGGTGGAACAGCTCCAGATCCTGGAACCCCGTGCCGAAGATCGGCGATCGCGCAACGTCTCCGAGCATGACGCTCGTAATCTCGAACCTTCCGTTTGACGCCTCCTCTGGCGAGAGTATTCCTGACAAGCTAATGGATTCGAGCCCTCGGGCTGGGACGCCAACACTCGAGAGAACCTCAGGAGCGGCGGTAGCCAGCAGTACTAGCAGGACTGCTCCGCAGCTCGCTGCGACCAGTGAGACCGCCGAATCCAGTCGGTGGGTAGCAAAAACGAGCAAGCAAACGAGGATGCAAAGCAAACCAGCGCGGCTGCTTGTGCTCACCGCAGTAAACGCTAGGAGACCCGCAGCAAGGGTGTACCTCGCTGCGAATCGTGTCGTTCCGCGTTGTGCCAGTAGGACTAGGCAGGCGGCAGCGCAAAGGGCGAGAAACACTGCGAAAGTATTGACTTGGCCACGACCGAAGAGCGGCAAACCAAGGATCCGCGCTCTCGAAATTGTGTTGACGGTGATGCCCAGATCCGCGTCGAAATACTCGACTCTCGGTCGACTCTCGGTTGTCCAAGCAAACAGGGACACAAGGACGCCAACGATGACGGCAGCGGAAAGTGCGTCGCGCAGCACCGCTCCGGGCCTTTCTATGAACCATCGCAAGCCAAGCCCCAGGATCGCGACACTCCTGACGAAGTACCCCCAACTCAGCAAGCCAGACGTGAGGGACACTGGGTAGACGATCACGGCTACAAGAGCGGCTACCAGGCCCCAAGCCGCGAAAAGCATGCTTCGCCTTTCAAACTTGGACATCGCTATCCAAGCTGGCGATGAAGAGTCAGCATCGTCATCCGATATGAAACGTGAGACGATGAGCGCGAGCAATGCGAAATCGACTGGAGCGAGTTCGATGTCTCCGAACTGTATGCCTACTGGCAGAAGAACAGCGGTGAAAAGGAGCCGGCGTTTGTAAATGTGGAGCTTTGGACGCGGAGAGCCGCTCGTCGAACGGGATGGGAGCGGCGGCGCGACGTTTCGAGTCAGATTCAAGAGCCGTCAAATTATCACGGCCAAGCCCGCTCAGCGATTCCGTGGTTGTACAAAGTTGGGCAGATCTCCTATTGTCCACGGTCGCGCCGTTGGCACGTCCCAGAAGGAGACTTGGCTTGAATGGTCATCGTGATGCGGGTTGGTAGCGAACCAGCGGGAATCAACGCCGAGTATACTGCTACCGGTCTGTTCGCATGAGTCGCTCTTTCGATGTTGTGTGCTCGATGATTGCAGGCCTGATCCTTTTCCCCGTTTTTATTGTGCTCGGCTTGTTGGTGCGATTCCGGGTCGGATCTCCCGTGTTGTTCGCTCAGACTCGCACCGGTCAGGGCGGCGAATCCTTCACGATGTACAAGTTCCGCACGATGACTGAAGGAGCCGGACCAGATGGCGAGCCGCTACCGGATGCCGAGAGACTGACAGCATTCGGTCGAACGCTCCGTTCGACGAGCCTCGATGAGTTGCCGACACTCTGGAATGTTCTTCGCGGTGACATGGCGTTGGTCGGCCCCCGTCCGCTGCTCCCTGAGTACCTCCCGCTTTACTCCGCCGAACAAATGAAGCGCCACGATGTGCTCCCCGGAGTGACCGGTTGGGCTCAGGTGAACGGACGAAACGCGATCTCTTGGGAAGACAAGTTTCGCTTTGATGTCTGGTACGTCGAGAACCGCAGTCTCCTGCTGGACCTGCGCATTCTCGTCATGACGCTCCAGAAGGTCGTACAGCGTGACGGGATAAGTGCTGACGGCGAGGCGACGATGCCAAAGTTTGAGCGCTCTTCAGGCCCCCCGGATTCGGAGTCCTTAGCTTGAACGACGGGCGATGATATGAATTCCGCCCAGGCCGTAGCCTGCCTTCGCGAGAAACTCGGCTGGAGCCGCACCAACCTTCTTTGCGAACTGCATGGGCTTCGAGCCGGTGGCCAACGGGCGCGTGTAGTGGCGTTCGACGATTTCGAATCCTGCGATCTGAACAGCGTCAGCGATGGTCTTGTCGGTGAAGTTCTGCAGGTGCTCGGCGGCGTGCAAGGTGGCGCGTCCGCGGGTTGCGAGTCGCGCCACGACGTTGTCGCTGCGGAGACGCAAGTAGCGGTAGTTCGGGACGGCGCAAAATATGTGCCCATTCGGCTTGCACAATCGGTGCATCGCTTTCAGTACTCCAACCGGGTCCGGTACGTGCTCGAGCACGTAGAGACAGGTGAGTGCGTCGTAGGACTCAGCGGGCAATGAGCTGTTGGTGAGGTCACCCGTGTGCACAACCGCTCCCGTTTGGCGGGCCTTTTTCGCGGCGTATTCTGAGAATTCGAGGCCCTCGAACTCGTAGCTGGCGTCGGCGGCGAAACGACGAAGGAGCATGCCCACTCCACACCCAACGTCCAGCAGTTTGCCCCCTTCAGGAAGGTTGGAGCGAACGTATGACTCGAAACTCGTGTATTCGTGTTTGGACACGTGATCATCGACGTTGTATTCGCCGCTGACTGTCGCCGTGTCGTAGTTCTCGTCGTAGAGATAGGCGAGTCCATGCGAGTTGAGCCTTGGCGAGACGTACCTCATCCCACACTTCTCACATGCGTTGTGGCCCAAGCTGGCAACTCCGCTCGGAACCGTGAAGTGCTCGTACCGGTGCGGGGTGTTGTTTGCAGCACCACAGAGGGTGCATGGCGTGGTCTCGGTGTAGGTCGTTATCATCCGGGTTACCTGTGGCTTCTGATATTGGCGGCCCGCTCGAGCGCCGTAATGAATTGGCCAGCGAGCTCGGGCCGAGCGAAGGATCGTTCCGCAAGAGTACGAGAGTTGGAACCTTTGCGCTCGGATTTGGCCGAGTTGTCGGCCAACCCGGTCAACGCCGCAGCGATCGACTTTGCGTCTTCGGGTTTGGCAGCGACTCCGCAATCGTTGTCGGTGATGAGTTCGGCGAGCCAACCCGGGTAGTTGGTCACGACCGGCAAGCCAGCAGCAATGTAATCAAAGAACTTGTTTGGCGACGTTCCGTAGTAGAACGCAGGAACGTTCGCCAAGATCATCAGCCCAGCGTCGTACGTTGGAAGCAGATCAGCCAGTTCAAGCTTCGAGACGTGGGCATGGAAGTGAACGTTGGAGAGCGAGCGGCGGGCAGCCTCGGCGGTCAAGAGTTCCTTTTGATTGCCGCCGCCGATCAGGTGCAACTCGATGTCATCTCTGCCAGCTTTCAACAGCTCCTCTGCGCAATCGAGAACGGCATCCAGTCCATTTGCAATCCCGTGGGTTCCCGTGAACACGGCGCGGAACGGCGACTTGTCGCCCCCGGTGTGAACCAGTGGCCTTTCTCTTGGCCGGAAGAGGTCGATGTCGCTGCCGTTCGGGATCATCTCGACGTTGTCGTGTCTCGAGCGGTCGGCGATGGCTTCGCTGATGCCAGGTGCAAGCCCAATACAGACGTCAGCACATCGGTACGCTGTCCGCTCCAGCATCTTCAACGTCCATGCCGTCAACGGATTGCTCAGACCGCCAAGAGCGATGGGCAGATCTGGCCAGAGATCACGAACCTCGAAGACGAATGGCTTTCGTCGCACCAGCCGGGCAGCGACTCCAGGTATTGCGGCAGTGAGCGGGGTCGACGTTGCGAAGACCAAGTCGTACTTGTGGGTGAGGGCAATCCGGCTGGCTGAGGCCGAATAGCGGACGAACATCCATGCTCGCTTCACCAGGCTGTCCCGGTTCGAATATCGGAAGTCCAGCTGCACCACCTTGATGCCTTCCACCTGCGCGCGCGCAATGCGTTGACCGTGAACGACTTCAACGCCGGTATCCGCGGTATCGACTCGACCGCATACCATCGTTACTTCATGGCCCTCCGCCACCAGCCGTTTGGCCATCTCGTAGGCTCGGGTTCCCGTTGCTCCGCTGGGAGTGGAGAAATGTTGATAGAGGTACAGCACGTGCAAGTTGTTGCTCGATCCGTGATAGGCGCAAGATGAATGTACTCCTGCTGTCGGGCGGGCGTCGGACTTCCCTGCTGGCCGCCTTCCGCTCTGCGGTAGCTCCGTCTGGAGGCTCTGTCGTGGTTGCGGATGTTGACGGTTTGGCACCCGCCGCGCTCATGGCCGACCAGGCGTGTCAGGTGCCGCTGGTGTCTGATCCCGGCTACGGCGCTGCGGTACTTAGCCTTGTTTCGGACGCGGGTATTGACATCGTGGTTCCCACTATCGACACCGAGCTCTCCACGCTCGCTTCGCTGGGTTCTGATCTGGCAGCAGCCGGAGCTCTGGCTTTGGTGTCCAGCGTGGACACCCTCCACGTCACCGGTGACAAAGCGCAGACCTTCCGATTCTTCTCTGAGTTGAATGTCCGAACACCACGCTCTTGGATTGCAGATGAACTTGTCGGGGCTGAACTTCCGGAGAAGTTGTTTGTCAAGCCGCGGTTCGGTTCCTCGAGTGCAGGAGCACAGCCCACCACCCGTGGAGAGCTCCAGTCGGTGCTGCCTCTTGTAAGAGATCCGATCGTGCAGGAGCGAATCGAAGCCCCTGAGGTGACGGCCGACGCACTGCTCGACCTGCAGGGTCGCCTGGTGCACTACGTGCCACGGCTCCGACTCAAAACGGTCGGCGGTGAGAGTGTTCAAGGACGAACGATCGACGACAAACCGTTTCGGGAATGGGTTGTGCGGGTGTTTGAGGAACTGGGTGATCTTGGCGCAATCGGACCGCAGACGCTGCAATTCTTCTTGACCGACGGTGAACCCACGCTGCTGGAAATCAACCCACGGTTTGGTGGCGGCTTTCCTCTGGCGTACGAGGCTGGGGCCCGCTACCCGGAGTGGATCATTGCCATGCACGCTGGTAGACGGCCAGAGACCGCTGTGGGCTCGTACACGCGGGACCTCTATATGACCCGGACACTTGTGGAGACGTTCGTCGAAGCTCCGCTGTGGTGAGGCGGGCCGTTGTCTTCGACCTGGACGACACGCTCTACCTTGAGCGTGACTACGTGCGATCTGGATTCCGGCACGTCAGCCGTTACCTTGCGGAACAATGTTCAGTTCCGGAGTCGCAGCTGTACGACTATCTCTGGAACGCGTTTACGCAAGGCTTGCGCGGCACGGCGTTCGACGACCTCATCCGAAATTTCGGACTGCAAGTCCAAGCTGCGGAACTGGTCTCGGAGTACCGCGATCATCCGCCTGAGATCAGCCTTGCGTCATCAACCGTCGAGATTCTCCAGTCGCTGGTTAGCGACGGGTACCAGTTGGGATTGATCACGGACGGGCGAGCCGGAACTCAGCGTCGAAAGATTGCGTCGTTGAGGCTTGCTGACATCTTCGATGAGATCATCCCCACCGACTCTCTCGGGCGCGAATACTGGAAGCCTCACCCGAGAGCGTTTCGCGAGATGCAGGCCAGCCTGAGGGTACTGAATCCGCAGGACCTGATGTACGTGGGCGACAATCCGTCAAAGGACTTCGTGGCGCCGAACGACCTGGGATGGCGCTCGACGCAGCTCAGCCGGGCGGGTCAGCTCTACACGCAGCTTGAGCCGCCAACGGTGAGGGCGGAACCGCACCATCGAGTTGCCTCGCTGCTTGAGCTTCACGCCCTACTTGCCGCGTGGCAGTGAACTGGACCCCGCACCCCATCCTTGTCGCCAGTGAACTGGTGTCTTAACGTGCAGCATGCATCGACATTCGGACGCGCTGGATCGCGTCGAATCTGAAGGGAAATTGTGAAGCAACTGCTGCAGAATTTGGAATCCGGTGCTGTTGAAGCTTTGGATGTCCCCGTGCCCTCGGTCCGTCCCGGCGACGTGCTGATCCGCTCTCATTCGTCGGTGATTTCCGCCGGCACCGAGCGAATGCTCAACAGCTTTGCAACCGCCAACTACCTCAACAAAGCGCGGCAACAGCCCGAGCGAGTCAAAGAAGTGCTCGACAAGGCCCGTACCGACGGCGTTGCCAACACGATCGCCTCCGTGCAAAGCAAGCTCGCGGTCCCGATACCCCTCGGCTACAGCAATGCTGGCACTGTGTTGGCAGTGGGGTCAGATGTATCGGACCTAGCGGTTGGTGATCGCGTGGTCAGTAACGGTCCTCACGCTGAGGTTGTGGCTGTGCCTCGGAATCTGGTTGCGCGTTTGCCCGATGATGTTGACTTCGACACTGGAGCCTTTACCGTCATCGCAGCGATCGCTCTACAGGGAGTCCGGCTCATCAACCCTACGATTGGCGAGCGGATCGCTGTGTTTGGTTTGGGGCTGGTTGGTCTGCTTGCGGTGCAGATTCTTCGGGCCAATGGTTGCCAGGTTGTCGCTTTCGACTTCGTCCAGGAGCGCGTGGATCTGGCGAGAAAGTACGGCGCAACGGCCCATAACCTGGGTGATGGAGTTGATCCAGTGTTGGCCGCGGCAGAATTCACCGATGGGCAAGGTATTGATGGCGTGCTCGTAGCCGCGTCTACCTCCAGTGATGACCCCATTCGACAAGCGGCTCAGATGAGTCGTCAGCGGGGGCGCATCGTCTTGACGGGTGTTGTGGGTCTCAACCTGAAGCGCGAAGACTTCTATGAGAAGGAACTGCAGTTCAGTGTTTCCTGCTCCTACGGCCCGGGGCGGTACGACTCGTCGTACGAGATCGAGGGCCATGACTACCCGATTGGCTTCGTCCGATGGACCGAGCAGCGGAACTTCGAAGCAGTACTGGGGCTGATGAGCGACGGCCTGATCGACGTGTCAAGCCTTACAACAAGCCGGAACAAATTTGAAGATTTCGAGGACGCCTATGCGGCGCTCCACGGTGGTGCCCACATCGGCATCGTGTTGAACTACGACACTGGCGAAACGGCCGAAGCCACTCTGTCCAAGACAGTCGTGGAGGTCTCCAAGCCCCAACGATCCCAAGTGGGCAGGCCCTGTGTGGCCGTGATCGGAGCTGGCTCATTCGCTCTTGGTGTGCTCCTTCCCACTTTGGCCGAGAATCCGGTCCGGTTGAAGTACGTCGTCAGTTCTGGCGGAACAAGCGGATCGGTTGCTGCCAACAAGTTCGGCATTGAGCAGAGCACTACGGACAGCAACGTCGTTTTTGATGACCCAGAGGTTGATGTCGTGGTGATCTCAACGCGTCACAATTCTCATGCCCGTTTTGTGCAGCGAGGATTACGAGCGGGCAAGGCCGTATTCGTTGAGAAGCCTCTTGCCATCACTCGCGAAGAGTTGGCTTCGGTGGCCATCGCGTATGAGGAGGCGACAGCACCGTGGCTAATGGTGGGATTCAACCGCCGGTTCGCGCCCGTTACGTCTGAGATGCGGGAGGCGCTTGCTGGCCGGCAGGGGCCGGCATCTGCAGTGTTTATCGCGAACGCCGGCGCACTGCCCGATACCCATTGGACCAAGGATCCGGCCATTGGTGGTGGCCGGATAATCGGCGAGGCGTGCCACTACATCGACTACCTCCGCTATCTTATTGACTCTCCCATCGTCTCGGTGTCTGCGAGAAGCGCCAGCGGCCCTCAAGGTCTGGAAGAAGACAACACCTCCATCCAACTCGGGTTCGCTGACGGATCGATTGGGACCATTCACTACTTCTCGTCCGGATCGAAAGCGTTGGCGAAGGAGCGTTGTGAGGTCTTCTTCGACGGAAAGGTCCTGCAGATGGACAACTTCAAGGCCGTGAAGCGGTTCGGTGTTTCGGGAGGAAAACCCAAACTATCTCAATTGACTTCACGTCAGGACAAAGGCCACCGGGAGCAGTTCGAGGCGGTCGTTACTGCGCTTTGCGATGGCCAACAGTCGCCAATCCCGTTCGCCGACCTGCTGAATGCTTCAGAGGCGTCGCTTGCAGCTCTAGAATCGACGGAGCGTCGCGAATCCGGCGAGATGACGTTTGTTCGCCCTGAATACGGTTCAGTGGAATAGGCCGAATTTCCGAGTCTCGTTTGCCTCAAGCTTCAGGATCAGGCGATATTCGAAGCTCCTTCGCGAGGGTGCCGCATCGCGGCCACAAGAATTGCTGCCACGATGGCATAGGAAAGTGACGTAGCCGCTGCTGCGCCGCGGGCGTTAAAATGAGGTATAAGGGCAGCATTCAATCCCAGATTTGCCAGAAGCCCTGTCCCCGTTGCTAAGGCTACGGCGATAAATCTGTCCTCTAGAAATAGGGTGCTTCTTGCAAGTGGAATTGCAGCATAGGTAGCGATGCCGGGTAGAGATAGCGCCATAAGGGTCCCGACATCCGCAAAGGAGTTGCCCAGCCAGAACGATCCAACGAGCGCAACGGCCCCTGTAAGGGCTGCCCCAAGGGCGAAGCTTCCCAGTACGTTGGTGAGTAGAAGCTTTCCACTGGCTCGATTGGCAGTTTGAGCGGATCGCTTTGCTCGGCCTTCACGCACGAAGAACACCTGACCAAACGCGAGCGGGGCCATCCATGCAACCTCGAGCAGGCGGGCGGCAATTCCGTATGAACCGACCTCGGCCTTCGAAACGGCGTACCAGTTCAGCATCAGAATGTCGACTCGAAGCAGCCCGCCCAGAAGGAGGTTAGTCAGGACTGCTGGAATCGCTACCCGGAGCAACAATGGGTACGTTCTGTGCGGAATGGCTGTGGAAGGTTTCGTGTCTTGGCTGTGGAGGAGCCCGGCTATTGCCGCCACATACGTGGCGGCAAGGACGCAGGCGAGTGCTGTACCGACCGACAGCCTGTCTGTCGCGGCGAACCCCAACACCAGAGCGAAACGGAGCGACGATTGCAACAGAGTCTGCAGATCTGGCGCAGCGGCCTCCTCTCGCACCCACCAACGTGCATGAGCGTATGACATCATTCCGATGCCGGGCAGTAGTGCAAGCGCGGCGTAGCTGAGGCCGCGAGCTTCTTCGTCTGCCAGCCAGGCCACGACGCCGCCTCCGATAGTGACCGACAAGATCCCGCAGACAGCGAGGAGATTTCTAGCTGTGCGAAGCACCTCCGGGCCCGTGAGGACCGGATGGTTGGAGAGCACGGCGACCACAACAACCCGGGCTGCGACCTGCGCTAGTGGCGCCATCAAGAGTGCCACGACCATAACGCTGACAAAGACGCCATTTCCTTCCGCCTGCAACCCCCTAGCAATGACTAGAGCGGTAACGCTGGCTAGTGCTGCGCTGAGAGCCTTTGCGCCAGCGGTAATCATGGTCACGCGAGCAGCGGAATGGGCCGGAGGGAGAATCATTTCAAGTGAACGCCCGCGGCGCTCGTTCCGCCTGGTAGCAGCGAAGTTGCCAACTCGAGGCCTGGTGTGAGTGAACACTGGATGGCGAGGTCGTTTCGGCGATCTCGCGACACGGTGCCTCTCAGCGACGAACGCCAGATTCCGCCAAGGAATCGCCCCGCGGCTGGCGTCAGGAAGGCGATGGTAGCTGGGAGCGTTGATCTGCGCTCTGTTTGGTATGCATTGGCGTGCCCGCTGCGAGTAGCTTCAAAAATCACTTCATACCTCGGGGTACAGCGCCAACGTCGCTGGAGAATCAGATTCTTTCACAGTTTGAGTTCAGCCAGTGGCGTGATCCCCGATTCGTGGACGAGACCCCGAACTCATCTTCAAGCCGGCCTACGGCTTGACGGCGACGGTTCGGGCGTGCAGGCATGGTCACCATTTTCCTCTGCGAGGTACTTCAACATTGCTTTGTCCAGTTCGGCTTCGGCCAACGGCTTTTTCAACTGGGCGTTCTCGGATTCAAGATCTTTGAGACGCTTCGCGTTGTTAGCTTTCATCCCGTCGTACTGGCTCAGCCAGCGAGCCCACGTTGACTCGGCAATCGCGAATTCGCGGCACACCTCCTAAACCGTCATGCCCGAAGCCAACAGCTTCTGGCCCTCGGCAAGCTTTCTAATGATCTGCTCCGGCGTACGCCGGCGTCGATTCGACATTCTCGGTCCTTCCTGCCACACCATCATGACGTGACAACTCAGACCGCATAATCACCGGACCAATCTCAGGGGCTCACCTCACCATTTCGTAGCAGCACCGGAGGGATCGCCGGATGGTGCAACAACTTGCGAGTGGCCCGTCAGTGCATCCGTCCGAAACCGGCGACCTTGTGGCCAGCTGCGGCGATTCGTCGTGGCCAATCTGCTGTCGACACCGGCAAGATGATGTAGGGCCCGTTCGCAGACAACAGCCCAAGGTCAGCTAGCTGTCCGTAGTACCGCTTGGCAAACTCGAATCGGCGCCGCATGACAGCTATGTAGCGTTCGCTGCTAGCCCAATCGAGTGGTCGCCGCTTGCGGCGGCTATCCAGTGACTGCTCGAAGCCGTAGGCCGAAAGATGCGCCGCGAGGCCGATTGGTGCCCTTACGAGCGTCGACCAGGGCACCGCTCGTCCACGGAACTGAGCCACCTTGGCGAACGCATCGAGCGTGTGCCGCGACGTCGAACACTCGATTGTCTTGCTCCCGGCAGTGAACGACACGACAACGTCGGAGGGCTTGTTGTTTAGCGCGTCCGGCGCAGTAGCCCGCAGTGCTTTGACAAGAATTTCCTCGTGCACACTGAGGTTCGTTTCGATCAGCTTGAGGAACTCCTGATCGTCAATAGAACCTCCGTTCGACCAGCGCTCTCGGTCTGCCCTGAGGTGCGAGACAAACATCTCCGCTTCATCGGAAAGCCCCAGGCCAGCCTCTTGGGCGATACGGAAGCTGTGGGTGGTAGACCAAAGCGCCGTCATCGCATGTCGTTGGTCAATAGTTGCACTTTTGGATGTTGCAGCGGCCTGAGAGATGCGAGCCTCGCTAAAGTCGATCAGGTTCGCAAGCCGTTCTATCAACGAATCCTGGTTCGACGGATTTGTTGTCGACCGAGGGGGAAGCCGCCCTGAATGCAAGACTGGTTCATCCAGTGAGAGATGGTCGAACAACTCGGCGTAGTCCTCGATTTTGCAGACTATCGGGCCATGGAGGACAATTCTCCGGTCACGCTCGGCATGGCGGTGAAGTAGTTTCTCGGAGTTGCGAGGCTCAAAGTCCTCGTTGATAACAACCAAATAGTCGAGGTCAGAATATCCCAGTGTTCCGACTGAACCGACCGTCGCGATAGCAACTACACCAGGAAGTGGTGAAACAAGCGAAGTAAACCGTTCGGTTTCGGCGGTGTAGTCCTGTCGGCCCAAGCGCTGGGGACGATTGGCTATTCTCATTCGAACCTCCGCTCCACTAGCGGTATCAACTCCGCAGCCAACTTAGCAAGCAATTTCGCTTCCGTTCTTCCCGGGGTTTTCGTGATGGCATGGATTCCGCGGTATGCATAGGCAGAGCGAGCAAGCCGTTGAGCCGTCTTACTGAAATGGACCGATGGCGGCTCCCAGCCGGCCCGTATCGACTCTGCCAACCGGATGAGAGGAACCTCCTCCCCCATTTGGCTGTAGAACTGCTCGAAGCTCAGCGATTTTGTGGTCGGAAGTCCGATGTCGCCCATGAAATATGCCGGGAGTAGAGTGGCGTTTGACACCATTCGCTTAAAAGAATACCGGTCAAAACCGTACCTGAAAAAGGTGTCCTTGGCGTTCGCTAGTCTCCGTGCGCACCGCAAGGATTCTGGCTCGCCGGTGACGGGGTCTTCAGTCAATGTAAACCGGAGCGTTTGCTTCCGAATGCTCCATGCTCGGTTGTCTTGGTAAGTAGCAAGGGGAAGCACTCGCTCTGAGTACGCCTCGCGGTAGCCCGGCCAAAGCAGGAATGGTCCATGGTGTTGTTGTGCATCGACAGAGACCAAGAAAGGAAAGAGGCTGTAGTCGATCCAGCGTTGTGTTCGTGCTACGACCACCGGATCGGACATGTGGGCTTGCGATAGTGCAAGCGTCACATCAAGATCGCTGTACGCAATGGCAGTTCCATCGCCCCAACTCCCGTGTACTATCACGTTTTCGACTTCGCAAGCCTGAGGCTCTGACATCACGCGAAGTAGAGATGGGAACCATTGAGGACGCCGACTTGCATTGGGTGGCTCGAAAGTGATCTCGACGCTAGGGAACTCACCGGACGAGCGCTCTACCCCGGGCAGCGGCTGGTTGCCATGTGCGAATGAGCGAACGGCTCGAAGGTAAGTTGCTCTAGTCACGTCGGCCGCAGAGACTGGTGGAAGGATACTGGTCGGACCACTTGCTGCAACCGTACCGGTTTGAGTCGGACTCGCGGGTCGGTCGGCCGCCTGTCATCCATCGCGTCGAACTCCCTAGACATGAGCGAAGGCTTCGAGGTAGCCGTCGATTGCGCTACCCGGGTCTTCAACATCATCTAGGACCTGGTTACCGATCATCTCACAAACCAGCTGTGTCATGGTCGCCGTATCCCCCAGATCGAAGAGCACTGAGCCAGGCGTCCGCTCGCACACAGAAGTGGCGATCGCTGGTATGCGTAGGAATAGTGCCTCGGCTACGGCGACGCCGTAACTATCGTGTGAGGTGTTACGAATGTAGAGAGCAGCTTCGCTCAATCGAATGAGCCACTTGTCGACCGTAATGTCATTGTGGATCACAACATTGTCGAACTGGTTGGCTTTTGCCACGATCGTATCCCAATAAGGTTGGTCGGTAGCACCATAGCAATAGAGGTGCAATTGCACCTCTGGATGGTGACTTCGAGCGTCCTCTATCGCATCGATGATCTCCTCATATTGGTAGGTCGGAGTCCGGTACCCGCTTGTAACTACAACTGGCGGCTTTGGGGACCGCTTATTGCGGCGCTTGTGTCGAAGATCTTCAAGGAAGTCGCTCGGGATGAAGGATCCACAGCGGACAGTTGTCGCATTGGGGTCAGCGTCGAGGGCTGCTCGTTCGAGCGCGCTGCTCAGGCACAGCACGACGGCGGCACGTCGGACGAGACGGCGGTGCATCGACGACACGAGTCCGGTGCCGTTCAACACCTCACTGTAGGCGCCGTTGTGTTGGAGCAATATGAGCTGGCTGGGTCGGGTCATGGCTGCCATTGTGGCAACTCGAGCCGTTCGCGCAAAGCGGCTCGACCCTGAATAGTGCAATACGACAATAGATCCGTCAGTCCGTGTTTTAGCCAGTCTCTTAAGAGCACGCCAGCCTCGCAACTCCAAGTCGCTGTTTTGGGTGCGCCCACGTCTTGGGTTTGCAACAACTGCGTCCAGGCCGAGTTTTTTCATTGCCGCAACTGCTCGCGCACAATGGACGGCGACCCCACCAGTTGGCGGGGGGAGGGCTCCGAGGTGGACTACGGATCTTCGTGCCGGTTTGGCCGCTGTTGGGAGGGTCAAACCTCACCGATTTCTTGCGAAATTGTGCGAACAAAGCGGGCCGGAACTCCAGCGACGAGCGTCCATGGGGGCACAGGCTTTGTGACAACGGAACCCGCTGCCACCACGGCGTAGTCGCCGATGTCGGCACCCGAGAGGATTGTGACACGAGACCCTATCCAAGCCCCGCGGCCTATGCGTAGTGGCGGGTTCTTTGCAGGGTCGTGTCCAACGTCTCGCCGATCGGCCCCGACGGCGTGGTTCCCGCCCTGTACGTTGAGCTCATTGCCGATCATGACTTCATCATCGATGCGGAGCCCACCGACAGCTGAGATAAATGCATCGGCGCCGATGAAGACCCGAGCGCCAACAGACACGCTCGCAGGGGATGCGACTCTTGCGCCGGCCACGATCTGGCTACCGGGACCGAGTTCAGCGAATGAGAGTCGCCATCGTGCGGTCGATATCCGTGAAGAGACCCTTGCGACTCCCCACTCAGCAGCGCGAGCGGGTCTTCTTAGCTTGTTCTGCATCGCTTGTTGCTCCCCACCCTTCTTTCGGTTCATGCTTGGCCAGCAGGCACTACTAAGGTTCTTATCTTCGTTGGGTGGTCAACTCTTACCTCCACGAGGGTAGCTGGCACAGACTTCCGGTAGCTGGCGTAGGCGAGGGTTGGAATCAATGAGAGTGACGCCGGGGTTCCTCGCGAGAGCCCAACTGATCGAAGCTCGAAATGCTGACCGTGCATCTCAAATCGCACGAACTCGTCCAGTTTGTATGCAGCCACCGTAGGGAGAAGCCAGTTGGTGGTCACGCTTCGGATGGGCCCAGGGTTAACGACATCAGTGATACACCATCCACTGCAACTTGGCTCAATCGTGCGCGTCGTCTCTATGCCCGTATGCCGACTTGCCCTTCGTCCGATCCAACGGCTGGTCACCGGGTCAAAGGACTCGGTTTCGACAGTTGACCAGGCGGCAAACAGGAACCGCGAAACTTGGGGCATGTCCTCGTAGTCGTCTGCGATTGGCCCGTTGTGAAAGCGAGTCAGCGCCAAGTCAGGTTTGTCGTCGAGTGGCTTGTAGCTCCAGGTGCCAGGGTCGATAACGACGTGCGTGCCATCGATCCACAGATCGGCATGCAACTGATCCGAATGGCTCGGCCGATTCTTGAATCTCGTCCCTCGAATCACCGCACGGTTGCCGCAGTGCTCCAAGACAACGACGCCCATCGTTGGGAAGAGCCTCGAACCCGAGGTTCGCTCACCAGCCTCAGCAGCACCGAGCCAAACTGCAAGTTCGTCTGACTCAGCGTGGTCTCCCGAGGTCTGAACACCAGCCGCGCGTAGTGTGGGACGCATGTCGCTGAAGTCTGTGTCCGCAACCGGTAGCAGAAGAGCCCCATCGTTGTGGCCGAAGTTCGCGGTCCTGCCGGTTGCGGGGTCGGTGATAGCAGCCAAGAAATCGGCAGTTCTCTCAACCGCGGAGTCGATTCCGGAGACCGAGTCGTCACCTAGCCTCAAAATTGTCTGGGCCCAGAGGAAGTTGTGCATGAACACTCGGTGGTAGTTGACCGAGTACTGCGATGTACCGCCATCCTCGAAGACCAGCTCGCGGCACGACTCCCCAAGTAACCGCTTTCCAAGACGCAACGCTTCATCAGCGATGGACAGCTCAGGAAAGATGCAGGCAACCGACAATAAACCGACAGCTTCGCTGACGATGTGGTTGTTGCGCTGGTGCTTGGCGTAGTGCCAGTGGGCCAGCACGCGTTGGGCGGTGACATCAGCGAACGTGGCGAGTAGCTCCGTGCGCTCTGGAGTCTCGCCGACCCCTCCGAAAGCCTCCACGGCAAAGAGCACCGCCATCAACCGGATTGATGACTCCTGGCCGCACTTCCAATTCACCCCGGCATTCGGCTGGTTGTGTTCACACCAGTCTTCAAACAGCTCCCAGAACAGTTCGGCCGCCCCGCTCGCCGGGTCAGCGGCGTGCAGGCGGGCTAGGCAGAACGCCCAGCTGAATCGAGAGGCTTCCCAGACGAGCTTGAGATCCTCGGGCTTCTGCTCATCGACGCGCGTCCAATGAAGGTCAGGGTCATAGGTCGCCCCGGTGATCGGGTCTTCGTGCCACGAACGTACGTGGGCGCGTTCGCCGAAGATGTCGAACCTGCGTTTGGTCAGCTCCGCGAACTCTGTCCGGAGTTTGGCCACGGTTTCAGGTCGGCCGGAAAGGAATTCTGATGCCGCTTGCACGCCCAAGAAACCGGTTGCACGCGTCGATGGACCTTTGCGTTCGTACGTGGCCCAGGTGGCGAGCGGCGACTTTCGTTCGGCAATGCCCAGACGTTCGGATGCGGAAATCGCCACGCGCTCGGCGACCCATCGGGGTCCAAGCGTGCGCGCTACCAAAATGCCGGTACTCAGCTTCGAAGAAGCGTTGGACATCATCGCTGTTGCTACAGCACTGACCTGAGTTCGGCTACCACGCGCTCAGTCTCGGCGGAACTCAGCGATGAGCCGGACGGAAGGCAGATGCCCCGTTCGAAAAGGAGGTCGGCTGTCCCGTCACCGCTGATGTACTCGCTGGCAGCGAACACCGGTTGCTGGTGCATCGGCTTCCATGCCGGGCGAGCCCCGATGCCTTTTGCTGCGAGCTCTTCGCAAATCGCCAGTGGGTCGGCACCCGGGGGCAGCAAACCAACGGCCAACCAGTTGTTGGGCCGCGGCGTGTGCGCGTAGTTGCACCACTCAAGCTGTGGAAGCGCAGCCCGGTAGAACGCGGCAGTCTTGCTCCGACGCTCAATCTTTTCCTCAAGTCCCGCCAGCTGCGCCGAGCCGAGCGCTGCCAGCAGATTGGACATGCGGTAGTTGTAGCCAATGTCGATGTGTTCGTAATGCAACGCTGGCTGCCGAGCCTGGGTGGCGAGATAGCGGGCCCGGTCCACGGTCTCGGCATCGCCGACCAGGGCTCCGCCCGAAGAGGTGGTGATGATCTTGTTGCCGTTGAAGCTTAAGACCGACGGGTACGGGAGTTCGCCAACAGCTCCGGTTTCAGAACGAGACCCCAAAGCCTCTGCTGCATCTCGCACGAGCGGAACGCCGAACCGATCACAGACCCGGCCGAGCTCCCGGTAGTTGGCGGTGCTGCCAAACAGATCGACCGGCATCACCGCAGCCGGTAGCGCATCCTGCACGGCTCGCTGCTCCAGGAATGACTCAAGGACGTCGGGGTCCATGCACCATGAGGACGCTTCGCTGTCACAGAAGACCGGAACCGCGCCCGCGTGCACCACCGCGAACGCACTGGCAGCGAAGGTTGCGGACTGCACCACCACCTCGTTACCGGGCTTCACCCCAGCGATCAGAAGCGCCAGGTGAAGGGCGGCGGTGCCGCTGGAAACAGCCACGCACGCTTCGGCATTGGTGTAGGCCCGCAGGTCCTCCTCGAACTGATCCAGTTGTGGCCCGACCGGAGCTATCCAGCCGCTGTCGAAGGCATCAAGCAGGGCTTGGCGTTCCCGTTCGCCAACATCAGGAGCGGAAAGGAGAATGGGAGCTGGTTCCGCTTCCGCGAAAGCGTTCTGGCCCTCGGTGAGGTCGATCAGCTTGACGGTGGGATCAACGTTGGTCATCGGTCAGACTCACCAGCCAGCACGGCGTTGGCCCGGTCCGGTCCACCTTCGGAAACGGCGGTCGAAAGATCCATCAATTGCGCAGCCAGCGCCTCTGGCTTCTCAGCAAGCAACTGGTCAATCCAGTTCAGGTCGTTCACCCATACAGAGGCGTCGGTGTGCCAGATGCGGTCATGGTCACGGGTGGACATCACTTCGCCTTCGTGGCCCAGGACTTCGTGCAATTTCTCATTGGGGCGCAAGCCAGTGAACACGATCTCCGCGTCAGAGCGGTGATGCGCAATCAGCATCTTGGCCAGGTCCACAATCTTCACTGGTTCGCCCATGTCCAGCACCAGCGTCTCACCGGTCTTGCCGATGGCCGCAGACTGCAACACCAGCCGGGACGCCTCAGGGATCGACATGAAGTAGCGGGTCACATCCGGATGGGTCACCGTGACCGGACCACCGGCCGCAATCTGCTTCTCGAACGCCGGCAACACGCTGCCCCGGCTGCCCAGCACGTTGCCGAACCGCACACTCAGGTACTCACCCGGCGCATCTTTGCCGAACCACAACGTCAACGCTTCGGCCAGTCGCTTGGTGGTACCCAGGACGCTGGTGGGGTTGGCCGCCTTGTCTGTACTCACATTCACAAACCGGTCCACGCCCACCGCTTTGGCCGCGGTCAGGACGTTGCGGGTGCCCAGCACGTTGGTCAGCAGGCCTTCCCGCGGATGGGACTCCAGCAGTGGCAGGTGCTTCAACGCTGCGGCGTGGAAGACCACATCCGGTCGCACGTCCTCAAACACCTCGGTCATCCGGGCGGCGTCTCGGATGTTGGCCAGTACCAGGTTCTCATCATCCAGAAGCCCATGGCCCTTTACCGACAGCTGGACTCCTTGCAAGGCCGTTTCGTCCCGGTCCAACATCACCAGACGGCGGGGTGAATAGGACAGAATCTGACGGCACAACTCGGACCCGATGGACCCGCCGGCCCCGGTTACCAGCACCACCTTGCCGGTCAATGCTGCTGCCACCGAGGAGCGGTCAATCGCCACTTCGGGCCGGCCCATCAGGTCGGTGATCTCCACCGGTCGGGCCAGATCGATGGTGGCCAACATGCCCAGCAGCTCGCTGGTGGACGGCATGATCCGAATCTCCAAGCCGTACTTGCGGCCCCGGCGCACCAGATCCTCGGTGACTTCGGCGTCCGAACTGGGTGCCGCAATCAGCAGGAGGTCGGCCTGCTTGGCGAACTTGCCCATGTCTTCCCGGGTGCCCCGCACCGTGACGCCATTGATGCGACGGCCTTGCAATCCTTGATTGTCATCCAGCACCGCAACCGGCACATGCGGGGAGTTTGGATCGGTCATCATGGCTTTGATCACCGACTGCCCGGCCTCGCCGGCCCCAAATACCAGCACCCGGGTTCGACCTTCGGGGTCCGGGCGGTTCTGGGCTTCCCGAACCAGACGCCACGTCATCCGCACCGCCACCATCAACAGCAGCGCGGACACCGCACCCAACCCGACAATCGATGTGGGTACCCGCGGAGAGAGGGCCAGCCCGTTGAACAGCACAGCGACTCCGGCCGCCACTGTCCAGGATATGCAGACCGCCAACGTCTCTTCGAACCCGGCCACCTGCCAGCGGCCCTGATAGATACCCAGGTACAGGCCGCACGCCAGCTGCATCACCGCACCCACCGCGGCAACGGCGAAGACGCGACTCCAGGCAATCTCAAGCGCCGCCTGGCTGACTTCGGACCGAAGCAATCCCGCCACAAAGAACGCCGGAAGCCACGACAGGGCATCGGTGGCAATGACCGGCAACGGGAATTTCAGCCGGAGGCGCTCATATTGCTCATTCATGGAAATACCGGTCTTCTGCTGGGCGTGCTGGTTTCGCCACTTGTAACTGCATCCCGCCGGAAAAAGTGGCATCTGCCGTACCCCACCCAAAGTGGATGAGAACTTCGCCGCTGGCAGTGTCGCCCAAATGCGTTGGCAGTGCAAGGGTTTGGCTTTCGACACCGTGAACATAGTTCAAATGGCTTACGTGATCGCGGTTCTGGGCGAGCACGTCGACTAGAGTTGGAGGCTCATCAGGAGATTCTGAAGGTGATGACGCAGGTCATTCACCCGGCAGAGACCGGCAGTTCGAGTCTGCCATCGTCCACTCGAAGTCTCGGCGTCCACGCGTCGGGGCTTCG
>Ga0209187_1001934_pt1 | contig 21533 bp, 12 predicted proteins | sample BantaG_FD_187430 | JGI IMG/M metagenome (GOLD analysis project Ga0209187, IMG submission 187430) | Marine algal microbial communities from Bantry Bay, Ireland - BantryBay_4 metaG (SPAdes) (version 2) | ecosystem: Host-associated > Algae > Red algae > Unclassified | place: Bantry Bay, Ireland...
GTAAGAGCTTCAGCGCTTAACCACAGGGAGTTATGGATTCAGAAAGGCCTCTATCCAGGTATGAATCTACCATGTATCTTAGGTGCTGATGGTGCAGGGGTGATCGTAGAGTTAGGAGAATCAGTGGATGCAAGCTGGAAAAATAAAGAAGTCATAATCTATCCTGCATATGATTGGGGTAAGCAAGAGAATGCACCTACTAAGAAGTTCAGAGTACTAGGTATGCCTGATCCCGGAACGATTGCAGAATTCATCAGTGTACCTATAGAAAATGTCATAGAAAAGCCAAGCTATCTATCATGGACAGAGGCAGCTGCAATTCCTATTGCGGGCTTGACAGCATGGCGAGCCTTAGTCCGACATGGTAATATCAGATCAGGTAGTAAAATCCTCATAACAGGAATAGGGGGTGGAGTAGCACAAGCTGGCTTTGGCTTAGCAAAGGCAATGGGAGCAGAGGTCTATGTGACCAGTTCAAGTTACGATAAGATAGACCAAGCTGTATCCTCTGGTGCATCAGGAGGTGTTAATTATAAAGATGAAGATTGGAACCTTCAACTTAAGGAATTGTCTGGTGGAATTGACATCGTGTTAGATAGTTCTCCTGCGCCAGTATTAGATGATTATCTTAGGTTTCTGAATTATGGTGGCCGCATAGTATATTACGGATCTACAGGGGCTCCTAAGACGACGATTAATATCAGTAAATTTTTCTTAAGACACATACAATTTATAGGTACTGCTATGGGGTCACCTCGAGAATTTAAAGACTTATTACAATTCATGGATAAGCATAAGATCTTACCTACAATTCATGCAGAGTACAGATTAGAGCAAGCGGTCGAGGCGATGGATGTATTGAGGGAAGGTACTCAGGTCGGTAAGATTGTGATAAGGCACTGATGTAATAAATACATTTTTTTTAAAGAATAACTATTTTTCATTTATGGAATTTGATGTTTCATTTTATCTGGCATTGGAAGAATTTTTACATGATCTGCCTAATCGTATAATCGAAAGAGGATTGAGAATTGTAGATGAGGGAGCGTATGGTGATATCATTTTTAATCCTAAAAGTTATACACTTAAGATTTCTGTCCATGGTACACATATCTATGAAGTATGTTTTAATTATAATCGTGATTTAGATATGATAACGTCAGTATCTTGCACCTGTCCTTATAGTGATTATTGCAAGCACTTGGCGTCATTTGCTTTTATTATATTGGAAGAGCTTAGACCGATTCTTCATAAAGAGAAGAAAGTACTCAGTGCTAAGTCTAAGATGAAAACTAAATTAAAGAGGGATACAAAAACTAAGACATCTATTATTACTGGTCCTTCTATTTCAGTTATAAGTGAAGAACTGCATGGACACAATCCTAAGACCAGAGGTAATCAATTATCTTACAATACTGATTTTGAGCACATACTAATAGGAGATAATGAAGTAGTCACTAAGATATATGAGATAGAGTGGAGTGGCAATAGAACGGATCTACATGAAGTCAAATTTAAAGTCAAAGATACTGGTATCAGTATCAAATGTGCCACTTGTAATTACACAAAAAAATTATGTCAAAAAGCCTTTGATTCATTGGATGATCTGATGAGAATTATTCATATTAAGGGTGAGGATATTCTCGACTATCGTACTAAAGCCAACCAGATTGCCTATACAGAAGAATTAGATGAGAATATGATAGACGATTTGTTCACGCTCGAAATCACTTCCGAAGACCTCTTAATTAAATCCAAATCTCCTTCTGTATTGATGCCGCAGTTAATAGATATCATAAAGAAAAATTTACAAAATAATGATAATGCACATGACGAGTCCTATGCAATAGACCAACTGACTAACTCTATTAATGTAGGTGAAGCTATGGTCTGGACTAATATAGACGCATTAAATAGACACGAACCATTATTTCTTATAAGTGGAAAAACCAATCAAGCAGGTGATAAGCTATCTTCTCATTATGAGAAGCTCTACACACCTATATTATTCGAAGAGGATAAGAAGAGACTATATCAAGAGCTTGTAAACAAGATAGAGGAAAAGTATCTGAACAAAAATATGGATACGACCACATATGTAAGTGATGAGATGATAGAATGCCTGAAAGAGAATATAAGCATATTGCAAGATACAATTCAATATACCTACAATCCCCAAACCAATATTCACCATGATCCAGAAAGAATCAGGAAAATGGATTTCAGTCAATTCCAGTTTTCTGATAAAATTCTTGATGTAAAAATCAAAGCATCTAAGGAGAATGGGCTTGATATATTACGGATAGAACATGTAATAGATGGGAAACTTATAGTACTTTCCGAGGAGAGGAAAGTGACGTTCTATTTATGTTTTTTATTGATCGATAGAATGGCCTATATTTATAATAATGCTAATATCTTAGGATTACATATCGCTACATCTGGCAAAGACGAAATGAAATTTCTACCAAGGAATAAAAATGAGTTTTTCCAAATTTTAGCTCACTTTGAATTGCATTATCACGTCGAACGTGATGAATCCTTAGAAGACCAGATCTCATATGTAAGTCAACTTTCTAAGAGGATCACGCTTAAGGAAAATGGACACTTTGTATTATTCTATCCAGAACTTGTCAGTTCGGATAATAGCTTTAATGTGCTTAATTCTATCTTGAAAATAGAGACGACTAATACGGATCTGCCAGATCCTCAAGAGATGAGTTCTTTTGCTAAAAAATTCAGAAGTCTACATCCTAAATTCGAATCGGAAACTTCGGGTTATTCATTTGTACCACTCCACAGAGATGATTATATAAAAAACGAATGGCATATAAATTTCTTTGAGACTTGTAGATCTTTTGATATTGAAATTGTAGGCGTTGAAGAATTTAAGAATCTGAAATTTAGTGCATATAAAGCTGAGATCAAGACCGAGATAAGCAGCAGCATTGATTGGTTTGAGTTAGATGTTATACTGAGCTTTGGTGATGAGAAAGTAGACCGTAAGAAGTGGATTAAAGCTATCAAAGCAGGTCAGAAATATGTAGAATTAGAAGATGGTTCCATCGGGCTGCTCCCTGAAGAATGGTATAATAAAATGCGTAGAGTGATAACTCTATCTGAAGTAAGCAGCAAAGGATTACGTATCAACAAGCTCCGCTTTAATGTCATAGATGAGCTATTCGATGAGATAAAAGATAAGTCTATATTAGAAGATATCAATCATAAGCGAGAAAGCCTTAAATCATATAATTCCTCTGATAGAACTCCATTACCTAAAAATCTGAAAGCTATACTCCGTCCATACCAAGAGGAGTCTTATCAATGGCTTAAGTTTCTCGAGGCATGCAGTTTCGGAGGAATATTAGCTGATGATATGGGGCTCGGTAAGACGCTGCAGATCATATGTCTCCTCGCTTCAGCTAAGGAAGAGGGGTCTTGCCATGCACTCGTTGTGGTCCCTAAAAGTCTATTATTTAATTGGGCTAATGAGATAGAAAAATTCTATCCAGATCTAACTTATCATATACATCACGGCACAAGTCGACATGAAAATATGGATGCTCGCGATAAGGCAGACATCGTCATAAGTACATACGGTACAGTGACTAAAGATATTATCAGTATGAGAGAGAAAGTCTATACTCATATTGTCTTAGATGAATCCCAAGCTATCAAAAATCCTACTTCCAAGCGTTACAAAGCTATAAGACTATTACAGAGTCCATTCAAGTTATGTGTGACAGGTACACCGATACAGAATAATACTTTTGACCTCTATGCTCAAGCAACATTTACTAATCCAGGGCTATTAGGAAATCAGAGTTTTTTCAGACAGAATTTTGCAACGCCAATAGATAAGGAGGGCGATAATATAGCGTCCGAGCTTCTACTGAAAATGATTAATCCTTTTTTATTACGTCGTACTAAAGAGCAGGTCGCTAAGGATCTTCCAGACAAGATAGAATCTACTATGCACTGTGAGATGCTACCTCATCAGCGTAAGATGTATATAGAACTGAAAGAACAAATAAGAAGAGATATCTTATCCTTAGATGATGATGATAGCCAGCTAAAATTTAAAGTACTGGACGGGCTTCTAAGATTGCGGCAATTGTGTAATTCTCCATTATTAGTAGATAAAACTCTGACTGGCAAAAAGTCTAAATCTGCTAAAATAGAAGCCTTGATCTCGACACTAACGGGAGAGATAGGCGACGGTAACGCATTGGTTTTTTCTCAGTTCGTACAGATGCTTAGTCTTATAAGAAAAGAGTTGGATAATCTTGGTATTCCTTATGCTTACTTAGATGGATCTACTCGCGATAGAGAGGCCGCTGTTGCACAATTTATGGAAGATGATAATTGTAAGATATTTCTTATAAGTCTTAAGGCAGGTAACACTGGCTTGAATCTGACTAAGGCGCAATACGTATTCATCGTAGATCCATGGTGGAATCCTGCTGTAGAAGCACAAGCGATAGACCGTACACATCGTATAGGTCAGAGTCAGAAGGTATTCGCTTATAAGATGATATGTAATGATAGTATAGAAGAGAAGATTCTACTTCTCCAAAGTCGCAAGAGTAAAGTTGCAAGAAAAATCATACAAGCCGATGAGTCTTCATTCAAGAATATGGATAAAAATGAGATCATGGAGTTGTTAAATTAAAATTCTTGATTGTTACTTGCAAAGTAATTTGCCCTATTCAGTCATTAATATTTATAAGTATTTATTATCAAAATTTAAACACCTGAAATCTTCATATATACATTCCTTTGATAGGTCCATCAGTGGCATAAGCCTTCCCGAGAAGTTTACTTATCCATTTTACTATACACCACATCCACTGGTAGAGTTAGCAGCAAATCAAATTCAAAAACATCTTACAATTCAGAGTGACTGGGAGCATAACTTCGGGTTAGATGATAAGAAAGAAGGTGTGGTTACAAGTAAGATGTTTGGTGTTATGGTAGTAAAGACAGATGCTGGTGAAATAAGATTTTTGGCGGCTTTCTCAGGCAAGCTCGCTCAGTCACTACATGTGAAAGGATTTGTACCACCAGTTTTTGATATGTTACAGCCAGATGGTTTTTACAAATTAGAGGAAGCAGAAATAGATAAGCTGAGTCGTCAGATCGAAGCGATAGAAAATGATATATCGTATCAAAACTTAACCAATAAAATCAAAATAAAATACTCAGAGAAGCAGGAGCTTATAGCTGAAGCTAAATCTCAATTTAATGCAGCAAGAAAAAAAAGACGCAAGCATCGCAAACAAGCTAAATCAGAATTAAGTGATCAAGCATATAAGATACTACACGATGAGCATAGAAAGCTGAGTTACGAGCAGCAGACAACTATTAAAAACCTGGAGTATGAGCATATTATAATACTTAATGATCTACAATGTAAGGCTGATGTTTTTCTTGATACAATTAAATCACTGAAAGCAGAGCGTAAGCAAAGATCTAATAGCCTTCAGAAAAAACTGTTTGACCAATATGATTTTTTGAATATACAAGGTGTTAAGAAAAATGTACTTGATATTTTTAGAGACACAACAGATGTCATACCTCCATCAGGTGCTGGAGATTGTGCAGCACCAAAGTTGCTTCAGTTTGCTTTTAAAAATAATCTGACACCATTATGCTTAGGTGAGTTCTGGTGGGGTAGGGAATCTAAATCTGAAGTCCGCAAGCATGGATATTTTTATCCATCATGCCGCCGTAAATGCGAGCCTATATTATCTCATATGCTTACTGGCTTAAGCGTGGATATGAATCCATTGCTGAAGAATATGGCTGAAGGTAAGACGATAGATATTATATATGAAGATGATGATATAGCTGTCATCAATAAACCTCATGAATTTCTCTCTGTCCCTGGAAAATCTGTGAGTGACTCTGTCTACTTAAGAATGCGTCACCGCTATCCTGAAGCCACGGGCCCACTGCTGGTACATCGCCTTGATATGTCCACTTCAGGTATTATGCTTATCGCAAAAAATAAGGAATGTCATAAGGCAATACAGAAGCAATTTATAAAAAGAAAGGTCAATAAAAAATACGTAGCCATACTCGACGGACTGATCAGTGATACAAAAGGAGAAATAAAATTACCCCTACGCGTAGACCTCAATGATAGGCCAAGACAGCTTGTATGCTACGAGCATGGTAAGATGGCACATACATACTACGAAGTGGTAGAAGTTGTAGGAGAAAGAACAAAGATTCATTTCTATCCAATTACTGGACGTACACACCAGTTGCGTGTACATGCAGCACATTCATTAGGCTTAGATACGGCGATATTAGGCGATGATCTTTACGGCAAGGTCTCAGAGAGATTGTTTCTCCATGCCAGTTATATAAAATTTAAACATCCTACGAGTGGTAAGGTGGTGGAGATTGAGTGTCCTGATGATTTTTGGGAGCGAAAATGGTGAGCTGGGGATGAATGATTGCTATGTTGTGAGACTAATCAGAATCGGTAGTCTTGTAGGATTTGGTATAAAATATTTGAAGCTCTCGATGGGTTGAAATGGTAAACTCAGTAGAAATAGCCGGGCTAACATTATAATAGGGGGCTGGATCACCACTATTTGTGTAAACACAAAAACTAATTAATTTGTCTTGATTAATGTCATAATTTGCTATTTCAAAAACGCCTATTAGTGAATCTACCTTCTCATGTATATCACCGAATCACTAGTGTTCTATTTGACATATTTGACTTTTCTTAATATGAGTAATGATTAAAAGTTATTAATTGTTGTAGGAATTGCCTCCGCCATTTTTAAAAGCACATCTATTTGTTTTTTTGATCATATTTTCTGCCTCATAATTCATAAATATATTATTAAACCGAATTGTGCAGTTATGCTGCACGAAAGTCGCTACTATTATCATATAGAAAGATTTTCTATATCTTTGACATTATTTGTCTATTTAATACTTGAATAAATGGTATTTGGAAATAAACTACGTCAACTTAGGGAAAGCCAACATTTGGTACTTAGGAAAGTAGCTGCTGAATTAGATATCGATACAGCTACTATGTCTAAGATCGAAAGAGGTGATAGATGTGCTAAAAAAGAGCATATACCAATACTTTCTAAAATATATAGTATCAGTGAAGAGGAGCTAAAAACATTATGGCTTGCTGATAAGGTATGCGATATTATAGCAGAAGAAAAGGAGGGCTTAGAAGCTCTTAAGGTAGCTGAAGCACATATTGAATATTCATTAACAAGTTCTAAATCAATTTGATATGGGGTACTCATTTGCAGGGCATGAAACATTCACTTGTAGAAATTATTGGCTCAAGAAAGGATTAGATCACTATTGGAATGGAGGAAACTTTACTTCAAGTTCTATTAAAGAATTAGGAGTTGGTAAGAATATGGTTGGATCTATTAGATTTTGGCTTAAAGCTTTTGGGTTAGTTGATATTGATAAATACCAATCCGACTTAGCTAAGTTTATATTCGATGACAAAGGTGTTGATCCATATTTAGAAGATATTGGGACAATCTGGCTATTACATTTTCTTTTAGTTACCACTGAGTATGCTTCTATATACTCACTTGTTTTCAATCACTTCAGAAAACTCAGGGTGGAATTTACCAAGGAGCAACTATTAGCATTCTTAGAGCACGAATTGGTTTCCAAATCGCAAAGCTATAGTGTCAACTCTCTTAATAAGGACATATCTGTATTTCTTAACAACTACACTCGCCCGATTAAACAAAAAAGCGTAGAAGAAGAATTTATGGGATTACTGTACGAACTTGACTTAATTGAAAGAGTTCAAAAGATTGGCAATAAACAATCTTATAAAATTGAAAGTCAAAACAGAGATACATTATCTCCATTGATCTTTCTTGCTTGCCTACTATATAAAATGAAAGGAAATTCTATTTCATTCAATGAAATTCTGAACGGTATGAATAATGTAGGTTCTGTATTTGCTTTAAATAGTAACTCAGTCCTTGATAAATTAAAAGAAGGGATTGAGATGTTCCCAAAACATTTAGTTTATTCAGATGATGGAGGTGTACAGGTATTACAGGTAATAAAAGATATTGATTACAAAACCGTACTAAATCAATATTATGCAGCATAGTTATTCTCCATCTATAAATATAAAGAGAGATGTACAAAACGAGAGGTTGTATATCCCTACTGAAAATTCCAATTCCGTATACGAAACCATAGCATCTAATTTCAAATCTGGTGTTCATTCATATAACCTAATTGGTAGTTATGGAACTGGTAAGTCAGCTTTCCTTTTAGCTTTCTACAAACACTTAAATAAAGAGGAAGAGTATTTTAAACCTTTGAATGGTCAATTCAATGGTTGTCAAAAATTTAAGTTCGTTCAAGTTGTAGGTCAGTATGAGTCATTGGTGCAAAGTTTAAGTAGAGAGCTTGAAGTAGAGTCAACCGAAGAAGCTGTCTATAATGAGATAAAAGATCTCCAAACTAAATCAAGAAAGAGAAAAACATGTTTGGTTTTAATCATCGATGAGTTTGGAAAAACTTTAGAATATGCTTCTAAGAATAACCCAGAAAAGGAGCTCTACTTTATTCAGAAAATTGCGGAGTATGCCAATGATGGCAGACGTAATTTTTTGTTCCTTACTACCCTTCATCAAAATTTCGATGCTTATGCAATAGGATTGGATGAAAAAGATAGAAAGGAATGGGAAAAGGTCAAGGGAAGGATAAAGGAACTACCCTTCAATGAACCAGTTGAGCAACTTCTTCAATTAGCTTCTCAAGGAATAAATAAAGTATATCCTGTCCAAGCGAAAAAGAAAATCTCCAAAACCTTATTAGCTCAAATAAAGAAGACGAATCTATTTAAACTTAGGAATGAGTTAAATGATGATGTCTTAAATAAACTATATCCATTAGAACCGTTATCAGCTTCTTCCTTACTAATATCCTTACAAAAGTATGGACAAAACGAGCGAAGTTTATTTGGTTTTATTATTACTAAAGAACCTTTTGGACTTGCTGAATTTATCCATAGCATAAAAGGAGAGTACTATTCTTTAGCTAATGTATTTGATTATTTAGTTTACAATTTCTCTTACTTACTACAATCAAGAAACAATCCTGACTTCTTTAGGTGGAGAGTTATCAATACTGCGATTGATAGAATTGAGAACCTTATTGAAAAGAATATAACAGAATCAAAGAATATAGTTAAAGCTATTGGGCTGTTGGATCTAGTGCATAATAATGGTGCTTCCATAACCAAAACTTTTCTGAAGCAGTATTGCAAGGATGTTCTAAAAATAAAATCTGCAGATTCAATCCTAAATCAATTAGAAGAGAAATCGATTATAAAATATCACTCATTTAAAAATTCTTACTCGATATATGAAGGAAGTGATATTGATATTGAGTATGAGATAGAGCAAAAGAAAAAAGAAGTTGGACAGATAATATCGTTAGAAGAAGAAATCAATAAATATTTTGAACTTGATTATGCAGTTGCAAAAGCTATCTCCTATAAAACAGGAACACCACGGATATTTAAATATGAGATAACTGAAACTCCGATCGTTCAATTTATAGAAGATTCATCCGAAGTAGATGGAATCATTAATATTGTTATATCAGATAAAGCTAAACCTTCCCATTTAAAATCTAAGTTAACTGAACCTATCATTCATTGTATAATTGATCAAAATGAGAATTTAAAAAATCAATTGAATGAGATAGCGTTAGTTGACAAGGTATTAATAGAAAACACATTGGATAAAGTTGCGAGAGCTGAGTTATTTGAGTTTAAATCAAGCTTGATAAATAAGGTTATTTTATCATTCAAGAGTTATTTATTTTCATCATCCGCAAAATGGTACTTTGAGGGAAAGAAGATCAAAATTGAAAACTCAAAACAATTAAACAAGAGGTTATCCACTATTACAAATGTCGTATATCCTGATACTCCAATATTTAAAAACGAGTTAATAAATAAATCTAAATTCTCGGGCTCAATACATCACGCTAAAAAGCAGTTCATCCAAGCAATTGTAAATTATAGCGATAAACCTTATTTCAATTTCGATGATAGCAGGATGCCTCCTGAGAGAACTATCTATCATTCTCTTCTTGAGAATACTGGTATCCATACAAATGGTATTGATAGTGCTTACTTCTCAAAACCTAAGGACGATAGTTTCAAAGCATTGTGGGATATTAGTCAGGAGTTTTTAAAATCTACAAGAAAGGGAAAAAGAACAATCCAAGAATTTATATCCATTCTACAAAAGAGACCATTTAAACTAAAAAATGGATTTATAGAATTTTGGACGATCACCTTCTTTTTTATACATAAAGAAGAATTTGCATTGTATGAGGACGGTGTGTATATACCTAACTTTAATACAGAAGTTGCTGAGCTGTTTTTCAAAAGAGCTAAAACATTCTCCATTAAGGGTATAAAAGTATCTGGGGTTAGATTAAATCTATTCAACAAATATAGAGCTCTCATACAACAGGGTAATCATGAAGCCTTAACTAATAAAGGGTTTCAAGAAATTGCTAAACCATTTTTAGTTTTTTATAAACAACTGTCCAATTACTCTAAGCATTCTACTAAATACCTCTCTAAAGATGCTATTAACTTTAGAGCTACTTTACTCAATGCGAAAGAATTGGAAAAAACATTTTTTGAAGATATTCCAAAATGTTTTGGTTATACACTTTCTGTTATAGAAAAAGATAAAAAGCTTCTTGGAAAATTTGCAGATAAAGTACAGGATAGTATCAAGGAGCTAAGGTTATGCGATGATAAGCTCATTGAAAGGATTAAGGGAGTATTAGAATCTTATTTGGGTTTAGAAGACTTATCTTTTGATGAATTGAAAAGTGGCTTTATCAATAAATATCAAGGTAAGTTAGAACACTTACTAAATCCAAAGCAAAGAACAATTATTAGAAGATTAGAATCTCAAATTCCAGATGAGAAACTATGGATATCAAGTATCGTCCAAGTATTAATAGGAAAAACTATTGCCAATTTCAATGACGATGACGAACTACTCTTATACGAGAGTATCAAAAAAGAATTTGATGACTTAGAAGCACTATTAGATCTAACTAAAGACAACTTTGATGCCAACAAAGAGGTAGGTATAAAATACAAGATAATTGGAACTGATAAGAGAAATAAGGAGAAGCAGATTGTATTATCTAAGAAGGATCAAAGAGAAATAAAAAAATTACGAGAAAAAATCAATAAATTAGTCGGAGGACATAGTGAAAAGGTTATTGAAGGATTATATTTAGAAATGCTTAAGAATTTATGATGGATAACGGTGTTAAACATGTGCTTGGGATTTCAGGAGGAAAAGATAGTGCTGCATTAGCTATATACCTGAATAACAACTATCCATCAATGGATATAGAGTATTATTCTTGTGATACAGGTAAAGAGTTACAAGAGACCTATGATCTCATAGATAACTTAGAAAACTACTTGGGTAAAAAGGTAAAAGTACTCACAGGTAATAATGAAATGAGTGATAAAGCTCCTTTTGATTATTTCCTACAATCTTATGGCGGTTATCTTCCTTCTAATATAGCAAGATGGTGTACCAAGCAGCTAAAACTAATGCCATTTGAGAAGTATATAGCTGGAGATGACCCAGTTATATCCTATGTAGGCATCAGAGGGGATGAGGATAGAGAAGGTTATATCTCTAAGAAAACAAATGTGCAATCTATTTTTCCCTTTAGGCAAAACATATGGAGTGAGGATATAATCAACAAGGTGCTTAAGAATGAAAATATCCCCTTCATCGAGAAGCTATATCAGGAAAGCTGTTTTCATGACAATAAAGACAGAATACTTCAATTAGCTAATACAGATATCAGTCCATCGTTCGATAAGAAAACTAAACTTGGATTCCTTTTAGATACAAGTACTTCAGATTTCAATAAAGTGGTCTTTCAATTTTTGAAAACAACAACTTATCCGATGTCTCATCTTGAGAGTTACCCACTAATAGATAATGAAGAGATACTTGTAAGAGATGATATATTCACCATACTTAGAGAATCAGGTGTAGGTGTTCCAGCATATTATGAAAAACGAGAATACCAAGTTGAAATAGATGGAGAACTAAAAACAGGATATTACTCCAGAAGTAGATCAGGTTGTTTCTTCTGTTTCTTTCAGCAAAAAATAGAATGGGTCTGGTTGTATGAAAACCATCCTAAATTATATCAAGAGGCAATGGAATATGAAAAAGAGGGATACACATGGCAACAAGGAGAAACACTCCAAGAGCTATGCTCAGATCAAAGAAGAGCATCTATAAAAAGAGAGCACTACACAAGAATAAAAAGACAAAAGAACAATTTTAAATCACCAAACTTAGTAGACATACTTACAGATACTTCTTCAGATGAATGGGAAATCGATTGGGAGGAAGAAGAAGGTAAGGGATGTGCTGCTTGTTTTATATGAATTAGTTATATGATTAACATAGAGAAAGCTTTTGTAACAGAGAATAGAAGTGTTTTTGATTTTTTTCAGCAACCAGGAATGGGTTTCTACATTCCATTGTATCAACGTGAGTATAGCTGGGATAAAGACAATATTGATCAATTATTAGAAGATATATCTAAAGGAATTGAAAGATTAGCCGATGGAAATAGTGAAGACGAAATTAGATTTTTAGGAACAATTATTACAGTAGCAGAAACTAATAAAAATAATATTCAGCCTCAAGATACTCAAGCACTTCCTTCAAGAATTGAAAAATTAATAGATGGTCAACAAAGGCTATCTACCATTGCAATTTTTGCCTCATTAATTTATAAACAGCTTACATCCCTAAGTAAAAAGCTTAAAGATTCGGATCAATACAAAGAAGAATTAGTCGAAATTTGTGATAATTGGAAAGAAAGGTTAATTGTTATTTTTAGCTTAGATCTTGGAAGAGGAGTGCCAAGAAGAAAGCCTAAGATTATCAGAGGTCAAAAAGATCGATGGACAAGAGATGGTCCTGTTGAAGATAACTACTTTTCACCCATAGCAAATTATATAGCAAAATTTATAGAGTCTATTCATAATAGTACTGATCCCGTAGTTCCAAAGAAAGATATTTTAGGACAAAATATTGTTCAAAATATTAAAATTATAGAACGCTGGTTAAACACATTGGTGATCACTGCTCATGTAGATAATAATGATGACTTCTATCCTGCATGGAAGTTGTTAGAAAATATTAACGAGGAACACATTTGGTTATATGAGAGACCTAATTTGAGAAGTTTAGTTAATCAAAAAGATATTACGAATAAAAAAGCAAGTAGCTATATCGTAAATGAGTTAGTGCAATTATTTTCGGTTTGTCATTATTTAACTGAAAGGTGCTGCTTTACTATAATCCAACCTAGTAATGATGACTGGGCTTTTGATATGTTCCAATCATTAAATGCCACTGGTACAGCTCTTACTGCGATAGAAACTTTTAAACCAGCAGTTGTTGAAGAAACCCAATCAAATGAAGCAAAATTTAAAGGTACGAGCAATGAAAAGGGTTTTTTTCAAATTGAAAAACTATTCAAGAGTTCATTAACTGCACAACAAAAAAGTAAACGAACAAATGACTTTTTAACATCTTTTGCTGTTGCATTTGATGGGTCTAAACTTTCAAGTCACTTTAGTCATCAAAGAAAATGGTTAGACAAAAATTTTAAGGATTTAGTAAAATATGAAGATAAAAAGAAGTTTATAGAGTACTTAGGAAACTATGCAGAATTCTATCGTATTGCAATGTTCGAGTATACAGGAGAAAACTCTGAAATATTCCCATTGATAAATGGCTCCTCTGATTCAGAACTTGCAAGTATTCTTATACTTTTCCTTAAGGACAGTAAACATAAAATGGTTTGGACTGTATTGGGATACTTTTATAAAGAAGTGATAGCTGGCTCTCCAAACTCTATCCAAAATTTCATAGAAGTTATTAAAGCGCTTGCTTCATTTTACAGCATCTGGAGGTCCGCAAAAAACAATGCTGGTCTTGATAATGTATATAGAGATTTTTTCAAGGATAATCTAAATGCATGGCAGAATGCATCTATGATTGATGTCCAAAAAGTTAAGGATCATTTTAATGAAGCATTAGTAAAGTATGACCTAGTAGATTACGATAAGTGGTCTATGAAAGCAATGATTGGATTAAAGTATAATAAATCTTATTCTATTTCTCGATTGGCACTCATCATATCATCTCATGATACTATTCCCGACAACGATGGTCCAGGCTTAATGAAAGTTGGAGTTGATGGAACAATTAATTATTTAACATTAGAAAAATGGAATTCTAAAGATTTGAGTACTATAGAACATATTGCACCTAAACAGAATAAAGGTAACTGGGACGATAATCTGTATAAAGTTGAAGATGAACTTTTCCAATCTATTGGAAATCTAACATTGTTGCCCTCAGACATTAATACATCAGCAAGTAATAAAGGATGGACAGAGAAGTATTTATACTACCGCCATTTAAGTGAAAACGACCCCTCTGTTTTACAAGAATTAGCTAATAAAGCCTCTATGAATGATATAAACCTAAGCAATGAAATTTTAGCTAAATTACAATCCTCACGTTATCATGCTCATATGAGTAGTATTGTTACGTTAACTGAAAAAAATGATTGGGACAAAGAAATTGTAGAAAAAAGAACAAAAAGAATTATTGAAATATTTTGGAAAAGAGTTAATAATTGGCGGTGATCTGACTAAGTAAATCACTTTAAATTTTGACAGTAAAAGATATCATAAATAGAATTGACGAAAACATATTACAGCAAGTTTTCAATAAAGCATTACCCGTAATTAATGGGGTTTCAGAAGTGTCTATCTCTATAGGTGATCTTAAAAGTGCTTTACAAAGCACTTTTACTTCTTCTGAGATTGTTACAACCAAAAAGATTTTCAATTCCATAATTCCTATCCTTATTAAACAAGAAGCTTTAGACTTATCAAAATCGCTTAATTTGAAAGTTGATGATGACAAACCTTGGTTGGCTCTTGAACGACTTAGATACACAGAGTCTGACAAACAAAATCTATGTGCTTTTTTTGATATTGAGTACATTCCGTTAGTAAAAACTCAAGTAGATAGTATTATAGTTATACAGCCTGAATATCCATTATTCCCTCATCAAATAGTTGTCCAACAAAAGGTTCAAGAAATCCTTTGGGCTAAGGATGAAGAGAAAGTTCTTATTCATATGCCTACTGGTTCTGGTAAGACAAGAACTTGTATGAATATGGTCTGTGATTACTTGAGATCTAACCCATCCGAAACTGTGATTTGGTTTGCTAACACAGAAGAACTTTGTCAGCAAGCTTCTGATGAATTTGCTAAGTCATGGAAAGAACTTGGTAATAGGAATTTACCACTTCAGAATATTTGGGGAGGTAATACACTTAATAAAGATTTAGAATCATCTTTTATTGTATTTGGGATTCAAACATTTATAAGCCTGTATACAAATGATACCAAAATTGCTACTGAATTATCAGAGAAAGTAAGTTTAGTAGTTATGGATGAAGCACATATGGCAATTGCCCCGAAGTATCAATTAGCCATTGACATCTTGCTATTCAATAATGCAAAGCTAATTGGATTATCTGCTACACCAGGTAGAACATGGAATGATATAGATAAAGACAAGGAGTTAGCTAATTACTTTAATAGAAAGAAAGTCACCTTAGAAATCGATGGATATGAAAATTGTGTTGACTTCCTAATAGAGCAAGGTTATTTAGCGAAAGTTGAGAATAGTAGTTTGCTCTACTCAGAAGGAATAGAACCTTCTGAAGAAGACTACAAATTTCTAAAAGACCATCTGCAACTATCAAATTATTATTTGAAAAGAACATCAGAAGATATTGCAAGAAACATATTGATAGTATCTAAGGTTCGATCATTAATCAAAAAGCATAATAGAATTATTTTATTCTCAATAAATGTTAAACACTCTGAAACACTTTCACTTGCTCTATCTGCCATTGGGATTAAGTCAGCGTCAATATCTTCTAAAACAGATAAAAATACACGAAGAAGATTAATAGCAGAATTTAAATCTGAAGATACTGAGCCAATGGTATTGTGTAATTATGGTGTTCTAACAACTGGTTTTGATGCGCCAAAAACAAGCTGTGCTGTGATCGCTCGACCTACAGATTCTCTTGTACTGTATAGCCAAATGGTAGGAAGAGTAATAAGAGGAGTTGAAGCAGGTGGTAATGATGTAGCGGAAGTTGTTACTGTGGTAGATACTAAGCTTAAAGGTTTCAGGAATGTTGCCGATGCATTTTTTAATTGGGAAGACGTTTGGTAATAGATAAAAAAATAGAACATGATAATACCTCCACATTTAGCTATCAAATCATTAAGGGATAGTGGTTACAAAAATGCAGCTTCAGCTATAGCAGAATTAATGGATAACTCAATCCAACACAAAGCAAAGAATGTAGAATTAATCTGTATAGAAAAAGATGAAAGAATCAAAAAGCGTGTCAGAGCAAGATTACAGAATATTGCAGTTATAGATAATGGTTCTGGAATGGATAAAGAGACATTATATAAAGCTCTACAATTTGGAAATGGGACCAACCTTAGTATTGAAAATCAAAAAGGGATGGGGAAGTTTGGAATGGGACTCCCTTCATCGTCCATTTCCCAAGCAAGAAAGGTAGAAGTTTGGACTTGGCAGGATGGAATAGATAAAGCGCTTTATAGCTACTTAGATGTTTCAGAAATTGAAAGTGGCAAATTAAAAGATGTACCTGAAGGCAAATTAACAGCAATACCAAAAAATTTACTCTCTATGAGTAAAATTGTAGAGTCAAGTAATTCTGGAACAATTGTATTATGGTCTGATTTAGATAGGTGCAATTGGAAAAAAGCCAGTAGTATATTCAAGTATTCCGAAGATCTTATTGGCAGAATGTATAGATATTTCATAGATTCAAATAAGGTCACAATTAATCTACTTTCTTATAACTTAAGTAATCTTAATATTCCTTCATTAGATAAAAATGCAAAAGCTAATGATCCTTTATATTTAATGAAGAATACGTCATGCCCAGAACCATATGATGATAAACCGATGTTTCAGAGTTGGGGTGGAATAATTCCAATTCCAATAGAACATGACGGAATTAAATCTATTGTAGAAGTAAAATACTCATATGCTTTGCCTGAGGCAAGAAAAAGAAATACGCAAGGTGCAGCAGGCGGATTACAACATGGGAAGCACGCTAAAAGAAATATAGGCATCTCTATCATTAGAGCAAATAGAGAATTATTTTTAGATAAATCTTTGCTTATAGGATATGATCCTATGGAAAGATGGTGGGGGTGTGAAATAAAATTTAAACCAGAGTTAGATGAAGTATTTGGTGTAACTAATAATAAGCAATTTGCTTCAAATTTTACTGAGGTGGCTACCTTAATTAAAAGTATTACAGATAACGAAGTATCTAAGCAAGAGATACTTGACGAATTTGACGAAGAAGACCCTAAATTGTTATTAGTAGACTTGATATTAGATATCAATAAAAAGATTAGAACAATTAGAGGGCTTGTTAAATCACAGAACATTGGTTCTATTACTTCAACTAAACGTCACGGTGATGAGGAAACCGTAGATACTCCTGAAAGTATTGCTGCTGACATAGTTGAAAAAAGAACTAATGAGGGTAAGCAAGGTGAAAGTGATAAAAATAAGAGCGTATCTGAAGTAGGTGTAGATACTGTAAAATCTGAATTAGAAAAGGAAGGTTATGAACCTGACCAAATTCAACCTTTTTTAGATGCTGAAAAGTTTGTACTTACTAATGCTGATTTAGATACCGATGCTTTCTTCTCTGTTAATATAAAGTATGAAAAGATATTAGTGCAATTAAATAATAGTCACCCTGCATACAAGAACTTAATTGAAATATTAGATGACAATGAATTAAGCTTATCTATGTCTGTAGAAGAAAGACTATCAAGAGCAAGTATGGGACTCAAGTTGTTATTATTATCATGGGCAAGATATGAGGATGAGCAAGTTGATAAATATAGAGATAGAGTCAAACAAGTCAGAAGAGAGTGGGGTAAAATTGCAATGGATTTTCTTGATACTGATGAAGATTAAGTTTCAACATAAAGCACGAATTGAATACTCTAATTTATGTAGGACGAATACCAACGATCATCCAAAGAAGTCAAAAAGGAATTAAAGGTTACTGATTGTAAATTGATGCCTCTAAGAAAAGACGGAACACTAAAAGTTATCAAAAAAGGAAAAGCTTATTTATATAATATTGATATGTAGAGCATCATAAATCTAACAAAGGAAAAGCATAATGATTATCACCAAAACTGACTTTCTCAAGTACAAAGAATGTTCATCCTACTTTTGGTATACTAAACTAAATCCCAAAGTTTTATCTGAAGAAAAAATAGATCCATTTATAGAACGATTAAAGCTACAGGGTGCTGAAGTAGAGTTGTTTGCACGTGGAATATTTCCTGATGGCGTATTAGTTAATGGTAAATTAGAGAGAGCAGCCTTAAATACTGCTGAGTGTATAAGTCTCGGTTGCAGAGAAATATTCCAAGCAAGTTTTTTAGTGAATGGATTATTCGCCAGTTGTGATGTATTAGTTTGGAATGAGTTTTTTCAAGGATGGGACATTATAGAAATAAAGTCAAGTACTGATAAGGAGCGTAAGTCAAAGGAACATATACTCGATGCTGCATTCCAAAGAATTGTGGTAGAAAAAGCAGGCTTAAAGGTCGTCAATGTCTACTTAATAGAATTAAACAAAGATTATTTCAGAGATGGTGATATAGATATTGATGCTCTTTTTAATCAAACCGAGATAACAACAGAATGCATTGAAATCGAACAACAGTTAATAGTTGAACTTCAAGATGCCAAGAAACTCCTAAATCAACCAGAGCCAACGGAGTGCTCATGTAAGTATAAAGGTAGGTCACGACATTGCTTGGTATTCGATCATTTATACCCCAATGTGCCATCTTATAGCATATATGATTTACGTGCTATTGGAAGCTCTAAAAGAGTACTAAAGCAATTAGTTGATACAGGTTCTTTTTATATAAATAATATAGCAGATGATATCGAGCTAAATACCAATCATACAAAACAACAATGGGTTAATAGTACTAAGGAGATCATTATTGAAAAAGATGTGATCAAACAACAATTAGATCAACTGCAATATCCGCTGTATTTTTTAGATTATGAAACATTGGCTTGTGGTATTCCTAAGTATGATGAGACATATCCATATCAGCAAACCGTTTTTCAATATTCACTTCATATTCTGAATAGTGATGGGAGTATCATACATAAGGAGTTTATACATAGAGATCAATCTACGCCTGTCCATATAGTAGCTCAGAGACTTAGAGAAGATATCGGAGATGTTGGACACGTCGTTGTATGGAATAAAGGCTTTGAAGGAAAATGCAATGCTGACCTTGCCAATGTTAATCAAGATCTAAGCAATTTTCTTCTGGATCTAAATAAGAGGATATACGATCTTATGGATATATTCAGAAGAATGGAGTACATGCATGATGATTTTAAAGGAAGCTATTCAATAAAAAATGTACTTCCCGTGATGTGTCCTGAATTAAGCTATAATGAGCTTGAGGTAACTAACGGAGCAGCAGCTGTTGTAGAATATGAAAACTTAATATTTGGGAGTGTACCTGAAGATATAAAAGATGTCAAGTTTAATGCACTGCTTGAATACTGCAAGTTAGATACTTGGGCGATGGTCAGGATATATCAGGAATTACGCAAGTTGGTGAGTGCATAGTATCAAGCTATATTAATACGAGGTATATTCTTCGGTTATTTCATAACCCCATTCTCTTTAAATATGAACAGACTTTCCAGAGCAACAAATTTAAATCAAAACGACAATGGTGAAGACGACCAAGAAAGGGCTAAAAATACAAAAGCTTCTAAGTTAAGACTTAGAGGCAAATTATATATAATAAAGCGGTCTGGACGGTTCTTGAATTCGTCGCAGTATATATTTGATAATCAGTGAGTTATAGTTATTTGACTTAGGCGGTACATTGCTCAGTACAATGATTCACGAAAAATTAATTCATTAATGCGTTATACTTAATATTAAACATGGTGAAAAAAACATAATAAAAAGAAGCGACCGGGAAGATTGAAAAATCATTAAGTTTCTTGAGCTCAAGCCATTTAATATGCTGCTTCTTTATTTCTTGTAACGAATCATCGATAACAGATATTCCAGTGTCTTTAGCCACACCATTAGGCTGCATCGTATCTAATATTATTGATACGCCTGTATAGAATGCTAATGAGGCGTTTTCTTTTCTCTGTGCCATCTCATCTAGTAGCTTATCATTCTTATGAGTAATTGGCTGCAGTTTTACGATGGTCATGGCTGTACATGCAGCAATCTTAAACTTGTTGATTTTGGTAGGCACTAATGGACGAAGATAGTTATCCAAAATTTTGAAATATACACCACATATCTTAACCGATGCATCTTCTATAAAAGTATAATTTCCGTATTTATATGAGAATTGATCGAATGCTCTTTCCAGGGCTTCTATTCGATTTCCTATTTTCAATAATTTCTTATCAGCGTCAATCATGAGCAAAGAAAAAAGGGCCAAATATTATTCAGCCCTTTGTAAATTTTATTATGGAAAAGTTATATCTCTAATAATGCGAAAGCAAAGTCTTTGTTTTTGCCAGAAGCCAGTTCGATTCCTTCAGTAGGTATCTCGTGATTTCTTAAGTGTTCCTTTACTCTTTTAGCATACTCTAAGTCTACTCCTAAGTTGACATTCGAATTACTATCGATAAAGGCTTCATACTTAGATAGCTTCTCACTTAATTTTGTCATTGCTCTATATTTTGTAGTCTAATCCCCAGTAATTGGTTGTAAGGTTCTTTGTTTTTAGAATATACTGTTACATAACCAATTGGATGTAAAAATATTATTTTTTATTAGGTATTAATACATCTTAATAACTATCGTTTAGTAAAAATCGATCCAATTTTTGCCATTTTGTTGAATTATTAAGACAAAATAGGGAGTATAGGTATACTAAATGACATTACTAATAGATCTGTAGTGATTCTGGAACGGCGACTATAAAGAAGAATTGAAAGAAATAGAACGAGAGGGGAGAAAGTTATTAGAGTAAAGGAAATTACATTTAGGACAAAAGGTAGCACCGGACCTAACTGAGCTACCACACTTTGCACAGGAGCAAATATTTTGAATTGTCTCTGTTACAAATTCTTTAAGGTAGTTTTTCTCTTTTGGGATATCCGAGGGATAGTTCAATAAACTGTGTCTGGTTAAAAAATATTGATATAATTATTCATTGTAATTAATCGTAACGCCAGACTATGTTTTACGGAAGAACTGTCAAGGCTGGACCCGTAGGGGCCATTTATTA
>Ga0209187_1001936_pt1 | contig 21525 bp, 19 predicted proteins | sample BantaG_FD_187430 | JGI IMG/M metagenome (GOLD analysis project Ga0209187, IMG submission 187430) | Marine algal microbial communities from Bantry Bay, Ireland - BantryBay_4 metaG (SPAdes) (version 2) | ecosystem: Host-associated > Algae > Red algae > Unclassified | place: Bantry Bay, Ireland...
GGGGGGGGGGCACGTGGCGTTAAGCAGGAAAAGGGTACCTGACATCGCGCTTTGGCCGACGCAGAGGAGGGCGTTAGTTTCCGTCGCTGGAAAGCGTGCTCCCCGCCCGGCCCAGAACACGCCCCGTGGCGGCGCCCCCCACACTCTGCTCGTACCCTCCATGGGCTCGCTGACCTACCGCAGACAGAAATGGTGGGGCAGAGCCGCAGGGGTCGGCGCCCGCCGCAGGCGTCGACGCTCTGAAGTGCCTGGGATCCTTCCACCTCGGGTGTGGCAGCCACAGTGAACGTGTGCTGGACGAGCGTCTTGAGGGTGTCCCGCACAAACGCCCACAGGCCGCGGTCGACGACTTTCTCCCCCGAGAGCACGTACGCGACGGGGGTCAGGTTTGTCCGCCCGTGCGCGAGCAGGGGCGACGACAAAGAGACTGTGAGGGCGGTCAGCTGCCGCCGCTTGATGGTCCCTCCGTCAGCTGCAAACGTCAAGACCGCCGGCGAAGCGGTGGCAATCCGGGAGACGGTGGCCCCGGCGACCGCCGCCTGGTCAATGGCCAACTGGAGCGCCTCTTGCACGTCAAAGGCGACCGCCAAAATCTTGAGGGGGCTGCCCCCGTCGAGGTCCTCCAAGTAGGACTCGGCGTGCACCTGCAGCGCCGCCAGCGCCTTCGGGTCGTCCGGCACCTCCGCGTAGCACCCCTCCGTCTCGGCGCTGGCGTTGAAAAAGAAGATGCCCCCGTCCTCGTCCTCCGACACGACCTCCTCGCTCCCGCCACGGACCCCAACACCGGTGCCGCCCGTCGCGCCGGCGTCCTCCCAGTAGGCGTTGGCGTGGCTCTTAAGGCGCCTCTGCTGCCCCCATCGGTTCTGGTACCGCCGTACACCCGCCGCGCCGCTGCCACCAATGTAGTCCCATCGCAGGAGCCCCCCCATTACCGCTCGCGTGAAGAAAAAGTGGCCGACGCCATCTCGCTCAAATGCGACACGCCGCTCCTCCCGCAGCTCCGCGCGTGTCGGGAACAGATGCATCTGCGAGAGGCCGTGTGATAGCCTCAGCCGGCCGGCGCGGGAGCGGCCACTTCGGTCGCCTCGGTGGACGAGCTCCACCCACGCACGAGTGCGCGCCACGGAGCCAGCCGAGTGTCCGTCCCGCAGCAGCTGCGCCCACCGGCCGCGGGCAGCCTCCTCGCCCTTTCGCTTGTAGGTGCGGGCGCCGACCCGCGACGCCCGCCGCTTTGCCGCCCTCGTGGCGGCTAAGTAGACGGGGTCGGCTGTCACGTCGCGCCGCTGCACAAATGACACGTGGCCGTGCGCGACCGCCGAGCGGCTTGTCGCAGTGGCCGTCGCCGCGCGCCTCGCAACGTCTTGCAGGTCCTCCGAGCTCAAGGCCTGCCCTTCGCCCAGCCCCCGAAAGGAAGACCACGCCTCCCCCGTATGCCACCCACCAGCTTCCTGAGCGCACGCCGACGCGACGAAAGCGACCGACTGAATGGCATCAGCACGGGAGCCATACATGGCAGGTACTAAGTGCGGCAGAGCCCGCACGTAGACCTCGAGGGGCGGCATCCAGGCCGCCGCTCTGACGACCACGACCGCTGATAGGCGCTCCGCATCATCCGAACAGCCCGACAGCGGCCCGCGGATGATCCAGCGTCGACACTGTGTGCCGCGGTGGGCGGCGCAGCGGATTGCGGTTGCACAGCCCGACGGGTGGGCATTGGTGGCTGCCGCCGAGCAGGCTGGCGGCTCGACGCCCTCCACCTCGACGACCCGAAAAGCTGGCGCCTGACACCTGCGCCGGCCTTGGCTGCCGGAGGTGTACTGGCCGCGCTCGTTGCGCTTCCGCACCAGGGCGGCCCCACGGAAATCGACGGAGGAGTGAGTCGGCGCTGCACCGCTGCTCTCCGACGATGCGGAAGAGGCGTCGGTCAGGTCATCGTCGTCCGTGGGGGAGTCCGGCATGGCCGGGATGGTGGGGGAGGGGGGGGTCCGGCGTGTGTGAGACAGGGAGGAAAGACAGCAGTCGGGGCACGACGATCCGCTGCACGCGCACCAACAGCGGTGCGTAGCAGACATTGACACTGCGGCCGCTCAATTGGTCAATGCCATTGGGGCATGTCCTTGAAACTCCCCCTCCGCTCCGTGGCGATTTGGTGCATCCCGCGAGCCTCGTTAACATATCTAACCGCACTACAGGCCTCATTCGCAGGCTTGGACCTAATCTCTCCTCCGTGGGCACGCTTCAGGGGACGGACGGGAAAAGGTCGGCCATACAGGGAGCCCCGCATGAATGTTTACGGTCGGCCAGCGCTTTTTATGGGGCGTACCCATTGCTTTTCCGAATGAATGAGCCAGAACCCAACGCGTCGGTTGCCGATACTGACAATTTCCGTCACCGCTTCACACACACGACGGACGGCCATCGCCGTCCCCGACTCCTCGATCGTCCCCACCGCTATCGTCCCCATCGCCGTCCCCAATCCCTCCATCGTCCCTACCGCTATCGTCACCATCGCCAAGACCGTAAACACCGTCAACGTCCTCCCCAGCGCCCTCTCGAGCGCCCCTCCCCCCTGCAAGGCTGGCCATGACGTGGGTGGCGGGCGCCAGCGGCGAGCGACACTGCATGGGTGTCGTGATAGCAGTCGCCACCGGCTGCTACGGGGCAGCGCGGCCGTGGTTGTTCCGCTGAATCCTCGCCCCATCATGGTGGCCCGCGGATGTGGACGCCCTCCCCGACACGGCACCCGGAAGGTCCCTCCCTGCCGCGTGGTGTCGCCCCGTGCCTCCCCCCTCCTGAGCCGTCACCCATGTCGGGGCCTATCGCTCCTGGATCCTCTGTGCGTGTGGAGGAGCGCAGTTTATCTGTGGCTCGGAGCATAGTGACGGGGTACAATGGTCTGATGAGCTTGTAGAGCGCTGGCAGGGCTGGTGGACTGTTGCTGACGTTTGCTATCTCTCATGACTGTGTTTTAGGACGCCCTGGATATCCTGCTGCCTGTTACATTTGCGATTCTTCCATTGATGGCCTGGGCTGTACTACCGCTTCCACGCTGTGCCTGTGGGATCACGGCGGTGGCAAAGACCTGCAGGACCCAAGAGGGGCATTTCTCTTGGCAGGCGCGTCGGCGGGGGGCGGCTCATCCTCCTCCTTTTCGCCACAGTCGCCGCCGCGCTCCCGACAGGCGGCGTTCCGGTCACCCTTAGGCAGCCGTCCTCCCACTGGTGGATTTGGGGGGGCTCCTGGCGTCGGCACCGCGCGGGTGGCGGGCGCCAACGACGCCCGCGGGCGACATGCGGGCGCTCGGCGCCCATTCCGGGTCAACGCCGCCACCGCCTTCACCGCAGCCGTCGCCGCACCCGCGTCGGCGCGGTTCACTATGTCGGGGGCGGTGGCTCTACCGCCGCGCTTGGGCCGGCCCCGGAGAGCACGGCGGCAGGCGGGGGGGGGACGCCGACATCTGGCCTGCGGCGGCGGAGTCGATGCAACCGCGGCATTTGGGTAGGGGGGAGCTCATCCTCAACGGCATTGCCGTTCCCGTACGCGGCGGCGCGCCGTGTAAGTGCGGAGTGGCCCTCGCCCCTGTCGCGGCGGGTGGCCCCAGACCCTATCGCCGTGGATGTCGCCGGCGGCTTCCAGACCCGCACCCGCATTGGCACCAGCGCCAGCATTAGCGTCGGACGCTGCTGGTGGCGCGCGGATACCCCGGTGCCACGTCCGTCTGCGCGCCCTACTGCCCGCCACCCTTAAGCGCTTGGACGCGGACCAGCCGCAGGCGCTTGGACGCCGACCAGCCGCAGGCGCTTGGACGCCGACTACGTTGCCCCGTGTGCCGCCGTAGAGGCGGTTGCGTTTCCGTGTGTCGGCCGCGTTTGTCGCCGCCGACGGATGGCCACGGGCCGGTTGTGTTGCTGTGGACGAGGGCAGCGGGTCCATTGTGCTGTTGTGGACGACCTGCTGCCAGAGTAGCAGGCTCCGTCGGCAATGACATGGAACTGTCTTTCGGGGAGAAGGCAGGGGGAGAGTTAGGCTGCGTGCGGTGAGAAAGTGTGGGGAGCTTGAGCAACACGAAGGCATCGTCAGTCCAGTGTCGGGAAAGACATGGAATACCACCAGCAACGGAAAGCAACGGAAAGATATGGAAGACCACCAGCAACGGAAAGATATGGAAGACCACCAGCAACGGAAAGATATGGAAGACCACCAGCAACGGAAAGATATGGAAGACCACCAGCAATGGGAAGATATGGAAGACCACCAGCAACGGAAAGATATGGAATACCACCAGCAACCGTAGCCAAGAAGCAAAACGTGCTGAACGGGCATCCTTGTCGCCGCGGCTCAAAAAAAAATAAAGAAACCAGGTGATTGCAGGGAATCGAACCCCCAATTTTCGGACCGTGGGCACTATGGCCCACGCTTTCGTCTTACACGTCAGGGGCGTCTTCTACCACTAGGCCACCCATGCGATTTCCTCGCGGTTTGGCACACGGCTGCATTCTGCATATATATACTGTGCCATTTCTTTTGAAATGTTCGATTCGTCTGGATCCTAGTGAGGGATTCCTTGGGCTTCTTCCCCCACGACCGAAAATATGAGACCGGTGCATAACAACGACATTTGCGCGAGGTCGTGGTATATGGCGAATCCATTCAATGCAGACTGTACTGTACAGTGAGACACATCCCTCTCTGTCGACCACCATGAGCCGCCGCCAACCCTGCAACAGCAGAAGTCGCAACCGACAGACTCCGTCAAAGTTACGGAGGACAAGCATTGGCCTGCCCCCCCACCCCAGGCGCACCCCCCCCCGGCAACCCCCTCCCAGGGACCCCTCCCCCAGGCGCGCCCGCGCCCCCACTGGCACCCCCCCCTTCCCGCACCCGCCTCACCGTGACGAGCAACCACAGCCTCGCCGCCGACTACTCGCTTCTGGTCAACGCCAGATCCGCTGCGCTTGCGTTTTCTCCGGCCGGCAGCACCCACCTGCCCCTTATCTCCCTCTCCGGCGGCCGCGTCGACGTGCTCCACGTTGCCGCGGAGGAGTGGGCCGCCGCCCTTGACAGATGGGAGCGGGTCGTTGGCTCTGTCGCCTCCTCGGCGTGCGGGGGGCAGGTCGCCGTCGTCCACGCCGACGGCCTGAGCGTGTGCGTGTGACGGCTGGCGTCGGGATTGTGCGTGGAGGAGCTGGGGCGCATCAACCTCGTCATGCCACCGCCGCGGCTGGTGGGAGGGGTGGCGCGGGCGGGGAGCGCCCCCGCCGCCGCCGCCTGAGCAGTCTTCGTACGCAGACGGGCGACAAAGCGCAGACGCCACAGCCGCAGTCGTCGCCGTCCCTTACAGGTGTCGACGTCACTCAAGCTCGGGGTCCCCGCCCTGGTGACGGCGACACCCAAGGTTGTCACAGGCCGCCGCCACCCACGCGATGACGACCTCGGGCGGGGCAGGTTGTCAACGCCACGACACTCACGGCCGCCTTGTGGTCGGCCAAGAGGGATGAAACGTAATCGACCGTAGAGCAGAATGTGGCAATAGGAGGGCAAACGAGCGAAAAGCACACACCAACCGACACGAGCGGGGAGAGTTAGAGAGCAGATGTAGGACACCAGCATGCCACCACCCGTCCACCTACCCTCCCACCCGCCCGCGCATACTGACCAGAGAAACACGACAAGAGCAGACAAGAGTAGCTGCCCAGCATACAAATACATGTGTGGGCCAGCGGCACAAAGAAGGTCCCCCCAACCACTCGCCACCTACCAAATCGCAGCTCCTCCACCCACAGCCAGACAGCGCATCAGGCTCTTGCGGCCAGCGGAGTGACTATGGACGTCTTCAGTGCGGCCACGTCGGCTGCTACCAACTTACCGACTGCTGGAGGTGAGCGGAGCGGGGGAGTAAGGGCCGAGGGGGGAGGGGGCGGTGGTGGTCGGGAGCAGGACGCGAGGGTGACGGCGGGTGGCGGTGCGGCGTCGCGGTGGCGACGACAGCGGTCCGTCGCGGAGCAGCGAACGTGGCGGCCAGTGGACGTTCCCACCGCGGAATCGAGTGGCAGTTGGCAGGGAGGCTACGGGTCTTGAAAAGCGATAGGAACGGATCTCAAAGTGCCGAGAGGTGCTGTGAAACCCCGGCCTGAGGAGGCAGAGACCTCCCTTTTTGTCCAAGCCTCCCGGCTTACGATGTAAAAAGTCCCAAGGGACACACTTAGGGACGCAAAAGCAGCGTACATGGCATTAATAGAGGTTTGTAAGCGGGGCCACCTTGGGGACTTGGTTCAGTGGTAGTTGTGGCCGCGACTTCGCGGTTCTAATTCGAGGTCACCGTATGACGACAGGTGGATGGCGTAGCGTCTTCTACCTTTTCTCTCGCTCGGCGCTACGAGGATCTGTGATTGCCATTGTCGTTGGCAGTGCGGGCGCTCCCGCCAGCAAGGCGGGCCCGAGCGCAACGGCCGCTTTCCGGGCACGCGGTAGGTGCGGTGGTTCCAATGCCATCCCCTGCCGTGTACGGCTAGCGGTGGCCCCTGAGCACGCGGTGGTGTGGCGGCTGGCGGAAGAGCGACCGCCGGGCTACGGGCGTACCTGCCTGTAAGAGGCGGGCATTTAGTTGCTGGTACGTCTTGGTCGAATCTGTGCAGGGCACTGGCTGTGGCGCTTGTGAAGGGCGATGGTGGAGAGCGCTGGTGGAAGGATGTGAGGGTGAGTAGGGAGGCGGCAAACAGAAGCCGGCCGCCGGGCTACGAGCGTGGCCTGTTCGGTCGGCGGCTGCCTTCTGGGGAACGGGACATGCAAGCCATTCTGTCGATTGTCGAGAGACAGAGGGCAGCCCCAAGCGACGACCAGCCAACTGCCGACGGACCGAGTGCGACGGCCACTGACCGCTTGTGTTACGTTCTCCCCCTCCTCCCCACCCGCCATGACGCCCGCCGAGACATTCTCTGTCGCCCTCCGCCTGGCCTTTGAGGTAACCCCCATTGATTCTGTGCACGGGTCCAATGTCCCGATGCTCTACCTTCTCCACATCGTCATGCACTTCCGCAACTTGGTCAAGGTGCACTCGGCCGCCGACACGGCGGCCCTGGCCAAGTACATGCAGGACCTCTTCGAGAAGTGCAACGTTAAAGGAGCTGTTTCCGTCCTTGCCGGTGCCCTCGGGGTCGAAGCCGAAAATTTGGACGTCAAGGAACGCGTGGTGGTATGTTGTGCCACTCCTGTTACCCCCGCACCTCCCTTCCATCTCTCCTTTTGTTGTCGAGCTTGTAGAGTGATACCTGTGCCCCATGATCGTCCACGCGGGCAGACGCTGACCACAGCTTACCGCTTCTCATTTGCATACTGCTCGTTTTTCGGGCGCCTCTGCTGTGTACCGCGTCCCCTCGGGGCCTGGTGTGTGAACAGATTGGCAAGCACGTGCAGCACCAGCCCTTCCTCTTCAACGGCATCGAGGCTGTGGCGCTCGTCAACCCCGGCAAGAAAGAGCGCGCATGGGTGTGCAAGAACATTCGGGGGCGAGAGGGCTGGCTGCTCCCCGCGCCCGCCGGCCGCCCGGCAGCGACGCCGGCGCTGACCGCGGCCGAGGCGGCCGCGGTGGCTAAGAATGTGTCCGAAATTCTAGGCAACAGCGGCACGGGGCTCCCCGGCTGTTGCAAGGCCGAGCGGATCGAGGCCTCTGTCGACGACTCGTCGGGCGACGGCAGTGCCTCGGTGGCAGGGAGCACCCCCCCCGCTGCCATCAAGGTCGCCTTTAACTGGACAGATGCCCACAGGGCGGACCCTTGCTCCACGCCACTGCTGGACACCCTCCGCCCGCGTATGATTCCCGGCGGGGCGACGACCGACGCGGCGTCGTCGGCCACCGCGGGTGGCCGCGGCCGCCGCGGTCGCACCGCTCGCGGTGGGGGAGCGCCCGCGGGTGGCGCTGGTGGCGCCCGCCCGCCACCCACGCCACCGGTGTCAGGTGTGGCCAAGCCCCGCCGGGGAAGGCGGGGCGCCGGGGTGACCAAGTCTGTCCGCTCCGTGCGCACCGAGGAGCAGAATGCGCAGCTGGTGGCGGCCGAGGAGATGGCAACGGACGCCTTTCTGCAGGGGCAGGCAGCGGCCGACGTCGTGACGCCGCCCTACACGGTCAGGGAGGTCGAGCCCAACAAGGCGTGGGCCCACGGCGGCGTCTTGGTGGTCGTCCAGTTTCCCTTTGCCATCGACGACTCGTGGCGCCAGTCGCTGACTCACTCGCACGCCAAGTGTCGCCTCGTCGTTCCTGCGGGCACCGCCGTCGGGGGCGGCCTGTACCTCGCCGCGGTGGGGCTCTACAACCCCAACGCCGTCCGAGCGGTGGCTTCGGGAGACGCAGAGCATGAGGCCGCCCGTACCGACGACGGGGCTGCCGAGAAGGACGGTGTTGAGGGTGACGACGCGGGGGAGGGGAGCGGAGACGAGGGGAGCGGGAGCAGCGGCGTTGGTGATGGCTCACAGGATGGGGGGTCACAGGGAGGGGACGGCGGCGCGCGCGAGGGTGGTGCCGGCGACGACGGCACCAGCGGCGGCGGCGGTGGTGACGGCGGTATCGGCGGCCCGCCCCCCTATGTGGGGGAGAAGCGCGACACGTCACCGTCTCGTGCGGCTACCCGCTTTCTGCCCGTCTCTATCGGCCTCCACGACGTGTACCTGAGCGCGCTCGGCATGACCAATGCCCAAGTGGGCGTAGCAGCGGGGTCGGTCGTGCGGATGCGCCTTATCAAGGGCTCGGCGCCGTCCCCGTTTGAGCTAGAGTTGCCGTTCTACTACCCAAAGGACCTGGACGTGACCGCACAGGCGTCGTGCGTGTTCCAGGATCGCAACCAGATTGCAGTTGGCTTCCCCACAGTCGCACCATTGGCGGGCGAGCAGCACTCCTTTGTGATGAAGGATTAGAGTCCCCACTGTTGGTGTTGTGCTTCTTTGCGGCGCGCGTTTTTTTCTGGGCTTTGTGTTGTGCTCTGTTGGCTCCACTGTCCGTTGCCACGGCGGACAAACGTAAACGTCCCTGTTGTAGCAACCGTGGGCACACCCTGCTACGGGTTGACTCGACTCTGTCGCTGTCACACGCACCCTCCGAGCAACTGGCGCCACTGTGCACGCGCGCCGCGCAGACTGCACCGGCCGCGGCACGACTTGTGCATGGCGCCTGTACGGCCGCTGCACGGTTTGTGCATGGCGCCTGTACGGCCGCTGCACGATTCGTGTACGGTGCCTGCACCGCCGCCGTGCAACCAGATACAGACAGTCTGCACGGCACCGGTGCAAGGTTGATGCATCGAATCGATGCAATTTCCCCGTCGCAAGCCTGCCTCCGTGCAAGTGTCGTACATGTGTCATACAAAAACTTTGTACCAAAACCACCCGATCCGTACAAGAAATCGAGGCTTGTATCAGCTTGTATCCAATTGTATTCAAGCAGATACAAGATCTTCCAGGGACATGGTCTAAGCCCCACTGTGCAGGGCGGCCACACAGACGTGCGGCACACGTTCTGGGTCCCAATATCTCCGCACAGTAAGCTGGCGGTACACCTCGGACCACTGACCCAAGGGCATGCACGAGGTCGAGGCCGCCGGAGGCGGACCGCGCCGGACTGCGGACAGACAACAAGAAGTCATACACAACGACAGCTCGATCACTCCTGGGGCTGCCGCCCATCTATGTGGTGGGGGGCCAGAGACCTCTAGGCCACTAGTTTAGCGGCCTCACACCGTGACGCTCACGCAGATGTCCCCCCTCCGCCCCCGGTGAGCTTGACCAGGGCGCGGATGAGAGCGTGACGCAAACGCTGTGCCGCGCGCTCCACGTCCCGCACCAGCACACCATCACGCCGCACCCAATCAAAAAACTCAGTTGTCTGCAGACGTGCAATGAGAAGCTGTACGAGAACGAGGTCCTCCTCCACCCTCGAGCGTACCAGAGCCGCTCGACGGGAGCTCGGGGCGTACGTAGCGGTGCTGAGAACAGCGTCCACCACGTCCACCGACGGCAGGAAGGGGGACACACCGTCGTCCTCCGCTGCCGCCTGCAGCAGGAACTCCCCATTGCCCTTGGCCTGGTCCACCGGCTGGAATATTGGCAGCGCGTCGTCCACGTCGTCCGCGTCGCTGTCAGCGTCGGTGTCACTATCTTCTCCATCGAGGTCGTCGCGCTCCAGCGTGTAGAAGCGCGGCCCCTCTGCAGGCGCGTCGACAGGCTTGCCGTCGGCGGCGACCGTTGCGTCCCGACCGTCCGCTGCCTCGTACTCCTCGCCGCCATCAAACGCCATGTATCCGCGCGCGTCTTCTAAAGTCACCGTCCCGGCCTCAGCTTCAGCAGCAACCTCCATGTGTGCATCCACACCCGCAGCCACTCGCACCTCCGCACCGTCACCATCCCCTTCCCCTTGACCGCGAGGAACCCCCGCCACCCCTCCGTCGCCGTCGCCCCGCCCCCTGCATATGTCCATGGCCTTCATCCCCACCTTGCTCCCACGTCCCCCCGTCAACGCGCCGCAAAGACAGACCGACATGCGCCGCTGCACCTGTTCCAGCTTGTCCTGTAGCCGGAGCTCCATGCTGGGCTCAAATTGCGGGGTGGAGTTGCGTCGGACTCCGTCGGCCTCAGAGCCCAGGGTGAAAACGAGGGGCACCAGACCGACAAGAGCTTCCATTGCACTCTCTTCCGTGGCAGCAGCGGCCGCCGCGGCAGAGGCCGCATGACTCGCCGGTGCCTCGGCAGGCGTGTCAGCCGTGGTGTCGGCGACGTCACACGTCACCGACGCGTTGGCGGCCACCGACGGGTCGGCCATCGCGGGCGGGTCAGCTGTCACAGTCAAACTTGGGTCACGGCACGCGTAGCGCACGACGGCTTTGAAGTCGTCAATCGCCGTCGGCCCAACCTTACTCACACAGGGGCACAGGACCACTTCTTGCGTGAATAACATCTGGTCGGCGGCGTCGCGTCCCTTGGGCTTTTTGAACTGTGTGGGGCTCAGAGCCTCCTTGTTGATGATGGACTCGCCGCGAGAGACGTTGTTGGCTCGCCGGTTGAAAAAACGGTTGAGCTCAGCGATGGTACCCTCGATGTTGTCATCACAGATGAAGTTGAGAGTCGGGACGGCCTCGCCGATAGTTCCGCGCACGTGCGCCATCGCCGTGTGCAGGTACAGGTTCCACACGCCGGCCTTCTTGGTAACGGGGTCCAGCGGCTTTAAAGCGGAGTAGATAGGCGCCAGTATCGCGGCCGCCAGCTGCAAGGTCGAGGCGGCGCTCTCCCGCTCAGCGACCGGCTTGGTGCTGATGGCGCGTCGCCACGACGCGGTGAGCAACTGGCTCAGTTGCAACATGACAACTGCACCGTGGTCAACATTCACGTCCTTGCCGAGGACTCCCGGCACGCCAACGATGAGAGCACCCAGGCGCCCGAACTCGCGGAGGTAGAGTCCTCCAAGGTTGCCCCTCCCCATGAGCTTGTAGATGGCCTGCTTCGCCTTGGTTTCCATCGGTTCGCCCATCAACGCGAGGAGGAAGAACATGAGGCCTTTGCTGATCTTGCCGGTGCAGTGCAATACAGGGGCCTGCAGCACAAAAGGGATGTCCCCAAGAAGCGGGTACCCACGGGATCCCCCCAAGCGCCGACGCAGCCGCTTGAAGAACTTGGAGAGGGGCGTGTAGGCTACACGCGGCAGCAACGGCGCCTGCGGGTCCTCAAAGCGGTTGCACGTGGGATCTTCACACGCCATTATTGTCGTCGACGTGGAAAGAGCCTCCATGTCGGTGCCGCATCCATCGCACGCCCACAGCACCCGCCCGTCACTTCCCCGCCACTGGCCGTGACCAGGCCCGAGCGAGCACCATCTCGCCAGGCCCCATATCACAAGCTCCCAGTGTGACGACAGGAAGGCCGCGTCTCGGCCTGCCCCCGAACCCCTTTCGAGCAGCGATCCCGAGAGGTAGGATGCCGGCGGACACGGCCACCAATACGGGCATCGGCTGACGTCACCGCATCCCGTGAGCGTCAGCACGTGGGCCAGCAAGGCAAAGTCACCGCACACTCGCAAAAAGAAGGGAAGCGACAGAGGCGCCGTCCAGCGCAGCGGCGCGCCCGTCGTGGACGCGGACGACGTCGCCTTGACAGGCACCGTGAATGTCTCATGCAAGGTGGTTCTTAGCAGCTCCTGTAGGCGCTCACCGACCGCTGAGTGAATGGCGTGCTCGCCGCTCAGCAAAAACAACACAGGGATGAGCGGCGTGCGGCCCGAGCGCAGAAGCGTGGACGACACCGTCAGGGTGAACACAGTAAGGGCGCTACGGCGTACCGGTCCGCCATCGCCCGCGAGCGTCACGGCGACAGGGGCCGCCTGGATCTCCGCCTCGGTCGCTGGCACGCAGCCCTCCGAGAGAGCGCGCTGGAGGGAGCCGACAGGGTCAAACTCAATGGCCACGACCACTTCGCGGCCGGTGCCCCCAGCGCTCTCACCGGGACCCACCCGACCAGCAGCCTCGTCTACCTCTTCCTCAGAGTCGTCCGTCTCCGTCTCGTCAGCGTCCTCCAAAAAGGTTGACTTGGCGATATGAAACGACGATTCCAAGTCCGCGTCGGCCTCGGCCGTCGTCATGGGCTTGGCGTTCGGGTCTCGTTGACGGCGTTTGTGGTAGGGCGCCGCGAGCCTCTTCCGCGTGCCGTCGCCCGAGACGTACCACCGGGTGCCAGCGCTGGCCGATCCGAGGACATAGCGCCACACGCGCACGGCGCCGTCAGGGTCGAGGGTGAGCAGGGAATGTGGCGTGCCGTCTGGGTTGTCCACGGCTGCCTTGATGACTGCGCGGACCTTGCGAGCGTTGGGCAACATCTTCGCCATGCTCTTTCCGAACGCGCCTGATCGCCTGCGGGCGCGCTTCTTCTTGCTTCCGCCGGACTCTTCTTCACCCGCCTCCACGAGCTCCAGCGCTTTGCGCACCTTAAGCAACGCGGCGGCACTTGGGGCCGCGGCGATCACCGCAGCCTGCTCCTCGAGCGTCAAGGCCGCAAACGCGGCCGCCTCCCGGATGACGACGGCGACGTGGTTCGATACCCGTCGGTCACGTAGATGCTGGTCATATTTCACCCATGGGTGGGTGTGGGCATCTCCCACCCAGGCAATGGTGACGTCGCCGCGCTCGACAGAGTGATGCGACTTGTCAGTGATCGTTTTGGCGCGACGCAAGACCCGCTCACACTCGAGCGAGGTTAGGCGCGAGGCCGGCAGCTCGGCCCACGACGGCTCCTCGTCCCCATCGTCGTCAGGTAGCTTGGACTTGCTCTGGAGAAGATGCAGAGAAGCGTGTGCAGCTGCTCGTGACGTGAGGCGTTTGCGATAAAGGAGCTTCACGACCGCACGCGCGAACACCTCCCGACCCGACAGGCTCGGCTTCGCCACCACATGCGCCGAAAAAGAGAATCTGCTGGGGTCGATCACGTCTGGGTCTCGCACCGGCCCGACAATCAGCCAGACCCTCCTCTTGGCCTTCGACCCGAGGTCACTCATGGGGGCACATATCCGCTGCTGCCGCTTCCGGCGGAGGTTGTGGATGTGACCACCAGGGCGGCCGTCAGCCGGACCGCCGACCACGCCGCCCGCCACACCGCTGGCTGCTCCGATGGACGCTCCGACGGACGGGCCGCCAGCCTCACCGCTGGGGCCGCCGGCCGCACCACTGGCCGCGCCAACGGACGAGCCTGCCATTGTGACGCCGCCGGCCACACCGCTGGCCGTACCGACGGACGGGCCGCCCAATGCGACCCCGTCAGACGCGGCCGCGCCACCAGCCGCGACCTCCCTGGCGCCGCCTTCCGGCGGCGCCGGACGGGTCATGCAAGACGCCTCCTCCGGGAAACAGGGAGAGGGCGGAGCGGAGTGGGGTACGGAGGGGAGGGCGGACGGGGACGTAAAAAAACAAACCGGCGGGGACGGGGGGGGAACGGGGGGGACCGCGGGCTTCAACGCAAGTGTGGGGGGGGAGTGCACCGACAGGTATATTTACGGCCGAAAGAGACGGAGCGCCGTGACGGAGGGCGCCACTGCGCCGTTGTGTGTCTTCCGCCGTCATTGGAAGGAGCCAAAGAGAGGCGCTGAGGAGAGGGGAGAGCGCCTCGCAACGGGAGAGGCAGGGAAAAAGCCCAAAACCGGGAGAGGCAGCCGGCGGGCAGTCTGGAACAGGCGCCGTTACGGGTCGGTCAGGAGAGGCTTTGACGATGGGGGAGACCGCCCCACAGCGGGAGAGGCAGCCGCCATTGTCAGTCATCGGGAGCCCTGGGCACGCCGGAGACGTGGAGGCGACAAGCTGGACAGTCGACAGGCTGCGAAAAAAGGCCAACAGAAAGCAGAACCGTCAATGACGACGTAAGTACACAACAAATGGAATGCAAAAAGATTCGAAGGTTGTCCGAAAAGATACACAGTCATCCAAGACAGCAAGGAAAGTTGGGCGAACAGCGAGAAAACTCACAGTTTCCTGTGGGTGCTACTGTCCAAGAGTCCTCGGAGAGGGGGTGTTACTTCCACAATTGCCCCTCCGGATGATGCCCTTTTCGACGATGAGTCAACGTGTCAAGGCGGAGCAGTCCCGGCCCCTCTCCTGAACCGTGGCCAATCGACGCCGCGCTACCAGAGCTTGTCGCGATCCGTATGGCGCACGGCACCCGTCGTCGTCAGAGCACGACATCCGTGCCTCGTGCGTCTCCGTTGACGGCGTTCGTCTTTCCCACGGCCGGTGCCTCCGCGATAGCATTTCAGCTGCATAGCTGCGGGATGGCAATTGCACACCACAAGGAGGCGCGTGCCCCTGTTCCCTCGTCGGAGCGTTCTCCGTCTCGTTGCTGGCGGCATGCGGCTGCAGTATTTCACGGCCATCTGTGGCAGCCCCATCGTCAACCTAGGGCGCACCGGTCTCGATGGCAAGATGCTCCATGGTGCTCCAATGTACGGGTCCACCTGTCTCAATAGTATGATGCTCCATGGTGCTTCATGGTACGGGTCAGCGACATGCGCGCCCCTTGAGGTGGACCCTTGTACCTCGTGGTTGCATCAACGAATGTGCGTTTGGTTCGAATGGACAGGTGGGCCTTGTGCTATTTTGTCGTGTTTCACGGCTACTGAGCGGTTTCCCGCTGGTTCGTGTCTGTCTGACACTTGTTTCTTTGGATTCTGTTTGCATGCGACACTATTGTATTGGTTACTCTTCTGTTCTATATATGTCGTACTCTTATTCCTCCTGCTCCCCCATAGCTACATCGTCTGTAGCTACCTCATCTGCTTCCGTCGCAGCGGCTTCGACAATTGCCGTGGCTACCGTCCCCCGGGCCGTCGCTTCCATCGCTTGAAGAGCAGCCTGCATGGCATCTCTGTGCGCAGACGTCAAGTCAGGCGCGGGGCCCTCCACCTCCACGTCCGCCATGAGTGCTGCCGCGGCTCCCGCGGTATTCGCCGCCGTGATCACCTGAGCCGACGCGGCTGCATGGCGGCAAGCAGCACTGAGTCGCCGGCAGATGACGTTGTCGAGGGCCTGGTGGTGATATCCTCGTCGCTGGTCAAGCTTCCTGGCGCTTTCGAAGACGATGCGGATGTAATCGTCGTCTGCGAGAATGTGCGCCCCGTCTGCCTTTTCTATCCCATGGCTGTGTAGCTCGTCTTTCTTTCAAGGCCCGTCTTGTCATCGTTTGATGCCTTCAGGAGTGCGGATGACTGCCGCGTGTTTTCTTTGTATCCTCCCATTTTGTGCAGCCGTTTCTAGTTCTATCACTCTTGCAGGTCAGTGGAGCATCTGACTGGTGATGTTCACGTCACGAGAAAACATCACGACAGGCCGCTTCGCCGTGCATATTGTATCTCTTGTTCTCGGCCGCATCCGTCCCTTGTCACTCGGTCTCTCTTCAGTACCCCCGCCATTATTTTATGTTCCTTGCCGCATCCGGATCGCTGCCGTACTTATCACATTACTCAAAGATTCGCCACTTGCGCTGGTCCGAAGTGTGTCCATCTGGTTCCCCACTGGTCACTGGGCGACCACAGGAACTCGTATGGATCTCCAGGAGGTGTGAAGTTGACAGTAAGTGCTGGCGACCGAATGATCGGAAGACAGTTTCGTATTTATCCGTCGTAAAGTGGCGCTGTGCCATATTCCACGTGCCATTTTCCACGTTGCGGTGCCACTTTCCACCCCAATGAGACTTGCGTCACACTTCAAGCGTTGTCGCTTCCGGCTCTGGCTGCGTGCTCTTCGTACCTCGACCCTGTGCCCATGCGCCACTCGCGTTGTTCCTTCTTTCACCGCAGTGTTTACTGAGCTGGCCGTGGCCCCGGATCCGGCGGTGGGACGCCTCCACCGTGTGGGCGTTACTATATATGATGGCCTCAATGCCGCGAGCGTCGACATCCCCGCTCCGCTCGACGTGTTTCTCGCTTCGCCCCCCCTCCTCCACGCTCCGCTCAACCCATTTTCTCACGTACTTTCCCTACGTTTTGCCGACTCCTGTTCCTGGTCCTGCCGCTGCCTGTGCTCTCAACGATGTCGGGCTTGTCAGCTGCGGGCTCGGAGAAGCCGGTCACGGTTGTTGCCTGCTGCAATGACAGGCTCATGTCGCCGGCGACTGAGCACACTCCGATGCCGTCCATCTCGGTGCAAGATGCCGGAGCCCAGGCGGACAACACAGCCTTGGCGGACGCTTCGGCAGACGATTCATCCGGCGCGTCCGACGGCGAGATGGGGGATGCGGACGATGCCAACTGCACGTTTGGGGTGGCGGGCAAGCGGGGCGTGGCGTCGGGTGCCTCCGAGCCGGGGCCATCCTCCGGGCTGGGGTCAGCATTGACGCAGGAGCAACTCTTCCTTTCGCTCGTCTTGCGCTCTATCCTCTTCCTTGGCCCAGCTGTTATGCCTTCCAAAAAGGCGACGCCCGCGCTTGTCTTTCTCTTCTTTGCGTCGGAGATGTCCTTCTTAGCCGGCATTGTGCCGGGCCGGCGTGCTGCCTTTGACGGCGCCATCGAGGCGCTTTTCAAGGATGCTCCCATGAAGGGGTGGGATTTCTTGTGTCGCGAGTTCGCGGTCTGCGAGCGCGGCCTCTTCCTTTCCGGTCGAATTTCGGCTGAAGCGCAGCTCGTCGGCCAGCCGGACTCGGTGCCGCTCTCGGTGAACAAGAAGGTCAACCCGACGGGCCGGCACCAGTATGTCTCCAAGCGCATGTCTATGCGTCCGGATCTGGACCTGCGGGTCGTGCAGCAGAACAAGCTCGGCACGGGTCCAGCTCCTGGCGCCGTCACCGAAGCGGAGCTCAGCGGTTTGCGCGCACTGCTGTCCACCGCCAATGGGCGCGGGACGGCGTCCGCAGCGGGCTGCCGGATCGTACCCGGGGTGACACCTGATGGCGAGGCGACGACGATGGCACGGCTCGAGTTCAACTGGCGGTACACGTGGGCGGATCAGAGCCCTGCTGTTTTGCTCGTCGGCAAGCTGCAAAAGGGCCTGCTCAAGGGCCCGACGTCCGACCTCGCCACGGTGAGCAAGTTCCCGCTTCGCGCTGTCGAAGGTGCCCCGAGCGACTGCCAACCAACTCCCAAGGGGAAGCGCCCGGCCTCTGCCCGAAACCCGTCGTCACTTACCAAGACGCGGTCGGCTCCCCGTCGGTCGAAGAAGTCCAAGAGTGCCAAGGTGCCCGCCGCGACGCAGATGATCTTCCCCGCTCTGTCGGCCGTACCTGGCGTAATCACGGGCGTACTCGACGCGTCGGCAGCCTGGCCACTTGGAGCATGGGCTCTACAGCTCCCACTCGACTCGTACATGGACTTGGGCGCAGAGGGCAAGGTTGAGGTCACCATCAAGGTTGTGTCAAGGCCCACGACCAAGACTGACAGGTCTCTCTACGGCTACAACCTTCTCGTCTCGCAGACCCGGATTATCCCCACGCCCATCTCCACGGAGGTGGGCCAATTTGTGACGACTTGCGGCTCCCCACCCCTGCCAAGCCGGTGTCGGTCCGTTGACTTCCTGCAGGCCGCTCGTCGCATTGCGGCGGAGGTGCTGCGTGTACGCGCGACGAGGCGCGCTGACCAGCTCTACCGCGTGCAAAAGGCGGTGCGCAGGGCGGTAGATGGCCTGCCAGAGAACAACCGCTTGGCCGGCAAGGTACGCACACCTTTGGGCAGGGACCGCGAGACCGACGTGGACGGTGGGGCGCCATGGCTGGGGACCGAGGTGGGGATGGACACGGATTTGACGGATGCCGTGGTTGCCGAGGTACATGGAGCCTCGTCGTTACTCTCTTCAGACAGGGAGTCTCTGTCGCAGTCCATGGGCCAGAACACGGCTTTGTCCGCTGCTGTCATCAACGCGCTGGGCGGGGCGGCGTCATCGGGCGGAGAGGGGTCGCCGTTTTTGTCACAGACTCTATCAACGGGCGAGGCGCCGGCGAGCACGGGCGTCGTGTCCGCAATCGGGGCTTCGGCGTCAGCGGCGACCACCGGCGGGGCGTCCACCGGCGCGGCGTCCGCCGGCGGGGTGTCCGCTGGGGCGTCCGCGCGAGCGTCCGCCATGACGACCGCCGGCGGGGCGTCCGCCGGCGTCCGCGGCGGGGCGTCCGTCGGCGGGGCGTTGTCGGCCGCGGCGGCAGCGGCGTCCATCGGCGGGGCTTCCGCCGGCGGGGCTTTCGCCGACGGGGCGTTGGCCGCAGCGGCGGCGGTGGCAGCGGCGGCAGCGGCGTCCACCGGCAGGGCTGCCGCCAGCGAGTCGTCGGATGGCGTGCCGGAGGGCGGGACGTCCGGCGCGGCGTTGGCGTGCGGGGCGTCGGCGGGCGCAGCGGCATCCGCGCCCATGGATGCGGCCGAACTGGCTAATGTTGCTGCCAAGTGTTCGGCGCGGACGCGTACCGATGCCATGGGGATGCGCCTCACGTTTGCTCCTCCGCCGCCGGTGACGACCTTTGCATTTGCGCACTCGTTTTCCTCTCAAGAGTGCTTGAGCACGAACGTGGTGGAGTTGGAGCGGGCGCCAGGACGTCTGTGGATCGTAGTACCTGTTGTGTCGCCCGTCGAGCACCGAGCATAGGGCTCATACATGTTGTGTCGCCCGTCGAGCGCCGAGCGTAGGGCTCATACCAAGCTTTCTCTTCTTTCGAACATATCCTGGCGCGGCCTTCAGGGTTTCTTAACTTCGTAGCTGGCTCCAGCTGGAATTTTACTCCCCTGCACTTCCTTCTGCCTTCGCCTGCTCTATGGGCTCAGGGATGTCTGGCTCGGCGTCTGCGTATCCAGCAGTGTACAGGAGCTACGGAAAGTGTGCTGTCGCCCTAGTCACCAGAGGCGGCGTTCTGGAAGCAAACCGTCAGAGGGGAAGCGGCAACGTCTCTAGCAACCGGCGCGGCACAACCAGCAGCACAACCAGCTGACATGGTCGTTCGGCGCAACACCCACAATAGTGTACTGACATGCATGCCATCCGGCCGGGTGAAGCGTCTCAAAGGGCGTCCCGAAGCGCCGCATGTGAGCGCGCGGTGGATGCCAATACGATGAATGCGAGATGCCGCGGGAGGCACCTTGGCACGAGGCACCTCGGCGCATCCTCAACCAACCCCAGAGCTCGCCTTTTTGGACGACTCGAACAAGTGTAGCACCCTTCTAGCACTAGAATGGGACCACTCTCACCGATTTGGCGCTCCATTTTTGCCATTGAATGCTCCTGCTTTGCGGGATGCCTCGGTGAAGACATGTTCGAGCAAGCTCGACCAGCATGAAATGACCGGGAAGCATTCTTTACACACCATCGTGTAAGTTGGCACCGTCGATGTGTGGCCAATGGTTGCGCTGCATTTGCGACCCGCAGACGAGGCGGCGGCCACGCCGCCTCCATCCTCGCCGCTGTAGGCTACTATGCCGCCCCCACCTCCGCCGCCTCCCATCGTCGAAGGCGCGGGCCACGGCAGTGGCGAACGACCGCGGAGGAGCCCCGCACCCCGCCGGCGGGCGAAACCGTAGCAGCTATCACGCCCCCGCGCGACTGCATGCCGCAAACACGCGGTCCGCAAACATGCGGTCCGCCAAGAGCTCCCCGCACACCTGCGCGGAGCATGAGGCTGACGGGTTGGTCGTGCTGGGCGCAGACGCCAACAACACGGGAGGGGCAGTCCGCCCGCCACTGGAGCGGCTCTGCTGTTGCGACCCCGTCCTTAACCTTCCCCAGCCGCTCCTGGTGGCTCAGATAACGTGGACAGAGGCCCAGAGTGCAGGGTGGTACCGGCGGTGCGGCCGCGGTGTGCCACTGCCGGGTGAATGCAGCGGCTCTTTTTGTTACAGCGCCAAAGGAGGGGGGCCGGCGCACGCACCTTTGTGCTACGCAAGGCCGTTTTCGGCGAGTTGTCATGCTTCGAGGTTGTTTGTTGTACTCCACGCCCGTTTTAATCAAATGTATTGAGAGAGAAAAGACATGTGCTCAGCGTAGGCCATGTGCTCCCCGTCGACGTGGACCGCCAAGTACGCGTGGATACACCGCAGCTGCCCCCGCGCGCGGAGGTTCTCCGTCCCGCGGTGGACCAAGTCCGACCTCACAATCAAGCAAGAACCCACAGGAATAGCCACACGCAACGGCGGTGGCAACGCAACAGGCTCAGTCCCGTCCCCAGCCCCGCCGAAGGTGCCAGGCCACACGTCCACGAAGGTCCCCTCCTCAAAAGATACATACACACTCAGTAAAGTCGCCCCAGATCCACCCTCCTCCAAGTATAAGCCGGTGTCCGTGTGGGCCAGTTGCGCAGGTGTGCGAGGCATTGTAATGAGGATATGAGGGGTTACTCCATCGTAGGCAACATCGAACTCATTACCAACACGTGCCGCGACCGTCGCAAGAGTTCGTCGCACCTCGCGCGCGAAGTGGTTACGTTGGCGGTTCCCTCGACCACGGCCGCCGCTAGGGACCGGCTCTTGCCGACGCCCGGTATCAGCGGCGTCCCCGAGCTCCTCCATCTTCTCATGCAGCTGCGAGTTGATGATTGGTTGAGCCGTCCGAGAGGACTTCCTGTACGCCCCGCGGCGTACAAAGTCCGTCCACTCAGAAGGAATAGCGTTGCCCATGATGACCCATCCCCGCCCGCCTGGACTGAGCGCCTCCCTCAGTGTCTCTTGGTCGTCCGACAACTCCTCCTCACCGTCCTCGTCTTGAGAAGCGTCCGCCCTCGGGGCCTGTGACGCGGCAGGCGCAGCTCGAGCAAGCACGGAAGCGGCTGCCACAGCTCTGGCCAGCGCGCCACTGTCCTGCGCGCCGGCGCTCGGCGCCGCTCGGGCAGCCGCAAGCGGCCGCCTCGCGGCCATGGATGCAGACGAAGACGCTGCCGCCGCCGCCGTTGCCACCGCCGCCGCACGCGCCACTGAAGGCGTGGCCGACGTGCCGCGCCGGGTAATCCCGATTCGCGTACCGCCAGCGCCAGTGTTGGGCGTCGGCGTGCCCCGTGCGGGCGCTGATGCTGCTGCCGCATTCATCGCTGACGGCGCTCTTGCCAGCGCATCGG
>Ga0209187_1001938_pt1 | contig 21508 bp, 16 predicted proteins | sample BantaG_FD_187430 | JGI IMG/M metagenome (GOLD analysis project Ga0209187, IMG submission 187430) | Marine algal microbial communities from Bantry Bay, Ireland - BantryBay_4 metaG (SPAdes) (version 2) | ecosystem: Host-associated > Algae > Red algae > Unclassified | place: Bantry Bay, Ireland...
CGAGCAAGATTATCGCGTCCCAGATCAGTCCCTCCCCACGTTTGGGGGAGGTTAGGAGGGAGTGAATAATGTTGCCAACCCTAAAGCTCAGCCATGTCTCTGCAAAAGGTGAGTCTCATGGGATACGGCGGACACGAGAACGAGCTTGATCCCACTTTTTTCCATCGACTTCGTGTCCGTCCTGCGAGATTAATTCATGGTAATCAATAGAGTGAGGTCACAACCCCACGCCCCCTAAATATCTTTCACCGGCGCGTCGACCACATTTTCTAGTTCGATATCATCCTCGGCACCTTGCAGATTGAGGGCGATTGAACCAGCATCGGGCGACGAGAGCGCCTCATCCACTTGCGCTTCGAGTTCGGCCAAGGCGCTGTTGCTTAGTAGCCCATCCGCCGCCAGATCGCTCAATGCAGCGCGCTGCGCACGAAAAGTCTCCATGCGAGCAATGCGCACAATTTGTTCTTCCAATCCAGGATAGCGCTCGAGCATTTGGGCAGCAGATGCCGAGAGCTGCTGTTCGCGTTCTTCGAGCTCCCCTTTTACCGTGCGCCACGCCACCGGGATCAACGCACCTTCATTGTAGAGTCGATCAATGTGACGACGGGCCGCACGGGTTGCCAAGAGTTTCCCCTGTACCAGTTCATAATCAACAGGCGTAGAACTTTTGTTGGTAAAACCCAATCTACCCAGCAATGTTGGAATGGTTGTCGCCTGAATCAACAACGTGAAGAGCACTACGGCAAAGGTCATTGCCAGCAATTGCGGCTGCTCTTCCATGGTTATCGGTACAAAAAGCACAAGCGCTAGACTAATCGCGCCACGCAACCCACCCCACCACATAACGTGCAGATAGCTTGTGCTCAGATCTGGCTTGAAGAGACGCACGATACCACCCAAGCCATAGACGTTAATGGCACGCGCCACTAACACAACAACCACGGCAAAGAGCGAAACGCCCAAGTATTCGACCAGCAACGATGGATCAATATTCATGCCAATTAGAATAAAGACAAAGGAGTTGGCAAGGAAGGCCAAGTACTCCCAGAAGTTGAAGAGCACAATGCGTGTGGTTGGTGACATGCCGCGCGGACCCAGGTTGCCATTGACCAAACCAGCCACAACCACGGCCAGCACACCGCTAAAGTGATAATGTTCCGCTAATAAGAAACTCCCAAAGGCCAGCACCGTGGTAAGCGTAATTTCAATCAAATAGTCATCAATATGGGCAATCATTTTGGCTACAATATAGCCGAGTACAAAGCCAATCACGCCACCACCAACAGCAACGGTGAGAAATTCTATTACCCCGCTAATAATAGAAAAGTCGCCCAGACCATGTGTGACGATTTCAAGCATGATGCCAAAAAGCACAACCGCTGTGCCGTCGTTAAACAAACTTTCGCCTTCCACAAGTGTGGTTAAACGCTTGGGCGCACCAACAGCTCGAAAGGTTGCCACCACCGCCACCGGATCGGTGGCAGAGATTAGCGCACCAAAGAGCAGCGCAATGGGGAATGAAAGACCCACTAAGGTTAAGAGACCACCGATGATAAAGGTGCTCAGCAATACCCCCGGAATGGCCATCGTTATAATCGGAAAGAGATCCGAGCGCAGCTTGCTAAATTCGACATGCAACGCCGCTTCGAAGACAAGGGGCGGGACGAAAAGCGCCAACACGAGCTCGGGCGTCATCTCGATCCGAATTGATTCTTGGAAGGCGACGGCCAAACCGGCAAAAACAAGCGCAACGGTGTAGGGTATGCGGATATAGCGCGTAACAATTGCCACAAGAGAAGCCAAAATCAGCACGGCAACGACCTGAAATTCAACTTTTAATAAAAATGCGTCTTCCACTATTATTCCTTTAACTTTCTATAGTTATACTCCGCAGAAAAGTTCTGTCCCATTTCTGTTCTTTAAGATGTGGTGCGTAACTCTTCTGGAGTAAGTGTATACTTCCAACTATTCAATGTCTTGAATTTGAAATGCCTGTGCGCTGATATAATTCATCAATGCCTCATGTGTACCAATACTCGACTCATCAATATGCTTTAGGCTGTCTTTGTCAGGTTTGCGCTGTTGATAGCGACCGTCGGGCAGCATTTCCCAAGCCTGACGTTCATCTTTTAACAGCGTCTCCAATGTGTATTGGATATATGCTTGCAGTTGTGGATCCTCGATTGGGACAACGGCTTCGACGCGATTGCTCAGGTTGCGGCTCATCCAATCCGAGCTGCCGATGAAATAGCGAGGCTGCCCGTCATTCTCGAAATAGAAGATACGCGGATGCTCTAGAAAGCGACCAATCACGCTAATGACGCGAATGTTTTCGCTGATATTCGGCACACCAGCGCGGATCCGACAATTGCCGCGCACGATCAGGTCACACAAGACGCCTGCCTGACTGGCTTCGTATAATTTTTTCACCAGTACTTCATCGTCTAAGCCATTCATTTGCACCACCACGCGCGCGCGTTTTCCAGCAGAGGCGTTGGCAATCTCGGTATCGATTAGCTCGACAAAGCGTTGCCGCATGTTTACCGGGGCAACGAGCAATTTACGGAACATACGCTGGCGACTATAGCCCGTCAGAAAGTTGAAGAGATCCATAATGTCGCTGCCCAATGCCTGTTCGCACCCAAGCAGTCCGAAATCGGTGTATAGAGTCGCCGTTTTCGCGTTGTAATTTCCTGTGCCGATATGGTAATAAACGCGTACGCCTTCGTCCTCTTCGCGCACAGCCAGCGAAAGTTTAGCATGTGTTTTTAGCCCTACCAGACCATAGGCGACGTGGCACCCTGCATTCTCTAATCTAATTGCGAGGCCGATATTGCGCGCTTCGTCAAAGCGTGCTTTCACCTCGATTAGCACGGCGACCTGCTTGCCTCGTTCGGCAGCGTAGATCAGCGCGTTGATAATGGGTGAATTATCGTCTGTTCGATAGAGCGTCTGTTTGATCGCCATCACGCGTGGGTCACGCGCGGCGGCTTCGATAAAGTGCTGTGTGCTGGCCTGAAAACTGTGATAGGGATGATGTACCAGAATGCTGCCCTGACGCATGGTGGTAAAGATATCAGCAGGCCGTGCTTTACTTGTTAACCCGGCAAGACGGGTAGGCGTTAACGGAGTCCATGGACGAAATTTTAGGGCAGGAAGGTTGATTTCGGCTAAAGCGAAAAGAGCTGAAAAGCCCAGCAACCCTCGAATAAGATAGATATCACGCTGTTCAATCTGAAGCTCATATTGCAGCATGTTGATCACTTCGCTCGACGTTGATGCATCGATCTCGAGTCGTACTACCGGCGCAAAACGACTTTCACGCAGCTCTTCGCCGATCATCTCAAGCAGATCCTCAGCTTCATCTTCATTGCGTGCAATATCTGCGTTTCGCGTCACGCGAAATGGGTAAGAGGCGACAATCTCCATCCCATCAAAGAGCGTATGCAAATTGTGAATAATGATCTCTTCCAAAGAGACAAAGTTAAGCTCTTCGTTTAGCGAAACCCACCTTGGTCGATTGGGTGGCACTTTGAGGCGAGCAAATTGTGTCTCGCCCGTCAGCGGATCTCGCAACAGTACGGCCAAGTTTAGGCTCAAATTGCTAATAAAGGGGAAGGGACGCCCAGAGTCAACGGCAAGCGGTGTCAGAATTGGGTAAACATCATTTAGATAATAGGTGCGCATCTGTTCGCGCTGCGAATCTGACAAATCCTCATATTGCAATATACGCACACCATATTCTGCCAAGGCTGGCAATACCTCTTGGTAGAGGCATTCGGTCTGCGTATCGATCATTGGCTGCACAGCTTTGGCAATCAACTCAAGCTGGTAGGTGGGTGTCCAACCAGAAAGAATTAAGTTAGCGATACCAGCGGCCTCTTGTCGCTTAAGCCCACCCACGCGCTTCTGGAAAAATTCGTCCAAGTTACTGGCCGTGATTGCCAAAAATTTAAGCCGTTCGAGCAGCGGCGTACGCGGATCAAGTGCCTCTTGCAGGACACGCCAATTAAAATTGACCCAGCTTAGCTCTCGATTATAGATTTCGGGAGCGCTGCTTAGTGCCTCGATATCATAAGTTCGAATGTCCTCATCTTGCTCGAATACAGGTTGAGTAGGTTGAACGACAAAGGATTCATCGTTGCTGATTTTGCTGCGCCTCTGCTTATTCTTTTTGTCAGTCGACTCTTTATCTGTTGACTCTTTGGCATCGTCAGCAGGATCAAAATCAAACGCAGGGCGAGGCGGCAAAACGGGAGACAGCACTCTGGTACCAAAGTTTGTAAGTGGCGTTATTATTCCATTGCGCGAGCTTTGGAACTTACCCTTATGCTTCTTTTTTGTTGCGGTTTTTTCCTGATTGCTGTCGCTCATTGTTATAGACCCTATCACATAATTGTTTTATTTATCGCGCTTCGCTACACTTTCCGGCAGCAGAATAGTACTTATATTATTTTACGAGAATCGGTAGATAAGTCTGACTGTTGGCACATAAAAAGCCAACAGTTAATTCCCGCCCATACTCAGTGCCCAATCCGAGTGGTTGTACGTATAGCTGAGCCTCCTGATAGGGAACACCCGGCGTTAGACCGGTTGGAACCAGTTCAACGGTCAAAGTTGTGTTCGTCACATCTTCGGGTGAGCTTAGCGTCAACCATGGAACGCCAGATGGCCAGTCGACAGTTGGGGCGGAGGCTACATTTAGTTTGCGTGGCAGAGAGTGGCCATTTTTAGGCTGCTGTAACAGTGGTGCAGTTCGCGCTAGTGTAGCAAAGGCCTCAAAGTGCGTTGGCTGCGATGCATTGATCTCTATTTCATATGGTTGCACAGTTGCTGTTGGTATTGTTTCAGCAGCACATGGAAAGCTGACAAACGTATAGGCAGAATTAGCATCCAATGCTGGCGCAAAAAGAAGCGTGCCGTTTCGATCAAGATTTGCCAACTTTATGCTGCGGTTGTTTGTGGCAACAAGATCATCTCGGCGTTCAGACCAATTGACAGGATCGGTTGGGTTATATGCATAGGTACGAATATTGTCTGTGCGCATGGCAACAACTTCGTCGATGCCGTCTCCATCCGTATCACCACCTGCACCTCTCTGCCACAGATTATATAGTTCAACGCTATTGTTTCTGGCAGGGAAATCGTCTAATTCGTCAATATCGTAATAGGTTGCCCAGTGGGTTGTTGTCTCATCACGGGCAATCATTCTACCGTCGCTGAACGTTATTTCTCCAGTATAATTGGTGCTTACATTCAGCACATTTGTCACTGTATACACTGTAGTAACATTATTCAGGGTTGCTCTGGCGCTTAAATTCGGCGTTATATTAAAGGTAAATGTCTCTAAAAAGTCTAACCCAAATAAGCGGATCGGATTTTGATTGTTAATCACGTTTCGTAAAAAGAACGCTTCTTCTTGTCCGTTGCCGTTCACATCAGCGGCAAAGGTCCACTTTGGCGAAGGTGCTAATCGCAACGAGAAAACATCGTCAGGGCAGCTAAGTGATTCATGTGGCTCATCAGGGCAACCATCTCCCAAATCACGGATCGTGCGTCGCTGCATGTCATACTCAAAGATGAATAAGTTGGGCAAAAGGTTAGCCGAGGAACGAGTCGCAATAATCTCAGCACCTGCACGGCCGTTCATCTCAGCAATTTCCGCAAAACGCCAAGAGGTTGCGGCATTCTCACGCTCAAAGAAAGGGGTTCTCGATGCCAGGCCACCATCGTCCACGCGGAAGGCAGCGATCTTGCTGCGGATGCCGTCGTCATCTTCGGGCTCGCGTGTGCCGTCAGTCAGAACAATCTCATCCGCCCCCATTTCATCGATCTGGCCGATTTCTATATGTTGCCACACGCGCGGAAAATTACCGCTGGATACAAAAGGCGTCCAGGTACGCGCTGCATTGTTGATTGACTCGGTTGGCAGCGATAGATCGCGCTTAATAATAAATACATTTGAGGCGATTGCACCAATTTGGAGAACATAAACAATCTCATCTCCCGGCGTATCGGGATCGAAGTCGCCAGTTTCGATCAATATCGGCGGTGCGCCAAGCGGTGATCGGTATAGCTCTTCCCAGTGGATACCGTTATCAGTTCGGTCGGTTCCAGTTAGCGTACCGGGTAATATAACTGGATCGTATATTACGATTAATGGGCCACCAGCACCGCCTTTGATCCCCACGATCTCATAGTCGCCATCCGCATTAAAGTCGCCAACGGCAAAATCCGTAAAGCTCACATCAGGGCTCTCCCAATCAACTAGCGCCGGGCCAGTCTGATTGGTATCAATCACGCGGATTCTTCCATCGCCATCAATGTATATTATCTCTTCATCAAGATTGTTGATTGTATTATTGATTTGGGCTTGTACAGCCCGTGGCACACCAAGACAGACTAATAAAATTGTCAATATGATTAGCAGTTTATTCATGCGAATTTGCATCCTGCTGGTCGGACTGCACTGAGAAGGGTATAAGAAATAAATGAGCCTAAAAAAAATTCGTGTGTTTCCATCGCCCCGCCAGCATACCAGGCACTCCCGCGTCACCCAGAACGAGCCGCTTACCGCTGCTGCCTTCCGGCCCTGACGGGATTCACAGAGTTCTGCCGCGCAGGACCCAGTACCTGACGAAGCGATGGAAACACACGAATCATGGACACATCCATTTCGTGCGGTAGATACTAAAGTGCAGTTAATACAAACTTATCGCAATACAAGCGAAGATCTGTACAATAATCAGTTTAGTATCAACCTCTAACTTAATACAAATATGGCCTTGTTACAAAAGGCGGAGAGGGAGGGATTTGAACCCTCGAGAGCTTTCGCTCTACGAGCTTTCCAGGCCCGCGCACTCGGCCAGACTATGCGACCTCTCCAAAATCTAGCTTTCAAATTATACTCTACTCGAGACGAGGAAGCAAGATTTTTACGGCTATAGTCAAAACTTTTATTTTTACCAAATTGCGGATTATTGATCGATTAATGGTAAGAACAAGTTATACGAACTAGAACGATTCAACACAATGGGTCCATACAATATCGTGCCGCCTTTCGTCACCTGAGAGACCCAGTAATAGTAACTCCCCGCTGGCAGCAGCGCATCATCAGTAACAGAATATTCCTTGTTACCTTCTTCAATTTCACGAATCGATCCGACTAAGATAGTGTCCGTCACGTCATCAGACGTTGGTGAAGTGGACCGGTAGACATCAAAACCGCTGGTCTGCTCATCTTTCATAAATAACCAAGAGATCACGCTATTATCTGAATCCACAGCGGAAGTTCGAGTATCTTGTACGGTTAACCGAATAAGCCCAGTAAATGGCGTCGGGGTAATTGTGGCTCTAGTAGTTGGTGTAGATTGTATTGTTCGCATCGACGTCGTGGTTGGCGGAACAGTTACAGTTGGTGGGATCGATGTATCCGTTGGTGTTAATGTTGCGGTTGGCGGAACGGAAGTGACAGCCGGCGGCACCAGCGTCTTTGTGGGTGCTGATGTCTTTGTTGGCGTCAAATTTATAGCCGCGAAAACAGGTGTGTTTGTCGGCAGGGTAGAGGTATTTGTTATTGGGACAGCCGTATCAGATGGCGTCCATGTTGCACTCATCAAAACGGGTGTACTTGTCGGCGCGAATATTGTCGTTGCTGGCACCACCGTGTTTGTTGCTGCTGCGGTTGGTGTCTCTGTCGATATCGCTGTCGGCGGGACCAACGTTCCTGGCGTAAATGGAATTGGTGTCGCCGTTTCGGTCGGTATCGCCGTCTCTGTTGCAGTCGGAACCACCGTGTTTATTGCAGTTGATGTTGGTGCTTCTGTCGGTGTTCCTGTTGGTGGGATTAATATTTTTGTTGCAGTTGGTGTAAATAGGATTGGCGTCGCCGTTTCGGTCGGTATTGCCGTCTCTGTTGCAGTTGGAACCAACGTATTGGTTGATGTTGATGTTGGTATTGACGTTGACGTTTCGGTTGCGGTTGGCGTCGCAATTGATGTTGGTGTCAGCGGAACCAATGTTTCTGTCGCAGTTGGTGTCGGTGTTGCCGTCTCTGTTGGCGTTAGCGTCGGCGTATCCGTTGGAGTTGATGTTGATGTTACCGTTTCGGTCGGTATTGCCGTTGGTACCGGTGTTGCAGTTGGTGTCGGTGTTGCCGTTTTTGTTGGCATTGATATTGCCGTTTCGGTCGGTGTTGGAGGCGCGACGCATTGATACAGATCTACCTCATCGACATACCAGCCCTTCACGCCAGTGCAACCATCTTGCCCCATTTCGAATCGTACCTGCACCGTGTCGCCCACCGCGGCAAAGTTACTCAGATCGATCTGAGATTGCCCCCAACTGCCACCTACACTCCCATCATCCGTACCCGAAAACGCATCCTCGCCAGCTAGTGGCGTGGTGATTTGGCTACTGCCAAAGGTCTCAATTATTGTACTATTGTATGCATTAAACAAAAATGCCGAAGTTGGAACAAGTACCCAGTTACCACCATTTATACTCACTTTAACATTTCCACCATCTATTCCGCCTTCTGTCTCTCCATCGTCTACTGCTTCGGTGGCGAACCAGTGATCAAAAGCAAAGCCCAGCGCGCCTGCCTCAGCCGGAATCGTGATAGGTGGACTCTGTAAAAAGAGGACGCCCGTCTCATCATCATCGGCACAGTTCCCGAAATTTGAATCATTTGGCACAAAGGCCGCGATGCCACTTCGTGCATCCGGTAGGTTACTATTTAAGCTCCAATTCGGCGTATCGAAAGTACTTGGCCCGGTAATACCATATGTGCCAATGCTCCAAGGACCGGGTCCACCTTCCCAATCGGTGCCAAAAATCTGCGCATATGTATCGGGAGCTTCACACAAAGCAGGTGGATTTTGCACAAGGTTTGGCGTATAGTTACAGGTCGTCGGCGACAATAACTCTACCGCAGCAATCGCAGCATCTACCGCAGCACAATCTGCTGCACTAATCTTCTCATTCGAAGCCACAATCGCTATGCTATCGGTACTAAGTTCAGAAATCGACGCGCCGATCAAATCTTGGCAAGACTGGGCCAACGCATCTGCATGATCCACAAAATTCGATGTATTCGACTGATAAATGGTCTGTCCGCGCCAGTAGATGTGCGCAGCTTTGGTGAGTCCGATCCCATTTATCGCCTGACCGTTAAATATGCCACCATCCACCAAAAGTGCGTAGGCGTGATTCGGCACACCACTATTAATGTGAACGCCACCAGAATCACCCGTATTGCAAAAGTATAGATCATCCGTAACATTGTCTGGATCACCGAAGCAGCTTGGCAGCCACATATCGCGAATGGCCCCATTAAACGCAGCGCTATCTTCGCCAATCAGCCAGCGAGTAGGGGAATCATTCACCGCACAGAAACCATTCGTCCGCAGCACGCCGTCGGCATCATCGGTTCCAGCACCATTCAGCAGATCGGCCGTCTCGCCCCAAATGTCCGAATACGCTTCGTTCAGTGCGCCAGCCTGCCAAGCATAAATTAGATCGTGGGTTCCCTCCGTATAGGCGTGCGCCCACTCATGCGCCACAATATCATCCGAGGTAACGCCAGGACAAAAGTTTGCGGTTGCGCCATTCCACGTTGCGTTGGGGCAATCGATGTTCGCGTTATAAATCGACTCCATCGCTGTGCCAGAACCGTTCCACGAATCAAACGTACCGCCCGAAAGCGTCCACATTAGATTGTAAATATCCTCAGAAAACTCAATTTGATTATTTACGTCTGCACTGCCCATGCCAGAATAAGGCAGCGAATTCCCTTCTGCCCAAAGAATAGATCCGGACTGACCATCATATACCGTACGATTTAACATCCGATCCAACATATCAATCCGTTCGATAATGGTTCCTTTATGCGCATTCACAACAAGCTGCTCGCGCACAAAAGGCTCGGCCACCACTTCAACGATGTAAGCCAGATAATTTACGCCGGTCTTGCCCCGAGCTAAATTTGTTCGGTACACAAATAGTTCACTCCCGTGTGTATGCAAATCTGTGGGTGTTGCTAAAAGATTGCCCAATGGATTTTGCGCCACCTCGGTTAGCGCGATTGCGGCAGCCGCAGCAGAATTAATCGTCGGGATTGAATCAAGAGAAAGCTCAGGAATAAAAAGTCCATTTACCACCTTAATACGATTGTTGATATCGTAATGTAACATAAGCTGCGCACCGAAAACAGGTACGCGTTTATAGTACTGTTGGTAACGCAGATGGGTCTCGCCTAGCGTGTCAACCGTCTGTGAAAGGAGAGACAATTCAGCAGCAGGATCAGTGATGCCAAAATCGCGCCCAAATTCCTGCCAAAATTGCAGAGCATAGGCTTGCTGTGCTGCGTCAACCGCTTGGGGCAGCGCAGAAGGAGGAAGCAATCCATTCTCGACAAGCCCACTATCTTGCACCTGCGCAAAACGGACGCGACCTGTAGATACGTGACTCTTCTTTTCAGACAGTACAATCGTTTCGGTTGACGAATTTAGCGCAGCAGAAAAAGTATGTTCGTCAGAAATTTCTACCGCTTGACTAGCCTGAATTGCAGAAATAACAAACGCTAATCCAAAGATTAGCGCAGTGAAAAGCTGCAATCGAATTTGATTAATTTTAATAAGAATCTTCCTGATAAATAGATTAAATTTCAATACTTAATATAACCGTATCAAAATTCAGGAAAGATTTCGTTGTCCATTTGACGTACGTTGCTCGTGCATAGGTGCAAACTTAAGCCGTCCAGTAAGCATGCCCCGTGCGGGTTCATGGCTGAAAAGAGCCGCACGAGGCGTGCTTACTGGAGTTGAGTTAACTATGTTTGTTTTTAAGTTTACATTATGGTTGCTCGTGTTCATGTTGGCTACAGCAAATAACTTATAGAACTATTTAAATCCACCCATCGCGGAAGATACTGCCTTAACCGTCATATCAATCTCACTATCCGTATGCGCGCTGCTCACAAAGCCAGCCTCGAACTGACTCGGCGCAAAATAGACCCCCGCATCCAACATCGCGTGGAAAAATCGACCATAGCGATCCGTGTCGGCAAACTCTTTTGCGCTTGCATAATCTGTAATCACGCCGCCATCAGTTTTTGAATCAGACTCTTTTAAGAAATAGGCCCCAAACATCGTGCCCGCGCAGCCAGCCTGAACCGCTAGTCCTGCCTCTGCCGCCGCAGCTTCCATCCCGTTGACCAATTGCCGCGTCTTAGCCGCAATCCCTTCAAAGACGCCAGGCTCAATCAGCGTACGGATCGTTGCCAGCCCCGCCGTCATCGCCAGCGGATTGCCCGACAATGTCCCCGCCTGATACATCGGTCCAATCGGTGCAACTGAGTGCATAATCTCGGCCTTGCCCGCATACGCCCCCACCGGCAAACCACCACCGATCACCTTACCTAAGCAGGTAATATCTGGATCTAAGTTCCAGTGCGCCTGCGCGCCACCCGGCGCAACGCGGAACCCCGTCATCACCTCGTCCAACACAAAGAGCGCGCCAAACTCGTGGCAAAGATCGCACAGCCCCTGCAAGTAGCCATCCTGCGGCAACACAAAGCCCATATTGGCCGCAATCGGCTCCACTATCACACCCGCAATCTCATCCGGATATTCCTCAAAGAGCGCTCGCACCGCAGCCAAATCATTAAAGGGAGCAGTCAGCGTATCCGACGTGGTTGCGCTTGGCACACCGGGCGAATCGGGCAAGCCCAGCGTCGCCACACCGCTGCCCGCCTGCACCAGCAGCATATCCGCATGGCCGTGATAGCAGCCCGCAAACTTCACAATCTTGGCACGGCCCGTATGTGCTCGCGCCAGTCGCAGCGCGCTCATGCACGCCTCGGTGCCGCTGTTCACAAAGCGCACCATTTCCACCGACGGCACCACATCGATCACAAGTTGAGCGAGCTCATTTTCTAGCGCGGTCGGCGTGCCGTAACTCGTGCCGCGCGTCACCGCGTCTTGCAGCGCTGCCACCACTGTTGGGTGCGCGTGCCCCAAAATCAGCGGACCCCACGACAGCACATAATCAATATAGCGATTGTCGTCTGCGTCCCACATGTGCGGACCCGCACCACGCTGCATAAAAAGGGGTGTCCCGCCCACGCTGCCAAATGCGCGTACGGGGCTGTTCACACCGCCGGGCGTAACGGTTTGAGCTTGGGCAAAAAGTTTTTCAGATGTTTGAATATTCATAGTTTTTGTATTTGGGATGGATAGATATTGTTTTTGAAGGGATAAGGTGTTTGGATGAGTTAGCGTTGTGCGTCCGAACGCTCCGATTCATGCTCATTCTAGTACAATCACGAACGTAAATGTGTCTCTGTAAAATATGCAAACGAACGATTGGTTTCTGCGGCTGCCTCAACATCGAAAACCTTGATTATTTCGATCATAAAATCGATATACGAATCAAAACGAGACGGCATCAACCGAAGAGAGTGTTCCTTCGAAATTGTTTGTGTGTCGTTTAATTTCTTTGAAACACCAAGTTTCTCGCAAGCTTTTTGATCCAGACCAGCCAAATACCAACTTTCGATTTCTTATACAACAATCTGCAATTTTTCTTCTTCTACGTTGGAAAAGACTTTTCTAATCTTCTCTTTTTTGATCGAAATTGACGGGTTCAAATCTAAATCAGAAAAAAAGATATAATCTGCACCCATTGCCTCAATTGCTCTTAGAAAACCGCAGACTTTATCCGATTTCTTCCGCGCATATTGGAACGTTTTAATCCAAGTATAGCTTTCTTGTAAATGTGTTGAGCATATGTGAGAAATCAGGCGCTCATCATCGGCTCCCTCAACGAATAGATACAAGCCCTTAGTTGACATGCGCTACACCAAGCAGATCCTGAACATACAATTCCTCTATCCCAATGTCATTTTCTAAAAACACTTGTACTTCTTCAGACTCTGATGGTCGATGTATTTCTGTATAACCCTGCTCATTTCTACTAACGAGATAAAGATGTTCTTGGGGTACAAAACGTACAACCTCTGGATTATGTGTTGTAATAATCAATTGTTTGTTGCGTGAAACGTCTTCAAACATATTGACAAGATTCGAAATCAAATGCGCGTGGATATTACGTTCCGGTTCTTCAAAGACCATGGGCGCTTTATCTTCAAAATAGAGTGCCACTATCAAGGCCAACATATTTACCGTTCCATCAGAGATAAACGATGCAGGCAAAAATGACTTTGTAGCAGCATACTCTTCGTTTACAGTAAAGAGAACAGATTTATCTGCTAGATCGCGCACATTAAAATCTTTAATGAACGGAAGCAAATCACCAATTAGGTTAAGAAATTTCCGTTTTTTCTCCTTATCGTCACTTATATTTTTTAGCACAATAGAGAGATTACTGCCGTTTTCTTCTAACTCTCTAAGTCCCGTAATTGAAGTGGCTCTTTTAGGCAACTTTGCATCAAAATCATATATTGCAAAGCTGCTAAATGGAGAGTTTAGCCGATGAGCAAATTCAAAGAATGGTGTTTCAAGCAGCAGCTTTTGAGGTGGTAGCTCAAACTCACCAGATAAAAGACCGGGCAAAACAAGTTCTTCTGCTGTCAACCCTAGTTCTTCAGGTGCTTCCACACGAGTTTTTACCATGCGACGACCGTTGACAAAAATTTCACCTTGCCCCGTACCCAACTGTTCAAGTTCAGACCATTTACCATCGCCAGCCTCTAGCCTGACAAATTCGTAGCTAAGCCCTAAACTATCTTGAACAATTTTAAACCCAGCTCCGCGTTGATGAAAACGAATTACAAATTTATACTCAACTTCAGTTACTTTGACACCGACAGTACCCAATTCGGTTTTATGTGTAAATCCAAAACCAACTTCATACGTAACCGATATCTCAAGGTTTTCACGCGCCTTCAAGTTGGTATTGCGTAAATACTCTACGCCGCCTTCCATTGATATCGCGTTATCCAAACCATGTTCGGCAATATTACGCAGAAAATCAAAAACTCGAACAAAGTTCGACTTCCCAGATGCATTTGCGCCGATGAACACATTTAGATTATTTAACTCTAAATCCAGTTCAGCAAAACTCTTAAAGTTTTTGGCTCGTACTCTTATGATTTTCATATTGGCTCAGTACCTTATACTATAACCTTCTCCGCCGCCTCTTGCCCCTGGCGCACACAATCGGGGATCCCCACGCCGCCATATGGACAGCCAGCCACGAATAAATTGGGCGGCAGCGCAGCCTCAATCGCGGCCACGCGATCCAGATGGCCCACGTCATACTGTGGCTGCGCATCCCACCAGCGGTAAACTCGATGGAAAAGCGGCTCGGCATTTACACCCATCAATGATGATAACTCTTGACGCGCCGTTGCCAAAACCTCGTCGTCCTCTTTATGCATCAATTCGGGGGTGCGCACGCCGCCAAAAAAGACGCGCAACAACACATGATCCGCAGGAGCACGTTGCTCGAATTTGGTCGACGTCCACGTAATCGCGTTGATCTTGCGCCGCTCCTTCGTGGGGATCACCACGCCGAAGCCATCCAGTGGATGCTCGACCTGATCGCGGCGAAAGGCCATGCTAATTGTGCCGGTGCTCACCGTGCGTAACTGGTCTAATTTGGCTGCTGCGTTGGGAGAAAGGGGCCGGATCAACTGGGCTGCATTGGATGCTGGGGTGGCAACGATCACGCCGCTGGCTATTAATTCAGTGCCATTGCTCAGTGCTAAGCGATACCTCGCACCGTCTTGCCCTATTTGCACTCGGCCAACGCGGGTCTGCAGGTGACAGTCGCCGGTTAACTTTTTTGCCAGGGTCTCGGTCAACACTTCGGTGCCGTCCACAAATGAAATAAATGCGGATGCTTTTTTTGTATCGCCATCTGGCTTCTTGGCAGCTGCCGCCGCCCGTACCTGAGATGCCCGCATCCCAGCAATCAAACTGCCGTGCTGCTGCACCATTTGCGGAAAGCGCGGAAATGTCGCCATCATGCTCTGCTCGGTCGGATCCGCATTGTAAATGCCCGAAAGCAACGGTTCGGCCAGCGTCTCGAGCGCCTCTTGACCCACCCGCTGCTGCACAAAATCGGCTACAGAGAGATCTATTAACGAACCATCCTCCGCAACCAGCAGTTCCGGAGCGAGCGTCTCTTCGTCCAACATGCGCTCTTTGCCAGCCGCCGACAACAAGGGCGACGCCAAGAAGGCTTCTGCGTCGGTTGGCACAATGAGATAGAGTCCTTTTGGCAGCGGGACGAGATCTCCACCCTTTACCACAAAAACGCGTCGTTGCGCATCATTCGTCGGCAGGATCTCTTGCTCCAATCCCAACTCGCGTGCAAGCTCGATGCCCCACGGTTTTTGCGCCGTCAAAAACGCATCCGCCGCCCGCTCGATGGTGAAGCCACCAACGTGGTCAGTCTGAATTTTGCCGCCCCAGCGGTCGGACGCTTCAAGCAACGTGTACGGCACGCCCGCTTTTTGCAACGTCCATGCTGCGGTCAGCCCCGTGATCCCGCCGCCGATGATGGCTATATTCTGTGTAATTTATCGATTCCCTTTTAGCCAGCGCATAAGCCGCATAAATCGGCCTTGCTCGTATTGGGTAATGAGATTATGCGCTTGGGCAATCTCGGTCTCTAATTCTTGGTTGCGCTGCGTTAAGTTTTGCAAAGTTTGGCTCGCCATGGCGTTCTGTGCTTCGTTTCGTTTGACAATATCTTGGCTAGAAACAGTTTCCGGCGTCCACCCCTCGGTTGTTTTATAGGCATGGAGCACGCCATGGTATGGCCCGACATCTTGATCTCGATAGTTAAGCGGGAAGTCACTAACCCATTCGATGCCCACAAATCCTGCGCTAACGGCCATGAGCTCTAAACATGAGCGAGTCGGAATCCACCAGGCGTCGCCGCGCTGGTAGCCAATCATGCTTGCAACCGCGTGATCGAGCGTTGGATCGATGCTGGCTGCGATAATTGCCTTCTCTTTGGTAACGCTTGCGATATTCCAAAGCGCCTTGAGTGGATCGGTGAGATGAATGAGCACACTGCCACAAAATACAATATCAAAGAGCCCGACACTCTCTGGTGAGATATCGTAAACATTTATATATTTGCGCTTCACCTGAGAATTTAAGGCACGATGGGCAATGTCAAACGGTTCATAAAGATAGGTATCGATTGTGTCGAGATCTTGCTCCATTTCATATTTGGGGCCGAAGTCATGGTCAACCCAACCCGGCAGCTCTGTCGATGTGACCTGCGCGCCTCTTTGCTCGAACTCAAAAGAGAAGAAGCCACTGGCAGCACCGATGTCTAAGACTGTTTTACCGCTTAGGTTTGTGGGTAGGTTGTAGTGGTTGAGATAGGGACGATGATCATAATGCCCCTTTGTAACTAGTCCATTTCCGAGATCGATTGTGTGATACCACGAAAGGGTATCTACAATTGTGGCAAGGTCGGGCGCATCGTTGTCTATTTTGTCCATAAATATTGGGTCATTCCTTTCGGTTCACCAAATGATAGTAACAGAGCAATGGCAAAATTATCGAGGGTAAACGCATTCATGTCCATGTGCTCACTGTCGATAACAGCGATATTATTAGGGTAGTCGTATTGCGTAGGAGAGTCTAGGGAGGAATGAGTCGGTTCAGTATGAAGGTTCAAGAGGATAGGGATTATACCTAGTGTATTTCAATCTGGCCACGATCTAGCATTTTTTTTACAGCACGTTTTGTATATTGTAAAGGGGGTAATGCACCATACTCAACCGCGACTGGGTATATGCCTAAAGTTCTGGCCATGGATGCAAAACTCTCTCTTCCTACACCGCAAATAAGATTGATCGCATCATGTTTTGCAAAATTCTCTTTCTTTATCTTATTTACGCTTCCGCCAATCGAAAAAGCACCTAAAGTGCAAATACCGATACGAAATCCAGGTGTATTTTGTTCTAAATCTGGGAGGATAATTGTCTCGATTTTATAATGAACATTTAATTCATGTTCAGAGATATTTGCTGTTAGCTTCACGGCAGCTTGATTTCCGTCTATCTCTTTCAGCTGATCCAAAATTTTTCCCTCTGGAAATAGTACATTTCCACTGATGTTGTGCGTAAAAGCAAGTTCCAGCAAAATTTCATTATGATCGACAACAGATAAATTTGTCATAAGTGATACATATTTCTTGTATTAGCTTTCGCATTTCTTGGGGCAAAGCTCATCAGAAGGGAATCTAGTTGCTTATGATATCCATAATCATCATTGAATCGATCGAATTCAAAATAGGTCCGACCTGTATCCACCAGTAATTTTGGGTCCCGATATAATCGTGACAAGCTTGGTAAGTCCAAAACATTTTGTTCATAATTGTGTTTGATAAGCCATCCCTCGATTACATTAGATGAACCTGAACGTTGATCTATCGAATCCCAGACAACGGCAGGTAATTTTGAGATATCATTAATATAAGAGTTTGGCTGCGGAACCATTTCGTCAGTTAAATGGTTCGCGGATATTTCTGTAACAGAATCAATATCTGTATGATTTGCAATAGATCCCAAGAAGCAGAAACCGCCCTCGGGTTTTAGAAAAACTTCATTAAGATCGACTTTCCCAAAACGCAGTGCATTAAATCGGCTTCGTGAAACTGGCGCGAAAAGCCACTTTGTATCTTCATCTGTTTCATCAATCCAAACGGAAATGAACACTTGTCCTGTATTGTTGCCACATGCAAATAGGACAGGTATATCAAAAAATTCATATATTTCAAGAAATGTAAGTTCGCCTAGATATGTGTTCTCAGGAAGCATAATATCACTTGCTATTCTACTGTAAAATCTATTGATGCATCAACGCCGACCGGAACCCACCATGTGCAGTGAGAATGATGGGAACGTGTACTCGGTGTTGGTTTCAAGATTTCATGACTCGCCGTCAACTCATTAGATGCAATTGCTGATTTGCGAAAACGTGGAATCCTCTTTTGTGTTTCGAGTGCACCTTCATACTGGCTAAATATTGACAATCCCTTTGCCATACAGATTACGTCTCAGTCATCTTGCTCTATTAGCCTTTCACGTAGCCTTTTAGAACGTGAGAATTCGGAAACGAAATCTTTTTCTACATCTATCGGATTGCTAACGAATCGATAGTATGTGCCACTACAAGGTGTTGCATTGGGTGGCGGACATTGTTCAGGAAAATCATCCGGCCATTGTAATTGCGATGAATCCATAAATTGATCATATCATGTTTGGTTGGCGAATTCAACTTGTGTACTCATGCACAAAATCGACCAAACGTTTCACGTTCTCCATCGGAACCTGTGGCGAGATCCCATGACCCAAATTAAAGATATGGCCGGGTCGACCCGTCATCTGATCGAGCACATATTTGGCGCGCGTTTGCAGATCGGGCCACGGGGCTTGTAGCGCTATCGGATCGAGGTTGCCCTGAATCGCGACATCGGGGCCGAGGCGCTTGGCCGCGTCACCCAGATCGATGCGCCAATCCACACCGATCACGTCGCCGCCCGCATCGCGGATATCTTCGAGCATCCCGTTGGTGTTGGTACCAAAGTGGATCAGCGGCACGTTGGCAGCGCTCGCAATTTCCAGCGCCCGACGGCTGTAGGGTTGCACTAATTCGCGATAATCGGCCGGACTAAGGATGCCGACCCAACTGTCGAAAAGTTGCAATGCGTTGGCACCAGCGGCAGCCTGCGCCAGCAGATACTCGCCCACCAGTTGGGCCAGCTTTTCCATTAGCTTGTGCCACGTGTCTGGATCGCCCATCATCATTGTCTTTGTCTTGGCCCAATCTTTGCTGCCACCTCCTTCGATGGCATACGCGGCCAGCGTAAAGGGTGCGCCGCTAAAGCCAATCAGCGGTAAGTTGCGACTGTCAAGCTCGGCACGTGCCAGCCGAATTGCGTCAAGCGTAAACCACAGATTTTCTTCCGCGGGCGGCACGATTAACGCGTCGACTTCGGCGGGGCTGCTCAACGGGTTGTGGATCACTGGCCCCTTGCCTTTGATGAATTCCAGCTCCAGCCCCATGCCTTCGAGCGGCGGCAGAATGTCAGCAAAAATAATGGCCGCGTCAAGATCATACGCGTTCATCGGCTGCATGGTCACTTCGCAAGCCAGTTCCGGCGTCTTCATCATTTCGAGGAATTCGTACTTGGCGCGCAGCGCGCGATAGATGGGCATGTGCCGCCCCGCTTGGCGCATGAGCCAAATGGGGGTGTGGTCCGTTGGCTCGCGACGGCAGGCCGCGAGAAAGGGTTGAGTTTCGATTGTGGATAAAGTTTTTAGACCAAGCGTCACGGTAGTTTTCTCTTTAGGATTATAAATTGTGTTGGATTATAAACTCAGCCAGATTACGCATTACAAGTGGAACGTTATCTTCAAAATCGGATGGTGCATCATCATTCGCCTTGTCCGAAATCCCTCTGATTTCGACAAAAGGAACATCGCTAAATTGGCAAGCCCTAGCGCCACCAGCTCCTTCCCAAGCAACGGCCAATGCCTTAGTCAGCTCTACAATCTCTCGCCGAACCTGCTCTTCAACAACATCCTGATCACCACTCGCGATGACACCAAAGTGTGTGTTGAACAACCAGCGGTTTCTTGCCGAGGATTCTTGGTATCGAACGAGTAGTGGCGGGGATGCTGGAAATCTAGGCAGCAATGGTGGACCAAAATGATTGCGGATATCGTATTCGACTGTTTCCTCTCCGACTACAATATCCCCGATAGAGAAACTTTTCGACAACCCGCCAGCCGCGCCTGCACATACAACCCACTCCCATGTGGGCCCGCAATCGATTAAATGGCGCGTGCTAAGACCAAATTGGACTTTCCCAAGTCCCCCGCAGGCAATCGTTAGGTTGATTTTGGCAGCATGTTTGCAAGCCAAAAGCCCGATTTGTTGATTCGTTAGGTCAATACTTAACTTGACACACTATCCAAGGAAGGCGACAAATTCTTTTGGTGTCGGAATTACAACCAAAGTGGATATATGTACACTCCTTCTGTATCAGATTTTTTTCGGTATTCCTACTCCAACCGGCTCACCGCATTCTTCGCAAAGTCGATCAACATCGTATTCGTTCTACACGCTGGAACGACAATAGCCCTTAGTCCATTTCTGGTTTATTGATCGTAAATGTAGCAAGCAATTCATCAAGTGTATAAATTGTAAGCTTGGCGGCTTTGAAATCTTTAGTGTTTCTTGTGACCATTGCGTCTGCATCAACCAACATGGCAGACTCATACAGCACAGCATCTTCAAAATCTGAAAATTTGCTACCGACGGCCCTATCGATCGCCAAATAATTTACTGGTGCAACATCAAAAATTTTGAGCAAGGTAGCAATTTTCTCTATGGCGTGTGATTTGTCATAGTGACGAGCAACTAGGTAGTAAATTGTCGTGACCGTTGTTGCACACAAATAGCTTTCAATCTCTCGCGCTTCGGCAAGGTTCATAGCTTTTACAGAATCAGTCGCAAATGGCTCTCTATTGAGCAAAACGTCTATGATAATGTTCGTATCGAAAAGAACTCTCAACTATGTTTTGCCTCCAAATAATCGACATATTCTTCACGAAGCTGAGTATCATCAGAGTAATTTAATTCAGAGCAGGAGCCTAACAGTGATGCCGTAAGCGGGCCAATTTCGATTTGCGGCTCACCATCTTCTGAATGCTGCATGGTCAATGCTGAAAAGTAATCTGACACAATTTGCGATAAAGATTTGCCATGCTCGTGAGCATAGGCTTTTGCATTTTCTATAACAGCCTTGTCCAATCGCAATGTTAATTTAGATTGCATAATCGTTTTCTCCAAAACAGATGGCGTACAACATACAAAAAATTATACGTCACGGTCGAGAGCCTGTCAACAGGGTTAGGCTTTACCCCAACCACTTCACCGCATCCTTCGCAAAGTACGTCAGAATCATATCCGCACCCGCCCGCTTGATCGACATCAGGCTCTCTAGCGCAGCCCCTTCCAGATCGATCCAGCCGTTGGCCGCCGCCGCGTGGATCATCGCGAACTCGCCGCTCACTTGGTACGCAGCCAGCGGCAAATCCCAGCGTTGACGCATGCCCGCCAGGATGTCCAAATAAGGCATGGCGGGCTTCACCATGATCATGTCCGCGCCCTCAGCCACGTCGATAGCCGTCTCTTTGTATGCCTCACGCGCATTGGCTGGATCCATCTGATATTGACTGCGATCCCCAAACGATGGTGCGCCCTCCGCGGCTTCGCGAAATGGCCCGTAAAACGAACTGGCATACTTGGCCGCATAGCTCATAATCGCCACATGATCGTGCCCCTCTGCATCCAGCGCAGCGCGAATCGAGCCGATCATGCCGTCGATCATCCCCGATGGTGCGATGATGTCCGCACCCGCCGCCGCGTGAACGGCTGATGCTCGCCCCAGAAGATCCAGCGTTGGATCGTTAAGCAGGTAGCCCTCGGGCAGCGCCGCGACATGATGC
>Ga0209187_1001939_pt1 | contig 21485 bp, 21 predicted proteins | sample BantaG_FD_187430 | JGI IMG/M metagenome (GOLD analysis project Ga0209187, IMG submission 187430) | Marine algal microbial communities from Bantry Bay, Ireland - BantryBay_4 metaG (SPAdes) (version 2) | ecosystem: Host-associated > Algae > Red algae > Unclassified | place: Bantry Bay, Ireland...
AATCCTGCAAGAGATTTTGTGCCCAGAATCATGCACAGTATTCTACCAATAGGCGATAAGCGAAATGGAGATTGGGCTTATAGTTGGGTCCCAGTTTTAGGGCCATTTGCAGGTGCTGCAATAGCTGGATTATTATTTATCTTGCTTTCATAGATTAATTCAAACCATTCACTACAGTCTGTGTCTTCAAAGCCATGTGCTTGCTGTACTTGGGTCCACGTGTCGCTATTTAGTAATAATCGTACTATTCTGAAATTAGAAACTTTAGACATCGGTGCAGTGCTTAAGCCCTATTGCACGACTCGATAGAACTCATATTATCGATCAGTATATTTGCCTTATATCTATAGAATCCCTCTTTGTGAAAAGCTTCAAGTAATATATATCTACTGTCTGTCTCAGGTCTGAATTCTACATCAAATGTTTTCCAATCTAAATCATCTATTAAGGGGGATTCAAATATGAGCTGGAGCGTTTCACATTTTTCTCTGCCAATCCAAATCCTTAGTTTAATAGGATTTCCATAGCCAGTGTACCCTGATGAATTAGCCAAATCGATGGAAAAAGAATAGCATTGATCTTTTTTGACGGTATCTGATAAGCGCTGACCAATTGATTCATATGTACCGTTCTCTCTGGTAATCATACCGACGAACGTTTCGCCTTCCGATGGCTCGTTATAGACACCCCAATACCCTGGCAGGATATCAGGTGTGGTAAATTCTGCACATTCTAACCATCCCATAGGTGTCGTCGCATCAGAGGGTGTATCCTCAAATGACGGATTATTCAATGTAATCTGACTAAATGATGACTGTATGCTACAGAATAGCAGGATTAGCACAGAATAAATTATATTAGCATTTGTTATATATGTTCTATAAGTCATAATCGATGAGCGCTATTGCTACACAAAACAACAGATTTTTTACCTCATTCAGTATAATTGCTGTGTTGTTCATTTTGGGAATATTTGGTTTATTGATGCTGCATTCTCAGTATGTAGGGCATAAAGTGAAGGAACAGTTGAATATCGTCATAGAGTTCACAGATGATTATAAAGCTGCGGAAAAGGAGGATTTACTCAATCAATTGAAGAATCATGAAGCCATTATAGAATCATCAATAGCCTTCCATGATAAAGCAGGGGCCAAAAATGTTATGCTCGGAGATATGGCAGAAGAATACCTCATGGATGATGCTGATAATCCATTCCGTGATATGCTGGTCTTCAATGTCGCTTCAGCGTATTATAAAGAGGGATACATAGATAATCTCGCAGACCATTTAAAGAGCAGATCATTCGTGAAAGATGTCGTCTACCAGAAAGACTTCGAGCGCTACCTGGATCAGCTGATTAAGGAGATATCCATTATACCGCTGATTCTATCAATACTTCTAACCATCCTGTCTATCTCTCTGATATACAACACGGTACGACTGACACTGGAGTCAGATAAAAAGAAAATAAAGACCATGGAGCTGGTCGGAGCAAGCCATTCCTTTATTAAGCGGCCATATATGTCATCAGCACTTAAGATCGGTCTCATCAGTGCATTTATAGCCATCATACTTCTTTTTCTTCTGATACAATTGATGAGCTTAAGAATTCCAGATATTCAGCCATTTATAAACTACCAATACATTGCGGTCATCTGTGTCTTATTATTGGTGATTGGAGTATTGATCCCATATATAGCCACCAGCTTAATCGTATCTAAATACTTGAAACATATATATATCAGTTCAGAATAATATCTTTGTGCACATACAGCAAGAATATACTAAATCGTTACTAATAGGTAACTTATACAAGCATGAGTAAAAACAAAAAAGAAAAACGATCCAGGAAGGAAGTCGCAGCAGAACTATCTGCTAAAGCAAAATCAAATAAGAAGATCACAACAAATGAGCCTAAGGTCATAAAGACGAAATCAAAAGGCGATCTCAGACCGACACAGTCTCGTGTCAACTCGAGAACTACTCAGCAGTCAGCGGCAATTCCTTTACTCTATGAAAGAAAGCATTTTATGCTGATCCTTGGTGGGATAGGTCTGATACTATTAGGCATGCTGCTCATATCAGGAGGCCATATGCCCAGTCCTGATGTATGGGATGAGAGTATCATCTATAGCTTCCGAAGGATTACACTGGCGCCTATCTCTATACTTGCAGGTTTGGCGGTAGTCCTATATGCTATATTCTTACCTAAGAATGCATGAGATCATAAGAACCGTTGTCTTGGGTATCATCCAGGGTGTTACAGAATTTTTACCAGTCAGCAGTAGTGGCCATTTAGAAATTGCAAATTATCTTATGGGCACAGAGTCAGTCGGTCAGAAAAGCTTTATGACGACTGTGGTCCTCCATGCAGCGACGGCTCTAAGTACAATTGTTGTTTTTCGCCATGATATTATGTCCATCATAAAAGGATTATTCTCCACTATATGGAATGAAGAAAAGCAATTTACTCTGGTCGTGATTCTATCCATGATTCCTGCCGTTTTTGTAGGTCTCTTATTTGAAGATGCACTGGAAAGTATTTTTACTCAGAATCTTCTGCTGGTGGGTGCGATGCTGATCATCACAGCCATACTACTTTTCTTAGCTGATAGGGCAAAGGATACAGATAGGCCTGTCGGATATACTGCCGCCATCATCGTCGGTATCGCTCAAGCTATCGCGACGCTGCCCGGTATATCGAGATCTGGGGCTACCATAAGTGCATCTGTGCTGTTAGGCATCGATAGAACTAAAGCAGCCAGATTTTCATTTTTGATGGTCATTCCATTGATATTTGGAAAGATAGCGAAGGACTTTCTTGAAGGAGATTTTCATACGACTGAGATTAATGTTGTTGCGCTTGGTGCAGGGTTCATCGCAGCCTTCATCACTGGATATCTGGCTTGTGTCTGGATGATCGCACTTGTAAAAAGAAGTCAGCTGAGCTATTTCAGTGTTTATTGCAGCATTGTCGGAATCATCGCTATCATTCTTTCTCTGAACCAATAACTATGGAAATAACCTGTCCTATCATAACCAAAGACACCGAACTGAATCAACTAGACTATCTGGCGGGTGTGGCTGTTCTCATTGATAAACCCAAAGATTGGACATCATTTGATGTGGTCGCTAAGCTTAGAAATACGGTAGGAAAGCATCTCGGTGTCAGAAAGCTGAAAGTCGGACATGCAGGGACTTTAGATCCGCTGGCGACTGGCCTATTGATTCTATGTATAGGGAAAGCGACAAAGCAGATAGAAGCATTCCAGGGACTATATAAGTCTTATCTGGCTGATATCAAGCTTGGTGCACACACAAAGACCTATGATGCTGAGGCGGAAGAAGAAGACGTACAATCGACTGAGCATATCAAAGAAGTAAATATTCTAAAGGAGATCGAGTCATTCACTGGTATGATCTCGCAGAAGCCGCCGATATATTCTGCCATTAAGGTAAAAGGTAAAGCACTGTATAAATACGCGAGAAAAGGAGAGGAAGTAGTGATCAAATCTCGAAATGTAGAAATACATGATTTTATTCTGAAAAGCTGCGACATCCCTCATCTGAAGTGCGAGATTAACTGTAGTAAAGGCACTTATATCAGGTCGCTAGCGCATGACTTAGGTGCACAGTTAGGCGTCGGAGGATATTTATCTGGATTAAGAAGAACAGGAATAGGTCATTTTTCCATAGATGATGCATTAACTTTACCACTCTTTATAGAGAAGCTCTTAGACGAAGAGTCATAGATTAGACGTTTCATAGATCAGTTAACCCATTAAAACCAACATATTTGTCCATCAAGTTAGCATCTGTCTCAAAATATTATGGAGCGCAAGCTGCAGTGAAGGACTTAAGCTTCGAAGCATATCCTAATGAGATATTAGGTGTGCTCGGTCCGAATGGCGCAGGTAAGTCCACTACGATGAAAATGATATGTGGCTATCTCCCACAAGATGCAGGATCCATAGAGATGAATGGAGAGCAAATTCAGTCTGATCCCATCAAGTTCAAATCTCAAATAGGCTACTTGCCAGAAAGCAATCCGCTCTATCTAGATATGTACGTGAGAGAGTTCTTGCTTTTCTGCGCTGGCGTTCATCAGATAGATGATAAGAAGAAACGAATCGATGAAGTGATAGAGATGACTGGCCTGGGGGTGAGAGAGTTCTTGCTATTCTGCGCTGGCGTACATCAGATAGATGATAAGAAGAAACGAATCGATGAAGTGATAGAGATGACTGGCCTGGGGCAAGAACAGCATAAGACCATCAATCAATTATCGAAAGGCTACAGGCAAAGAGTCGGACTTGCGCAAGCCATTCTTCATGATCCTCAAGTGTTGGTCTTAGATGAACCTACTTCAGGACTTGATCCTAATCAGCTGGTGGAGATTAGACAATTGATCAAAGATCTGGGACGGGAGAAGACTGTGTTATTTTCATCCCACATCCTTCAGGAAGTACAGCAGATATGTGATAGAATCATAGTCTTGAATCAGGGTGAGCTGGTCGCTAATAGTACGATAGAGGATTTAAACACATTCCAAGAATATACATCTCTGGTCCTTGTTTCATTTGAGAAAGAGATCGAGATTCAGAAATATTTAAATCAGATACCTTTAGATCTGATCCATCAGACTTCCAGATCTTCTTATGAGATCAAGTCTAATGAAGCTGATCAACTAAAAAAAGAGCTTTTCGACATCGCTGTCGCTCAGCAAAATAGAATCACGGCACTTAATGAATCTACTTCTTCCTTCGAAGATATTTTCCAATCATTAACCAAGTCTGATTTATGATTCCAATATATCTAAAAGAAATACGGTCTTTTCTGAGCTCCTTAGTGGGTTATGTCGTGATTGGGTTCTTTCTGACGGTTTTGGGATTGATCATGTGGGTTTTTCCAGATACCAGTATTTTGGATAATTTGTATGCACAGCTTGATCCATTATTTGCCGTGGCTCCTTTGGTGTTCATGTTCTTGATACCTGCACTGACGATGAGAAGTTATGCGGAAGAATATCATGCGGGTACCATAGAGCTATTATACACTAAGCCAATTTCTGATGTTAAGTTAGTCTTAGCGAAGTATCTGGCCTACATGAGTCTGATGCTGCTGACTTTACTGCCGACTTTACTGTACTACTATACAGTCCACCAGCTGGGATCGCCCATGGGAAACCTTGATACAGGTGCTATTGCTGGATCTTATATTGGTTTGATGTGTTTGGCTTCTATTTATATAGCGATTGGGTTATTTTCCAGTGTCTTGACAAAGAGTCAGATAGCGGCATTCATCATTGGAGCTTTCTTGTGTTTTTTCTGTACTTGGTTTTTTGATTTTGTGAGTGACTTACCTGCATTTATCGGATCATATGATGATGTGATAGAAAGACTGGGTGTTAATTTTCATTATAGCTCAATCAGCCAAGGAATAATCGATAGCCGAGATGTGATTTATTTTATATCCATGACTACTATATTTTTAGTGCTGACTTATTATATGATTAAGACAAAGCGAACTTGAGCAAAGGGATTAACATAGTACAGGTTTTATTAATCATCATAGCCATTGTCATCATCAATGCTATCGCAGGTCAGTACTATGCACATATAGATCTGACAGAGGATAAGCGATTCTCACTGACGGGACCCACTAAAGCACTTTTAGATGATGTGGCGGATCCGATTTATGTCAGAGTATTATTAGACGGAGAGTTTCCTGCAGGCTTCAAGCGGCTGCGACAAAGTACTAAGGACATCTTAGATCAATACAGATCTCGAGCCCCTAAGATCATCTATGAGTTTCAGAATCCAAGCCCGAAAGATGCATCTAATGAAGAGCTAAATAATATCAAATTGGAGCTGAGTAAGGATGGTATACTGCCGACGACGCTCCGGTATGGAGAGGGAGATGCCTTGACGAATAGACAGATATACCCTTATGCCATATTCAGTTTAGGCCAAAAGCAGGTGGTAGTGAATCTGCTGGAAGAGCAAGTCATGGGCATGCCCGAAGAAGTGATCCTGAATAATTCTGTGAGTCTTTTAGAATATAAATTCTCTAATGCTATTCAGAAATTGACGCTAAAGAATAAAGCGAATATCGTATTTACAGAAGGACATGAAGAACTCAGTAAGCAGCAGACTGCGGTCCTCGAAAACTCTCTGAAGGAATATTATAATACGGGTAGAGTCAACTTAGATAGTATCTACTTGATCAATAAAGAGATCGATGTCTTAATTGTAGCAAAGCCAAGAACAGCTTTTAATCAGCGGTCAAAGTTTCTGATAGATCAATATATTATGAATGGCGGAAGTGTGTTGTGGCTAATCGATTATTTAGATGTAAGTGTAGATAGCATCGGGAGAAATGATATTTATATACCGCCTACAATGAATCTGGATCTGGAAGACTTATGGTTTAACTATGGCTTTAGATTACAGCCAAATCTGGTCCTTGATCTACAAGCCACTCAGATACCGCAGGTGATCGGTATGGCAGGAGGAGAACCACAGTACCAATTAATCAAATGGCCTTATCACGTATTAGCACTGCCCTTGTCGCAGCATCCGATAGTCAAGAATCTGGATCGGATTAATCTATTTTTCCCTTCCACAATAGATACCATCCAAACCAATGCGCGGGTGAATAAAGAAATATTACTTCAAAGTTCTCCCTATACCAGATATCAGCTCACACCAGTCTTCCACAATAGATACCATCCAAACCAATGCGCGGGTGAATAAAGAAATATTACTTCAAAGTTCGCCCTATACCAGATATCAGCTCACACCAGTCAGACTTAACTTTCAAGTACTACAAGAAGATTTTAAAGCTGAGCTATTTAATAAAAGTCCTCAGGCTGTTGCTGTGCTTTTAGAAGGAGAATTCGAGTCGGCATTTCAGAATCGTGTCACAGCGGATATGCAAAACATGCTTCAGCAGATCGACGCACCCTTCAAAGAAAAAGGAGAACATGCTAAGCAGATCATCATTTCTGATGGAGATATCATCAATAATGTACTTAGTGTGAAGGAACAAAAAATATTCCCGCTCGGCTATAATAAATGGGAGCGAAGGACCTATAAATCTAATGAGACATTCATCCTCAATGCGATAGAATACCTGATCAATACAGACAACATACTGGCAGCCAGATCAAAAGAAGTTAGGCTACGAATGATCGATCGAGTGAAAGCAAGAACAGAAAAGACTAAGTGGAGATTGATCAATATTGTATTGCCATTATTGCTTCTCATCGGATTTGGACTAGTCTATCGACAAATTCGAAAATATAAATACGCAAGTAAGAGATGAAGAAGACTCTCCTTTTATTCGCAGCTGTATTGATATTAGCTGGGCTGTATTATTTATTTGCTGCTAAAGACGAGAAAGCTTCGACTATCTTGTCTGACTTTGCGGTGGAAGACATCGATCGTCTATCCCGGATAGAGATTTCATCAGATCAGTATCGTGATATTCAGCTACAAAAGCGAGGTAATGATTGGTACCTTCAGGACGGACATAGGGCCAGAGAGAACGCTATGAAGAATCTCATAGAGGTATTGGGCGGACTCACAATAAAGTATTTACCTCCGGCAGCTGCGTATCAAAATGTCAGCCAAGAACTTAAGCAAATAGCTGTGGATGTAAAATTATATGGTAGCGAAAATGAATTACTGCAGTCCTATCAGATAGGTGGTTCAGTCGCTGATGAGAGAGGGACCTACATGAAGCATACTGATGGAGATCGACTCTATGTCATGCATCTTCCTACATTAGAAGGTAGTGTACGTGGGAGGTATCTACATAGTTATGACGACTGGCGTGATAGGACGCTGATAGATGTGGAGAAGGCTGCAATAGAAAGTATTGAGGTGAATTACCTTAGACAGTCAGCCGAGTCTTTTATTATAAATCATACGGGAGTCACTAATAAAGTAAATCATACGGTCAAGCCGAAAGCAAAGATCGATAACTATCTAAATAGTTTCAAAAAAATAGCCGCAGAATCATTTGAAAATGCCAATCCTAACCAAGACTCTATCAGACAGCTTCTTGCTTTCTGTCAGTTTAAGATACTGATGAAAGACGGCAAGCAAAAAGAAATAGAATTATATCCAGTAGAGAATTATGTTGATCAAGCTTTGGTAACCTTAGAGAATACGCCGAGAATCAATCGGTACTTTGCAAATACCAGTGATGGTGACTTGATGCTGGTCCAGCAGCGGATCATATCTAAGATATTAAGAGGTTATTCTTATTTTGCAGCCGATGAATAAATTAATCTCATTTTTCTTCATTATGGTTTTTTGCAGTGCTTTCGCTTTGCATGATGGAGACATTATTTGGGGCTTTTTCGGGCATAAGAAAATTACCAAGCTGGCAGTATTCACGCTGCCATCGAATATGATGCCGCTCTATAAGAAACATATAGACTACTTAGAGACACACAGCGTGGATGCTGATAAGCGAAGATATAGCGTTTGATGCCGCTCTATAAGAAACATATAGACTACTTAGAGACACACAGCGTGGATGCTGATAAGCGAAGATATAGCGTTTCAGAAGAAGCGATCAGGCATTATATAGATGTGGATTATTGGGGTAGGGGTGCGATAGATATGATACCTCATTCACAGAGTGAGGCAGTTATTAAATTTGCGGATTACTATGTCGCTAGCGGAGTCGATTCTTTACAAATAAGAGGTGTGGACCACGAAGTATTGCCAGATACATTTACCATTGCTGGAGAATCAACCATTGATACTAAAGTCTTGAATAGACTACTGTGGGATCGGGTAAATTTTTATGATGGTACGACTCGATGGTCATTGCCACTCGCTGAGCTTAGTGAAGCTATTGTTTTAGAAGATAGTATTAGGCATAGATATGATCAGCTGGTTATCAAAGATAGATTTACAGATAAAGGCATCTCACCGTACTATATCAAGACGATATATAATCGACTGGTTAAGGCTTATGAGTACAAAGACCTAAATCAAATACTGAGGCTTTCAGCGGATATAGCTCATTATATATCTGACATCCATGTACCTCTGCATACCAGCTATAATTATAATGGGCAGCTGACAGATCAGGTGGGCATTCATGCTTTCTGGGAGACTCGACTGCCTAAGCTTTATGCCGATACTGAGTATGATCTTGTTGTTGGTCGAGCAGAATATATAGAAGATGTACAAGAATATTCGTGGGATATCATCCGTCATTCTCACTCCCTGGTTGATAGTGTATTAGGAGTGGAAAAAAGGCTCAGCCATACATTTACTAATTATCTACAGTTCTGCTTCGAGGATACGGAGGTGAGTACAGTCCGTGTACAGTGTGAAGAATACTCCAGAGCTTATCATGATGCGCTGGGAGGTATGGTCGAAGTGCAAATGCGAGGATCGATAAAAGCGGTGGGCAGTATATGGCTTTCAGCGTGGGCTGATGCTGGGCAGCCAGATATAATTAAAATAGCTGAAGGAGTCATTAAAGAATAGCAAGGATTAAGCGACAAAGATACAAAGGGTAAGATAAAAGATAGTAACTAATGAGCCAAAAAGGAATCAAGAAAAACCACGGGATAAAGTTATCCATGAAAGGGTTTGCGATGGGGATTGCGGAAGTGATACCTGGTGTTTCCGGTGGCACGATTGCTTTTATTACAGGTATTTATGAAGAGCTTCTGAATACCATTAAGAATTTTAATCTTGATCTATTTGTCTTATTGAGATCTGGTAACTGGAAATCACTCTGGGAACATATCAACGGTCGGTTTTTACTGTTCTTACTGGCTGGCATGGGAGTGGGTGTTGTGATTGGTATATTCTTCGTGACCTATTTATTAGAGCATTACCCCGAGCCACTTTGGGCTTTTTTCTTTGGGTTGGTCTTAGCTTCTGGATTTTATATGGCCAGGCAGATTAATTCGGTTAAGCCCATTTATACGCTGTTATTTTTTATTGGATTGATTGTGTCTTTCAGTATCACTCAGTTAGCTCCAGCGGGTGGAAGCGATTCCTATCTTGCTATATTTTTAGCTGGTGCAGTGGCTATATCTGCATTGATCTTGCCAGGGATATCGGGGAGTTTTATTTTACTTCTATTGGGCATGTACAGCGTGATCATTCCTAATGTGAAAGGCCTTCTGTCAGATCCTAATTTACACAGTCTAACTATAGTTGCTGTATTTGCAGCAGGTTGTTTGCTTGGTCTGGTGACATTTTCAAGAGTCCTATCTTATACTTTTAAAAATTATGAAGACCAGACACTTGCGATTTTGACAGGTGTTATGCTGGGCTCACTGCCTAAGATATGGCCGTGGCGTAATCCGACAAGCGTCTTTAATAAAGAAACGGAATCTATTATAGTGCCTGATCTTTCTTCATTTACTTTATTAGACTTAGAGCATGTAAAAGTTCTTAAAGAACTCAATGTGATGCCATCATCTTATTTTGCTAATCCTAATACGATTATCGCTGTGATTGCTTTTTTTATTGGCTTGGTGTTGATTTTGGGATTTGACTATTACCAGCGGGGTCGGGGGTAAAGGATTTTTTACCTAAATGGCTTTAAAAAATGATAAATTTGTCACATGAGTAAGATTCGGATAAGAAATGTTGGCCCAATTAAAAATGGATTAACGGAGAATAACGGATTCATTGACTTTCAGGGAGTAACTGTCTTTATTGGTAATCAAGGAAGTGGTAAAAGTACGATTGCTAAATTATATTCAACAATGAGCTGGATTGAAAAGGCATTAGTACGAGGAGATTTTACGAGTAGCCATCTATCACAGTATAACAGGTTCAAAAAACAACTTGCCTATCAAAACATAGGGAATTATATTAATTCAAGCTCAGAAATTGAATACATAGGAAATGCTTACAAATTACATTACGTGAATGATAATGTAGAAATTGATGAAATTGAAAATAACATTGATTATAATTTTCCGAAGATCATGTATGTCCCAGCCGAAAGAAATTTTATTAGTTCTGTAGATCGACCCGACTTAGTTAAAAGATTGCCCCTACCTCTTTACACTTTTCTTGATGAGTATGAAGATGCAAAGCAAAGCATTGGTGATGGCGTATATCTTCCTTTTGATAATGTTAAGTTTGAATATAGAAAGCAGAACAAGAAATCATGGCTTATCGGTCCTGATTATAAGATCGAACTAATAGAAGCATCCAGTGGTTTTCAATCTTTAGTTCCATTGTTACTTGTTACAAATCATCTTACTAAATTAATTAGTGCAAATGAAAGTAATTCAAGAAGAGATATTAATATTGATGAAGAAAATAGAATTAGAAAAGAAGTAGATAGAATATTTAATAATAAGAATATCACAGAAGATGTCAGAAGGGTATTGTTAGAAAAGCTTTCAGCAAGATTTAAATATGCTTGTTTTCTTAACATTGTTGAAGAGCCAGAACAAAATCTATATCCATCATCTCAGAAGACTGTTTTATTTGAATTGCTGAAAGCCAAGAATAATCTTGATAATAATAAATTGATTATAACAACTCACAGTCCATACATTATTAATTATCTGACCTTAGCAATCAAATCATTTTCCATTAGAGAAAAGGTTTTAGCGTCTGAATCTAATGAATATTTGAAGGAAGAATTAGATCAAATAGTGCCTTTATCAGCTTCTATCAGTTCTTCAAAAGTCAATATATACCAACTTAACACTAATGGTGAAATAACAGTATTGGACAGTTATAAAGGACTACCTTCTGATGGTAATTATCTAAATGAATTTCTATCGGAATCAAATGAATCTTTTATTAATTTACTAGAAATAGAAGATAAATGTCAATAGAATTTTTTGATTTAAAGTGTAGAAGTAAATCGGATAAAAGTAATTTTGGATTATGTGATGACCCACCACCTTCAAATAGCCCCGCTTACATTAATGAAGATGATTTACCTGCTTGGATAGGGGAAGTCGCTAATATTAATAATGAGGATGTATCATTTTTCGCCATTGACAATTGTGTTACAATTTTAAGGTCTGATGGCACCTCAGACAGTAGATGTGATGGAGTGCTGAGTTACTCTAATAAGTTAATTTTTGTGGAACTGAAATCAAGAAGAACTAAAAAGTGGTTTAAAAAGGGTAGAGAACAAATTACAGCTACAATCGTTGCTTTTAAGAAGAACCATGATATTTCAATTTATAAATCTGTTGAAGCCTATGTTTGCAATAATCTTAGACCAATCGCGCATGTTGGACAGGCTGAAAACATACAAAAGTTCAAAGATAAAACAGGTTATATTCTCCGTGGAAAAAGAGATATAGATTTGACTTGAATAGATTACTTTTTTGATAAATTGCAATTTTTATGTGTAGCTGCTTACTTCACTATGCTGATATCTGCTACTTCAACCTCATTATGCGCATTAAAAAAAGGGATCAGCTCAGCCAAAATCTTCGGTGCAAAAGAGCGTGGCATATCATGGCCTAAATCTTCTATCCATAGTTTTTTTGCATTAGGAATCAACTCTGCTGTCTTCACACCATGTTCGAAATTAACCAGTGGATCGGCCTTCCCGTGTATGACCAAGCTCGGAATCTTTAATTTTTTTAATGCTTCATACCTGGATCCTGATTTATTAATAGCCACTTCATGATGCTTGGCAGCTTCAGGATTAGTACCATTTCTTTTTTCATATTCATAACGAGCCAGTTGGCCCGCTCTTAGGTTATCTTTTTCATAATTTCCTTTGAATAAGTTAGAGACCATGAGGCTGTACTTGATAGCATTTTCTAAGTTCGTTTCTTTCATCATGTATTTTACTGAGTATCTGGTAATGTCCTTCATCGTCTCTGGCCAGATACCTGGAAGATCTTTATCATTGAAGAAAGCTGTCGAGCTCTGAGAGGTCATACTGAGTACTCTATCTGGATGATTAATGGCTACACTCTGTGCGATCATGCCTCCCATGGACATACCTAAGACATGCGCTCTTTCTACATTGACATCATCCAATATAGCGATAACATCTAGTCCGATATCTTCGAGCGTATATGGTTCATCTTCATCCCAGTCTGTAAGCCAAGTCGATTTTCCGATGTCTCTATGATCAAATCTTATCACCTGATAGCCTGCACTCACCATGGGTAGAAAGTAATATTCTGGCCATTGTATCGAAGTAGAGCCGTAACCCATGATGAGTATCACTGTGCCTTTTACTTCACCTTTTGGTTGATTCACTTCATACCAGAGTTCTACATCGCCATTCTTAACAGTTGCTTCTTCACCATGGTAGAATTCTGGCAATGCTGTATTCATGACTTCTTGGTATATCTCTTCCGCATTCTCAGGAATATCGGGAGTCATGTATATGTAAGCGAAAGCTGCACCAAATACAAGCAAAATCAGAAGAGATAATATGAGTAGAACTTTCTTTAACATAAGGAGTGAATTATCTGAATAATTTGTAATCAACTAAAATAGCCAATAGTTATAAGAGGTGCCTTATTTATTCAAACTCTGCTTGACAATAGTCTCTATTTCTTGATCACCGATAAAAACTTGCTTTATTCTCACATCGCCGTTGGCTATATATACTTCTGCATACGCATCTTTCTTCTGGTCTAACTGGTTGCGCCGCGTGAGATTCTCGGCACCTTGAGCCAGTGTTTCCTTCATATAGTACTTATTGAAGGAGGGCATGATCGAATAATTACTTTTGCCATTAGGATCAGTGTAGCAGTACACTTCTGATATGAAGTAGTGCTTGTCCGTAGGTTTCAAAATACTGATGTCTTGTACGATGCTATATCCTGCACTATCTTTCGTAAGCCTTACATACATATCTTTTTTATTTTCTGTATTGCATGCTATATGATCAGAATATTGTTCTATTTCGAACCTTAGTGTGATGTATTTTCCTCTGAATGGATCATATGGGTCTACTGGCATGAGTTTAAATAAATGCCTTTCCCCATGAGTGATGATATCTTCACTACTCCAGATCATCTTAACAGGGACAGCCAGCTGCACCAGTGCGACTAAGACGAATAACATGATCACGACACGCTGCTTATTCATCAGAATTATTTTGATTGATGAGAATATAATTCGCTGCAAAGAAGGCTAAGCCGATCAATACAAATACGATCCCTCTGATAATGAAACTAATATCAAAATCAAAAAATCTACAAATGATCAAAATGGTGATGTATATCATACCTAAGTTCATCACAGATAGCTTAGACTGATTAAACCCATCTTTTATATTGGAGACGGCTATCATAAGAATCATTAGATTAATCACGATCACTTTGATAAATATTGGCACATCAATAAAAAACAACGGATAAGCCAGCAGCACACATATAGTTAAGATGATTTTATGAATTGACTGACTTGATTTGTTATTTAAAAGAAGTAGTACGATTGCAGCTATGAAGCATGTAATTCCGATCCAAAAATATATTGATGACAAGAGTGGCATAGTTGACGATTCGGTGCTTATCTCTGACCAAAAACCACTAAAACTACCGATAAAAAGTATGATGATAGATCCGATCATGCCTAAGGTTCGATAGCTATTATTTAAATGAATGCGATTATGATGGTATAGATAAAGTCCTATCTGATAGAAGATGATATAGACAGCCAGAAAAGTAGATACCAACTGAGGGCCGTCATGCATAAATTTAAAAAGAGAAAATACCATAGATAAAGGCAGCAGCCAATGTAATGTCTTAAGGGTAGGGCTTTCTAAGTTAGATTTCCACACTGTGATATAATAGGGAATGATAGCGAGCAATAGCCCCCAGTAGCTAAAGAATCCATAGTCACCTTTTTTAGGAAAAGTCTGCAAGAGATAATAGCTAATACCTAAAGTATAGAGTATAGAGACAGAAGAAGAGTTCATGAGATATACGACAGGAAGTGCAAGTATCATCCAGACTAATAGAAAGCTATCTAAGCTACCTTGGAGATGGTATATCTGGCTGATCATAGCAATACTCGCACCAATGGCAAAAAATAAAAAACAAGACGAAGCTTCTCTCCACACTTGACTCTTTGTCTTTCGCAGGAGTGTATATAGACATGCTATCTGGCCAATGATTAATGGCAGGAAGCCCAGCATAGTCTTCACAGCTCGTGGAAAGGAATCCCAATTGTGACCAATGATAAGGATGATGCCTAATCCAATCAGAGCTGATCCAATAATGGCAAATAGTATCAGTATTCGATTTGGTTCAAGTCCACTTTTCTTTTGATGAAATTCATTTATTTGATCAAGTTGTTCTGACGTGATAATACCTTCTTGTAGCAGCTCGTTGAGGTTGATCTTAAGTTTATTCTTCATGATTCTATAGAATAGAGAACGATGACATGTCATTTATAATTCCATATCCATCTTATAATAGTCTAATCCAGGTCCCCAATAATCTTCTTTAGTTGCTTGAAGGGTGAATCCAAAAGTCTCAAAAAAAGATATGCTAATTGTGAAGTGAGGACGATCACCTGCGAGACTGATCCATTTTCTTTTATGCAGTCTATGCAGTGATTCACAGCGACACTCCCGTATCCTTTTCTTTGGATTTTAGGATCAAAAAAGATCCAACTGATATGAGCTGTTCTTGTATCCTCAGTGATTAAATATCCGCTGCCTCCCAAGACGGTATCACTTTCATCAACAACGACGAAGTAGTCAGAGGCATGTATATCTATATGTCTCTTGAAGTCTTCCACTTCATCAATATTGAAATACTTAGGTGTATTGAGAATTAAAATATTGACTAATGACGGAAGGTCTTTCTCTTGATAAGGTCTGATCATTTTCCATTTTTTTCAATGCATTGATCTGTCTGTGGGTGTTCTAAGATTTTTCTTCCTTTCATGGGGAATGATAGAATAAGCTACTCATTCTCATAGTAAAATATGCCCATGATGATGCTATTTACTTTCTGTCAGCAAGCTCCCAGAAAGTATCACTCCTATCAGCATCCTCTCTATCCAGACAAGGAAAGTCTTTTTCTATCAGAATGCTTAGGCCTCTTTTCTCTAAAGAATTGATGTGATTTTCTAAGCTGACTTGATTAGATTCTATCCAATTCATGGCCATCTTTTTAGGTATATAGACCAAGATTTCATTATTGACGAATGAGGCATATAATTCTGCACTATCAGAAATACATACAGCATAGCGAAGGAGGTCGCTCCCAGGGAATTGAATTTGATCTTCAACGATTTCCTTATTTTTAAGCACGTCAATATCCGATTTTCTGAGTCTGATGCGGATACTGTTAGTTGTGCATCTGAGTTTCATATGAATAGTCTATGAATGAAAAGACAATAGTAGTAGTGTGAAATTATACAAAATCAACAATATAAAATAGATGGCAGAGACCAAATCCATCAAGAAATGACTAAAATAGGATATATGGCTAAGTAGTAAGATAGTTTCTACTAATTCAGGCATATAATCATCTCATAAATCATGATTGAAACATATCAACTGCTGTCCTGCTGTTGCTATACTTTAAATTGAGTCAAATGATGATCTAAATGCTTAGAAAACATGACATTCCATTCGGCAGAGCTCATGGGTCCGAATGATAGATTCTCTTTGTTTTCAAAATGAGAGCTACCTAATTTTTGAGTTCTCTGGATGTATTCGACAAGTCTTCGTTTCTCTCTTTCAAAATCTTTTGCGCCTGTCATCTTGAATTGAGGAGCTGTTGGACTGTTTTTTTTGTAAGGTTTAGGACCGACTACAGTATTTTTTACGAATGTCTTAAGCATAAATCTTTTGAAAGTACTAGGTGCGGGATGGATATCGTCATAGACCATTTCATATGCTACGCAGCAGTGAGCTAGCATTTGTGCAACATTCATTTTACCCCATTCTGGATGAGCAGAGCTACTCAGATTGTTGATTCTTGACAGAGTGCTTTTGACATGTGATGAATCGAATAGATTTTTCATTTATCCCATTTACTTTTTTAAAAATCTATATCCTAAAGATAATACATTTGGAGAAGCTCTCAGTTATTGAGTAAAGCTAATCACTTGAGTTGAAAAAGCTATAGAATCTATAGCAGCAAATCATTAACAAGAAAATAAATTTATGATTTCTATTGTGCCCGCTTTTTTAAAATCACAGTAATACCTTCAGAGTTAGCATATTTTATTGTATTCCGATCTATGATTTGGATTGCGGAGGAATAGGCTTGAATCTTATCATTGTTAGATTCAGCTTGGTCTCCTAAGTATCCACCAGCAGGAGGAGTGGTATTGTTTTGCTGGTTTTCTGTATCGCTGGTTTTATTTCCCCCTAAATATCCACCCGACGGATAATTATCATTATTTTCTTGAGTAGAATTATTACCATTATTATTAGAGCTGGTATTATTAGAGCTGTTATGATTGTCTTTGTCAGTACCTAAATATCCACCTTGAGGATATTCAGAACTATTACCAGTTGTGGAAGTAGAATTAGTGTTTGAGTTGATATTGGTATTAGTCTTCTGATTGTTGGTTGTATTTACTTGAGGGTCTCCTATTTGTCTGATATAGGTGTTATTTTCTGATCTGAGCCATGCGACATCTTGATTATATAGGTCCTTCATGATGACTTGTTCTCCCTGTGGAGAGAACTGTAGGTTAAAAGTGGTTTCTGTATTATTCTCCATTTCCCAAGTACCCGTAAGAGCTGTGTATTCTAAGCGTAAGTATGATTCATACTTTTCATATTCTGCCCAGTCCTTTATTATGACTGCTCTAATATAGGGCTGTTTCCCACGTTTAGTTTTAAAGTTAAATTGAAATTCTCTGACCACATCATTGCCAAATGCATAGAGCGGAGATCCATTACTAAGTTTGTCAGTCGTAGCATAACCATCTATTGACTGCAGATTATCATTGAGGAATCCAGAGTCCCAGTTATCTATTTGAAATTGTACAATTCTTGGATTATGGCCGTAGAGCTGTTGACCTAAGTTATTGTAGATATGTCCAATGATAGTATAAAAGGTGTTTTTTGAATTTTCGCCTGTTTTTTGAGCTGTGTAGCGGAGTTCTATTTGTTCATCTTGGATTGTGTTTTCATGTTTGACCCGATTATAAGCTGGTGTTGCTCCTTGATAAGTTGGTATTTGGTTATTTGTTCTTGGTTGTGTTTCTTCTGGGTTAGGGATTGTAGTGTTTACTGTTGATGATCTTTTATTGACTTGTATTTTACCCCCTGTGCTTTGCCCATTTAAGATGGTGAAACAAAACATGCTAATGAAGAAAAATAATAATTTGCTTTCCATACAATTTTGTGTGATGTAGTTAATAGTGTATCCATATTGCTAATTTATAAGGAAAGAAATTCGTTCCCGATAACACAGATTTAATAATCATATCTTGACATGATATCTGTTTTATTAATGTGTACCATACCCATACTGAAATTCAAATTGTTAAGTGAAATTTTAAGTTGGAGTATTACTCAATACTGATGACTGCCTTACGAGGCTGTTTAAATTCGATATCCTAAGCCTTACGGAGAAGCATTGCTTGAGTGTATGTGGAATATACATTTGCTGACAGAATTAAAGCTGCTAGTTGACTGATGCCTTAATTTTGATTCAGCATATCATATTCAGAACTAATGATAGCATACTGATACGCTTTATAAGTAAATTCTAATGTGGCAAGCCAAAGAAAGTAATCACTTTGAGTTGAGAAATTTTCTTCTGACAAAGTGAAGGCATCGAAAGATCTATGCGGTTTTTACAATTTCCAGCTTAGAATATGAAGATTTGATATTTTTGCTGATACTGAATTTGAAAGTTGATCCAATGTTTTTTATCGATTCTACCAGCTGAGAAATTTTCTTCTGAAAAATTGAAGGCATCGAAAGATCTATGCGGTTTTTACAATTTCCAGCTTAGAATATGAAGATTTGATATTTTTGCTGATACTGAATTTGAAAGTTGATCCAATGTTTTTTATCGATTCTACCTCAATGGTTCCATTATGTCTGAGGACGATTTTTTGACAAAGAGAAAGGCCGATTCCAGTGCCATCATATTCTGCCTTTCTGTGTAGTCTTTTAAAAATATTGAAGATTTGATTTTGATACTCTTTTTCAATACCGATTCCATTGTCTTTGACATAAAAAGTCCAATGACTATCGCTTCCATTAATGACTCCAATATGAATTCTTGGATTTTCATTCTCATTGAATTTTACGGCGTTTGCTATTAAATTACTGAAGACCATCCCTATTTGTACTTGGTCGCAGATAATTGTCGGCAGAGGGTCTATGGTGACCTGCATTTGTTTTTCAGATATGGCTACAGAAAAATCCTGCATGACCTGCTGAATCAATACTTGAAGATTAGTAGACTGTAGATCTATATCTTTACTTCCTACACTTGAGTATTCCAAAAGACTTTGAATCAAATTAGACATACGATCTACTCCTTCGGAAATAAATGATAAATAACCATCAGCTTTTGAGTCTAAATCATTTGCATATTTTTTGTGTAAAAGGCTGGTAAAAGTGCCTATGGTTCTAAGTGGTTCTTTTAAATCGTGTGATGCGATGTAAGCAAATTGTTCCAAGTCTTTATTTGACTTAATCAATTCTTGGTTGGACTGAGTTAGTTTAGCCGTTCTTTGTTTTACGATTTTTTCTAATTCGTCATTCCTTATCTCTAATTGCGATAGTAAAGATTTTACTTTATTATTTTGAATACTTAATTCTTCAGTTCTTTCATCGACGAGTTCCTCCATATATTGTTCACGTTCTTGAAGAGCGATTTCAACTTTTTTTCTTTCTGTGATTTCCTTATTGAGATTTTCATTAGTCTTTCTGATATTCTTAGTGTAGAGTATTATTGACAGCCATATGATTAGGCATAATAGCAAAAAACTTAAAAATTTAAACCACAAGGTTTGCCAGAATGCTGGAATTATATTTATTTCTATCGTTTCTATATTTTCATTCCATACACCATTATTATTCGCCGCTTTTATTTTGAAAATGTATTTACCAGGATTTAAGTTGGTGTATACAATTGGATTGTTTTGATTCGTGTAGGTCCATTCATCATTCAATCCCTCTAATAAATATGCGAATTTATTTTGTTCAGTGTAATTTTGATCAGTAGAACTATAATAAATAGAGAAATGATAAGAGTCGTGAGAAAAAGAAATCTGATCAGAATTTATCACATTGTGATCTTGTGATGAATCTTGACTCATTTCTAAAATATTAGTGATATGAACTTCGACTAAATCATTGTTGCTAAGGATTTTATCAGGATGAAATTTAGTATAACCTGTTAACCCTCCGAAATAAATACTGCCATCTGAAGAAGAAGCTTTGGACCTACGTAAGAATCCTTGTTGGCCAGTATTTTTAGCATATTTAAATTCTCTAAAAGTATTATTCTCAGGGTAGTAGACGAATATACCATCTGATGTGCTTGCCCAAATATTCTTGTTCTTATATATCTCAATCGATCTTATGGAGTATTTTTTATGATTTTTAGTTAAATTTTTAATTTTTTTTGACTTGGTATCATAAGAAAAGAAGCCACTTTCTGATCCGATATAAAGCATATCTTCCAGTGCTTCTATTTCAATGATGGTATTACTTGGTATTCTGTTTTCTGAATTATTATCATCATATAAAAATCTAGTGAATGAGAAACCAATACTATCAGAAGGCTCAGTAAGCTTGTTGAGACCCTTGAATGTACCGATCCAAATGTTACCTTGATTATCTTCTAATATGTCAGTTATAGCACTGTCACTTATTGAATTTTCATCTTTTAAATCAGTTTTAAAGATTTTGAATTTATTTTGTTTCATATCATAGAGATACAAGCCCATTGAAGTACCTATCCAGATTCTATTTTTTCTATCTTTTATCATTGACTTCACAATGCCTTCATGATATCCTTTATTAAACCACTCAGGTATTTTTATATTAGTCAGCTTAAAATTATCCACATTAATTTTGGAAAGTCCACTTTCTCTGAGAACGTAGATATGGCCTTCATTATCATTATATATTATATTTGCATCTGTAATCTTAGGGAAATTATGATTGACTATTAACTCATTTTTTTGGTCATCATATAGAAGTAATTCTCCAGCATTGATTTGAAGGAGAATCGTGCCTTCCTCTAAGATTGTCATAGATTTTGTATCTATCGTGGAATAATTATTATAGCTTATATATTTTGATTGAAAATTATTAGATTGTTTGTTATATAGACTAAGTCCATCTTCTGTTCCTATCCACATCAATCCCTGTTCATCCTGATAAAGATCTTTAACAAAATTACTAATAATTGTATTTTGATTTGAAGGATTGTAAAAATTTTGACTAAACTCTAATTTAGGTTTATCGACTGTAGGTTTATTAAAAATCGCTGGATTTGGTAGGTTTTCTTTTGAAATTCTGCATAATCCATGCACAGAACCTATCCAGAT
>Ga0209187_1001940_pt1 | contig 21483 bp, 18 predicted proteins | sample BantaG_FD_187430 | JGI IMG/M metagenome (GOLD analysis project Ga0209187, IMG submission 187430) | Marine algal microbial communities from Bantry Bay, Ireland - BantryBay_4 metaG (SPAdes) (version 2) | ecosystem: Host-associated > Algae > Red algae > Unclassified | place: Bantry Bay, Ireland...
GTTGATAGTGCTGAGTCGTGAGTAGTTTGGAGTCACGAGTCTATTCCCCCATCTTGCTGTGGTCCGCGCCAAGATGAGTAGAGCAATTCGACCAGTAGCCGCTGCTGCTTTTCTGAAAAGAGATTAACTAACGGTGCATCGTCCTCAGTAATGATGTGGGTAAGATCGGGGCATGGTGGCGCTTCGATATCAAAATCTTCCTGAGCTGATTCTTTAATAGAGTAGCCATTTGTCTACCTTTTAACAGATTGTGTTGCAATTCACCGAATGTGTCGCGTCAAATTATATACTAATGGTATATCGTGTATTTAGCTTTTTGCAAGCAAGAAATTCTCGATTTCCTGCGCGGAAGACAATGCAAACGCCTGCTCAGCCAACTTCGCCGCGGCGACTGAATCAACCGTACGGATCGCCTCTTTCGCCGCGGGGATCGACGGCGCACTCATGCTCAACTCGTCCAGCCCGAGGCCAACCAGCAGCGGGATCGCGGCTACGTTGCCCGCCATTTCGCCACAGATGCCCACCCAAATATTCTGCTCGTGCGCCGCTTTCGTCACCTGCGCAATTGCCCGCAGCACCGCCGGATCCAGCGCGTTGACTAGCCCCGCGACGCGGGCGTTGCCTCGATCTGCTGCCAGCAAATACTGCGTCAGATCGTTTGTGCCGATGCTAAAGAAATCGACTTCGGCAGCAAATTGATCCACCATCATTACCGCAGACGGAACCTCGATCATGATGCCGATTTCAATCGACTGGTTAAACGCAATCTGCTTGCGGGTCAGTTCATCCTTGGCCTGCTGCACCATCTGCTTCGCCTGCCGCAATTCGCCCAGCGTGCTAACCATCGGGAACATAATGCGGATGCCAGAGTGGGTGGCGCTAGCGCGCAAAATGGCGCATAATTGTGTGGAAAAAATTGCGGGCTGCTCAAGACAAAAACGAAGCCCTCTCCAACCCAGAAATGGATTCTCCTCCCCTTTAAAGCGCAGATCTTTTTCTGTAGGCAAGCTTTGTTCCACCTCAGTTTTTTGAGATGTAGTACGGAGCTTGTCCGACATAAGATAAGGTATAGGTTTGTCGCCACCCACATCTAGCGTACGGATCACCAACGTTGCCCCCGAGCTCTGCTCTCCACTATTTTGGGCAGCAAATGCCTCGGCGGCTCGGGTGTACGCCGCAGCCTGTTCGTCCTCGGTGGGTGCAGAACCGCGGCCCATAAAGAGAAACTCGGTGCGAAAGAGCCCCACGCCTTCGGCTCCAAATTCTACTGCCCGCTCTGCATCGGTCGCCGCGCCGATGTTGGCCCCAATCTCGATTCTTTTACCGTCTGTGGTAATGGCCGGTGATTGCGCAGCCGCCACACTTTTGGTTTGTGCTGTCAGCCATTCGGTGCGCTTGGTCTCTACCGCTGCGATCTGCGCATCGCTCGGCGTAAGCTGGATCCGCCCGCTGTTACCATTGAGGATGATGGTTTGCCCATTGACCACCTGATTCATAATACCCGCCGCGCCAACTACCGCCGGAATCCCCAACGCACGTGCCAGAATTGCGCTGTGTCCTGTTGCGCCGCCGCACTCGGTGACAATGCCCAACACCATGTCTGGCGACAGCCCCGCGGCGTCGGACGGCGTGAGTTCGTGGATGACCAAAATGGACGGATCTGTAACTATCGGGGCTTGATAGGCCACGCCAGCAAACTGCAAGAGCACGCGATGCCCCACATCTTTCACGTCATCTGCACGCGCCGCTAGGTATGGATCCGATAGCGCGCGGTATGCGTCCATTGTGTGATCCAGCGCGTGCTGCCAACCCGCTTCGGCATTAACGCGCTGCGCGGTGATGTAACTGTTGGCGGCGGCCAGCAATTCTGGATCTTGTAGGATCAATTTGTGTGCGTCGAGTATTTCGGCCTCGGCTGTGGAGAGGGTTTGTTGCATTGCGGTTTGCAGCGCGTTTAGCTCCATTTGGGCCATGGCGATAGCATCCCACAGGCGGAATTTTTCCTCATCAATGTCATCTACGCTGCGTTCGACAATCTGGGGCAGGGTTGGTTCGTGGCGCAGCACGGGGCCAATTGCAATGCCACCCGATGCCGGAATGCCACGCACCTCATTTGGGATGTCGATGCTCTCTAGGGATGGCGGCGTGGTAGGTTGTGGCGACGGTTGCGTTGCGGCTTCGGTGCCGATGGGATCGCCAAAATTCTCCGCAGTAAATGTAGTAATTGCATCGAGTGCGGCTTGTGCATTCTTACCCGTAGCGCGAATGGTCAGTCTGTCACCTTGTCGCGCGCCGAGGGTTGCTACTTGGTTGACGCTGCGAGCATTGGCCTGCTGATTATCTTTGGTAATTTGAATTTGTACGGTGGTAAAGTCGTTAGCAATTCCTACAAGTTTGGCCGCGGGGCGGGCATGCAGGCCAAGCGCATTGGGTACGATGACGGTGAGCGTGAGGGCGTCTGTTGTGGGCTGGCTGGCCGTTGTGTTGGCCGCTATATCGGTAGCTGCTTTTGGGGTGGTTTCGGGAGTGATGCGCAGCAGCGGTTCGAGTTGGCTAAGTTTGCTAAGCAGCGCGCCGCGCGCTTCGACAATGACCTGTTCGATGGATGCGTTGCCCGCGGCGGTGACTGCGGCGGCAATCCCGCCTTCTACAAGGGGTGCTTCGCATAGATAAATTTTGTCCTGCTTTTCAGGATCAAGAAATTCGATGGCGGCTTCGGCGCTCATCAGCGCGCTCCCCAGATCCATGAGCACAAGCACGCCATCGTCGCTGTAAACGGTTTCGATTGCGGCCATCACCTGCATGGGATCGGTGCCGATGGGTTCATCGGGGTTGTCGGTTCCGGCGGCAACGGCAATTGGCACACGATCCTGCACCATTTGCTGTGTCAGTTCGAGGACGCCACGCGCGAGCGTTTCGGAGTGGGAGACGAGGACGATTCCGATCATGAGCGTAAGCGTGAAGAGGTGAAGGGGTGACGAGGTGAAGAGGTGACAAGATGACTGGTTGACAAGATGACCAGATGACAAGATGTCCGGATGACAAGATGACTGGTGGACAGTAGCTTGTAACTAAGGTTGGAACTTTTTATATTTATCATGTGGAGGTGAGTTTCCGAATCATTGAATAAGTTTTACGAGTGATTTTTATCGTTAAGTAGCCCTTAGACATGGAGGTCAACAATACGGAAGAAAAGAATTGTCAATCATTGGGATTTAGATGTTTATAACCAGTCGTTCGATGTCGTTCGATGCGGCAATGGCTATTTTTAAGCTGTCGAAAATTTTTTCGAAAGAACGCTATGCGCTGACGAATCAGATACGGCGTTCGTCTCGATCGGTGTCTGCAAATCTAGATAAAGCGTGGCGCAAACGCCGCTATGAAAAATCGTTCATCAGCAAGTTATCTGATTCGGAAGGGGAAGCAGCCGAAATACAAGTTTGGTTAGAATTTGCGGTCGAGTGCGGATACCTCGATGCCGAAGATGCACGCAAGCTTTACAGCACTACACGAATATTATTTGAACCCTCGTCGGCATGATCAACCATACCGATAAATGGATACTCAACAAGTAATTCAGAGGTAACAATTTGTCGAGTAGTGAGCGTGCCTACTGGACGATTTTAATTTTGTAAACTACTGAATTTATGGAAAGAACAACAAGATAATATATTCAAATCCTTTCATCTTATCATCCCTTCGTCCTGTCTGTTTTTGTGTCTTTTTCTCCGCTTTTCGCTATAGTCTCCGCAAGCGCATTCAAAATCATATATGTTGACGTCGCGCCCGGATCTTGGTGACCGATGCTGCGTTCGCCGAGATAACTCGCCCGTCCCTTCTTTGCTTGCATCGGCGTTGTCGATTCCATGCCCGCTTTGGCCGCGGCCGCGCACGCTTGAATCGCCGCAGGCAGTTCGTCGCCATTAGTTATCGATGCCTTGAGCGCGTCGATGGCGGGCGACCATGCGTCGATCATCGTTTTGTCGCCAAGTTCGGCGCGCCCGCGGGCAACGATTCCGCCGAGGCCGGTTTCGAGCAATGTGGCGAATTCGTCGGCGGTCAGCTCTTCTTTACCGTTGGCAGTGGTGGCGGCCTTCATAAAGAAGTTGCCGTAGAGCATTCCGCTGGCCCCACCCACTTTGGACATGAGTGTCATGCTCGTGGCTTTGAACAGTGCGCCAATGTCCTTATCTGATTGCTCGGCAGCTTGTTCAGCGATGATGCCAAAACCGCGCGCGATGTTTGTGCCGTGATCCGCATCGCCGATGGCCGAGTCGAGATCAGTAAGAAGGGCTTTGTTTTCGTCGAGTACTTTGGCGCACGCTTTTAGCCAGACGATTAAAGTTTGTTTGGTTAAATTCATCTTTTTATATTATCCATCGTAGTATCCACGGCTAACCCAATAGTGCCAGTCCGCTACAATTTGTTGTGTTGCCTCATTTGCATCGACTGGCTCTAATTGCGCTAGTGGCACACCAAATGTTCGATCTAGAAGTTTAATGAGCATACGAATTCCTTTTCGACTGTCACTGTCCGAAGAGATATCGGTAACGGTTACAATTCTGTCTTGCTTTAGCGGTGAGCCGCCTTCTTCTTTTATGCAGCGAGCTTTGAAAGGATAGGAGATGTTTTCGCCTACGTAATAATACCAACCCATCGCTACTTCTTCTTCATCGTGGCAATCGGGAATCACATCAAATGCAATTCGGTCCTCGCGTTCTTTGTCTTTCTCTATTCGTTCCATAATTATCCGCTCGTTAAATTGGGTAAGCTTCTAATCCCGCACGCATAGCGCCTTCAATTGTGCCATTCACGTGCTGATCGCCAGGAAAGAACCATTCATCAGGAGCATAGCGCTCGTTGGAATATTTATAGATAGCAAATTCCACGCCTTCATATCGCCCGTATACTCTAATCGACAAACCGGTCCGCTTATATATGGCGAATTGATATCCAAATAAAGAAATTTGCCACGATATCGGGCCGTATAAAATTTATAGTTGATAAACTCTTCTCGCTTGGAAAAGAGCTTTTGTATTACGCCTAAAAAAGAGCTCGCAGCAGCCGCTCTGTTTAAATTCTGCTCATGAAGTTCCGCATAAATTTCAGTTGGGCTATTTAACTCAACTTCGTTAAAACGATCAATAATAGTTTCGATCTGCTCCCTCACTTCATTCGGTATTGCTTTCTTTTTTGCCATAAAAATTATTTAGCATCCCCACCGTAATCCTGGCGTATTGACCGGCGCATCCCAAAACTTGAGCATCTCGTCATCGGTCTTCACTAGCGTGATCGAGCAACCCTGCATTTCGAGCGACGTGATATATGGGCCAATCAGGTTGCGCACAATCGTCACGCCCCACTCTTCGCACACTTGTACCAGTCTGCCATAAACTGCATATAATTCCGAAACGGGTGTGCCGCCCATGCTGTTGACAAATGCGATCACTTGATCGCCCTTGGCGAAGGCAGTGTCAGTCAACTCCTTGTCGATCCAGTCACCCGCGGCGCGATCCCATTCGCGCACGGTGCGCGTATAAGGTCTATCGTCTAGAATTTCTTTGGCCATCATCTCGGTGACCTCATCGACGCTGGGCAGTTTCATGCGTTTTTGGCCTGGCTCACCATGGATGCCGATACCAAATTCCATTTCATCATCATCTAACTTAAAGGTTGGCTTGCCCGCCGCAGGAACAATGCACGAGGTCAATGCGATGCCAATCGAGCGACCATTCTGATTGACTTTGCGTGCCAGATCTGCACATTGATCGAGGTCATATCCCGCTTCGGCAGCTGCGCCCACAATCTTTTCGATGATCACCGTGGTGCCGACGCCACGTCGACCCGCGGTAAAGAGGCTATCTTTCACTGCCACATCGTCATCGACCAGAATGTTCTGCACTTGAATATCTTCGCCATGCAGCAGCTCGGCCGCGGTCTCAAACGAGAGCACATCGCCCGTATAGTTCTTCACCAGAAAAAGCACCCCTGTACCGCTATCTACAGCCTTACCACATTCATACATCTGATCCGGCGTGGGCGAGGTAAAGACTTCGCCCGGACAAGCACCATCCAACATGCCCATGCCCACAAACCCGCCGTGCATTGGTTCGTGCCCTGCGCCACCACCCGAGACGATGGCAACTTTGCCTTTAACGGATGCGTCGGATCGCGTGATGAAGTGTGGATCTATGTAAACGTTTAATTCGGGATGGGCCGCGGCCATACCCGCCAACTGTTCACGCACAACGTCATCGACGCCGTTGATGAGTTTCTTCATTTAGGTTTCTCCTATCTTATTATCAACTCCGCATTCGGTTGATGACCCTCTTTGCCAAAGAGCCGGATCCGCTCAACCGGAAAGTCGACCCACACCGCTCCCTCGACTTGGCGACCCACTTCGGACGACACCTTTGCCTTGCAGCGCTGTTCCCCAACTTGCAGCGAAAGCAGATACTGCCCACCTACAATAATCGATTTGTTCAAAACTTTGCCCCGCACGGCGTTTGGCACTTGGGCAGGCACTATGCGCACATCCTCGGGTCGAATGCCTAATGTTATATCATTGGCGTTGCCCGTTACCCCTTTTAGGGAAGAAGATTGTGCGAAGATCGGCACCTGCTGATCTTCGCCTTTTGTGAACAATCCCTCGAAAAAGTTCATGCCGGGGTTGCCCAAAAACCAGCCGCCAAACGCATCATCGGGGTGACCATAAAGTTGGCGCGGGCTGTCGTACTGCACAATCTCGCCATCGCGCATGAGCGCGATCTTGTCGGCCAACGTCATCGCTTCGGTTTGATCGTGTGTAACGTAGATAATGGTCTGGTTGAGGCGCGTAAAGAGCTCTTTGAGCGCACGCTTGAGTTGCAGCTTAGCATTGATATCGACATTAGTAATTGGCTCGTCAAAAAGGATAATGCGCGGTTGGCGCGCCACGGCGCGAGCCACCGCTACTTTTTGGCGCGTGCCGTTGTCGAGCGTCGAGATATTGCTGTCGACGGCGTCCTCCATTTCGAGCAGCGAGACCACTTCGTCCACGCGCTGCGCTCGTTCGGCTTTGGATAGCTTCATCTCTTTGAGCGGCAGTTCGATATTCTGGCGCACGTTAATGCCGCGGTAGACCACCGGATATTGAAAGACCATGCCAATGTCCCGTTTACGTGTTGAGTAGTTGGTGACGCGCTCGTCGCCAAAGTAAACGTCGCCGCTCGTGGATGATTCTAGCCCGGCAATAATGCGCATGAGCGTGGTCTTGCCGCAGCCGGATGGACCAAGTAAGCAGGTGGTTGTGCCCGCCGGGAAGGTCATGGTGAGGTCGCGTACGGCCACGACTTTGCCGCCATCGAATTCTTTGCGTAGGTTGTCAACTCGTATGTCTAGCACTGATTCGTTCCGATTGGTGATTTAAAAATGTATATAGGATCCATGATGGTAGGAACATAAGGTTTGGTGTCCCAGATGTTACACGTATTACATAATTATCTTCGTCAACCCCGTGTCCGCACAAACGACGAAACAATACCATGTATAATTGGTGCGCGGTGGCGGTGTGGGTTCGTCTGTGCGGACACGAGATCAGCGGATGGGTTTGAATGTATGATGGTAATATTTTGGGGCGCTGACCTCATGTCCCTACGCCAATTCGTTGTTTTGTCACGTATCAGCACCTGTACCAATCCGGTGCCCGTTGGCAAACACAATCAGGTTGGACGGTCTGATCCAAAACGTGACAGTTTGATCGAGTTTGATCAGCTGATCGGCGGCGTGGTCGCTACGCAAAACAGTGGTCAACTGGATCCCGTTGGCATCAAGGTAGACAATCTCTTCGCCGCCGAGATCTTCGCGCAGCAGAACCGTTGCCTTTCCCGATAACGAACCGTCGGGGACTGCTGTCGTCAGGTTGATATGCTCTGGGCGCACGCCAACGGAGATGTCAGCACCGGCTGCACCATTTTCCACAGAAGCGAAATCTGTTTTGAAAATTTTTGTTTCAACAGTTGTGCCGCTGATGTGTGCATCGAGAAAATTGGCTTGCGGAAAGCCGACATATTTCATGGTGCTGGCTTGGGTTGGCGCGATATATAGTGCTTCGGGCGAGCCGGTTTCGACGATAACGCCGTTGTCGAGGACGGCGATGGTTTCGGCCAGCATCATGGTTTCGACGGCATCGGATGTGGTGTAGAGAAAGGTGACGCCCAAGGTTTGCTGCGTCTCTTTTAGATCGTCGATGAGGCGCTCGCGCAATTTAAAGTCGAGGCCCACGAGCGGATCATCGAGTATGTAGAATTCGGTCCGTTTGACCAAGCCGCGCGCAATGGCGACGCGCTGTTTTTGCCCGCCGCTTAGCTGGTTGGGGCTGCGGTCGAGCAGATCGTCAATGCCTAACAGCTCGGAAATTTGCTCGACTGCGGGCTTTATTTCGGCTTTGCTTGTGCGCGCCAATGTGAGCGGATAGGCAATGTTTTTGAAGACGCTCATGTGTGGATAGAGCGCAAAGGATTGCGGCACGTAGCCGATGTTGCGCTCGCCCGCGGACGCGTTGGTCACATCGTGACCGCGCAGAATAATTTGTCCGCTGTCGGGCTTTTCGAGACCAGTGAGCAGACGAACAAAGATTGACTTACCGCTGGTGGGCAGTCCATAGACCACCATAAAGTCGCCCGGCTCGACGCTGAGCGTCACGTCGCGCAAGATCTCGGTCGTGCCGTAGGATTTGGTGAGATTTTGTAAGTCAATAATGTTCATGCGCTATCTCCCAAGCCCAACCAACACGGGTGCAAGTGCGATGCTGAGAATGAAGATCGCGGCGGCGATGCCCATGTAGATCGCGTACATTTTCATGGCTTGACCAAAGTTTGCCGAGGGCTGAATGTTGCCAAAGGCGATCTGCGAAAAAGCGGTAATGGTAAGCAGAATGAGACCAATTTTGTAGCCAGAAAATTCAACGCGTTGGCCGATAAGCAAAATGCTCAACAGCATGAGCAGCACGAGCAGCAGTTGCATGACGGATGTGAAGGTTCGTTTGCCACCCATGGTTAGACTTCACCTCGCACGGTGCCAAAGGTCATGCCGACGAGCAGATATTTTTGGAAGAAGAAGATCATGACCATAGGAAGCAGCACATAGGCTGTGGAGAGTGATGCAACAAAGGCCCAATCCACGTTGCCACCCGCGTCATTGATCCCAACTTGTAGCGCGTACGGGATCATCTGCGTAGCGGATTTCCCTAGGATGAAATTGAAGAGAAATTCGTTCCAGACGAAAATTAGGTTAAAGATGAATGCCGCAATGAGACCGGGCCAAACTTGGGGCAAGACGACGCGAAAGATAATGTGCAGCCGCGATGCGCCGTTGACTAGACCAGTTTCGTCAAAGCGTTGCGACACGCCATCGACAAAGCCTTTCAAAATCCAGATGGAAAAGGGAATGCTAAATGATGAGTAGAGTAGGAAAATGCCAAGAGGCGAATCATTCATCGGAATCCCTAACCCTTTGTTCATGGCATTAAACATTTGAAAGACGGGAACAATCGCGGCCGCGGCGGGGACCATTCGTGTGGAAAGCAGAAGAAACATGAGAAAATTTGTGGCCCGAAAATTATAGCGCGAGAATGCATATGCACCCAAAAATGAGACTAATGTGGCAACCAGTACCGATCCAATCGAGAGATAAATGCTGTTGATAAAGTAGGGAATCGTGTTTGGTGCCGAAAGCGTGCGCGTGATGTTGTCCAAGGTGGGAGTAAAGACAAATTTGGGCGGGATGGCTAAAATGTCGCTCGGCGTTTTGAATGCAGCTAGCATCACCCACAAAATTGGGATGAAGAAGAGGATGGATATCAGCCAGAGCAGGGCATAGTAAAGCCAAGTTTTTGTTGAACTTCGTTGCATTTTACGCGCTCTCCGCGTTACTTTGACTCAGGTTTAAAATGTATAAATAGATAGACGTGAATGCTATGGCAATTAATAATAGAACGAGCGCTAAAGCAGAGGAGAAGCCTAGATCGAGGCTATTAAAGGCGAAACGGAAGAGCTTTAAGCCAATGAATTCTGTTATATTACCGGGGCCACCATTGGTCATGAGATAAACGAGATCGGTTGTTTTAAAGGCGTCGATGGTGCGCAGCAAGATTCCCAACATGAGGACAAATTTGCCGTGCGGAATGATCACATGCCAGATGCGTTTCCACCACGAAAGACGGTCTATCTCGGCTGCTTCGAGTTCGGCGGTGGGGACGGAGCCAAGTGCGGCCAGCGTCATGAGCATCATAAAGGGGGTCCACATCCAGATGTCGACAAAGAGCACGGCCCCGAAGGCCCAATCAATATTGGTAAGAAAGTCGATCTTGCTTGCGCCCACAGCGGTGAGCAGATAGTTGGCAATGCCAAAGGTTGGCTCGTAGATCAGTTTCCAAAAAAGTCCAGAGGCGACAGGCGTAAGCACCATGGGCGTGAAGAGCAGGGTCAATGCGATGCGACGACCAACCATCTCTGTGCTATTCCAAAAGAGGAAGCCAAGCGCAACGCCCAGTACAGTTTGGATGCTAACGGCCAGCGCGACAAATGTTAAGGTGCGGCCAAATGCGCTCCACATTTCGGCATCATTATAAATGTCTACAAAGTTTTCCATGCCAATAAATTCGGGCGGCCCAGCGGACATGAGCGAGTAGTCATAGAAGCCAAGGCCGATCATCCATAGTGTTGGGATGACGTTGAGCAACACAAAGAAGGAGAGGATCGGGACGAGCAGCGCAATGGAAAAGTATTTGGACTCTTCGAAGCGACGCCATGGGTTGCCGCGTTTGGGGGGCGGGCTGCCAAGGCTGCGCTCATTCTGTTTTACAATGTTGGGTGTGGACATGTTATTCAAACTTGGGTGGATATTCGCCTGGTGCAATCTACATCCGACGAACACGGATTAGCTGAGGTCGATTCATTCTGAGAGCCGAGATTGTGCATTCCCCGTTTCGGTCAAACCAGCAATTTCGGTGAAGTCATGATTCCATGCAAAATGGTCAGTCCATTATTCTTTATGAGGATGAAATAGTGATGACGCATTTACAGATACAGGATCTAATGCATTCTGACGGGATGCCTTAGACCGATTACATGTTGGATACGAAAAGCATAGGTTCCGAAAATTTGTTTCCCTATAGCAGAGAGTGGAACGATATGTTCAAACTCAAAAATGGCAACTGTTAATGATTCAGCCGTCTGGCAATAAGCACAGCAATTACCAAAATGTGTTGTTTCAACTCAACCGGTATATAGACACTCATGCTGCGGCTAAAAACGATTTTTGCTGGCGTAAGGTGTATCGAGCACGAGTCTTCAGAATAGTTAGTTGGTCAATCTGTTCAAGTAGTTGCGCTAATTCAGACTGTTTGTCGTCTAAAAGTTGACTTTCTGCATTAGTTGATAATGGCTAATTAAGACGCATCTGGGCAGATGGTGCTAGCATACTCTCGGCGAGTGCCTCTAATTCGGCGTTGCTGATTCCTGCAAGTAGATCAGCATCAACGTTTGCTTCAATTTGTGTACGCAAATGCTGATAATGTTCTATATTTAACACAACTCCGATCTGCTCACCATTCTCATTTGTAATATATCGTAGCTGGTTAGGCATAGGAGATAACTTCATTTTGTTTCTGTAGGGGCCTATGGCTAGTCGATATAGTTTAGCTGACTCAGCACAAAAATTCAATCCGAATACGCAATGACGCAATGAGTAAATGCAATCACGGCGTATGAGACACCATGGCGCGTTATACGTGAACTAATATTCAATCTACTTGTAGACAGTCTCTCAGCACAACTAGATGGAATACTAGTTCACGCACTACGAATTACTTTTTCACTTATTCAAGCGTAATACCTTCTAATTCGGCTGGAACCGGCGTTGTGGTCCGACCGGCATCGAGCAGAACTTCTTGCTGCTTGGCCGCGATAAAGTCGAGCACCCGTTGCGGATCGGTTACCTGACCCGATGCATAGGCGCTGTATGCCTCTTGCTGAATAGATAGGAGCGCGGCATATTCGGGCAGATGCCAAAAGTCACGCGATTTGCCCTCTTGTAGCATAGCCTTGAATGGTCTTGTATAGGGTGTTAGCTCTTCAAATCCCTCGGCGTTCACCCCCTCTTCGGACCACGGCAAACCACCACCTGCAATGAAATCAGCCTGCGTTTCATCGGTATACCACCACTTGAGGAAATCGATGCACGCACGCATGTGGTCATCATCGTTGAACGCGTTGATTACCCACGGCTGCCCACCCATTGCGCCAATGACGTCTCGGCTGCCGTCGGCCATTTCAAATTTTGGATGGGGCGCGGCCAAGACTTTACCCTCTAGCTCCTCTGGAATCATAAAGAGACCAACAGCCAGCCATTGGAATGCCGAGAAGACTTTTCCCTGCGTAAAGAGATCAATCATTGAGCCGATGCCATATTCCTCGGAGCCGGGTAACTGGTATTTTTGTAGCGAGACAAAGTATTCAAGCTGCTCGGCATTCTCTGGCGTGTTCAAAACGCCCACTACATCACCCGTTTCTGAATCCCAGATGTCGCCACCCGTTGCGTAAACGTATGGATGATAGGCACAGGAGAAGAAGTCGTACTCTTTACCATACATGATAGCCGTACCGCCAAAATCATCTTCGGGGCGGTGGAAATGCTCGAAGACTTCCTCGTACTCCTGAATCGTCATATCGGCAAATTCATCATAAGTCGTCGGTAGTGGCTTGCCATATGCTGCTTCAAATGCGGCCTGCTCTTCTGGATCTTCGAGCATATCGAGGCGCATGAAAATACCCTGCGTGTCTGGCATCTGTGGGAAACCCCAACGTTCACCCGATCCATCTGGATATACTTGATATGTTTCGCGTACTAGCGAGCTAAAAACGGGAATGTCTAGCTCTGGATTGAGCGCATAGACATCATCTGCCTTCACGATCCAGCCCGGTTCGGAGAGCGCGCCTAGCCATTGACTGTCTGAGACAATTAGGTTGTACTCTTGCGAACCCGATGCAAGCGTTGGGGCCACTTTTTGGAAAAGCTGTGCGAATCCAGCCTCGGTCTTTTGCACGTCTACTGTATACCCATATTTCTCTTTGGCAAACTTGGCAAACTGGGGGAACATATCGATCGGCAACTGACTGGGGGGCCACCCTGCAAGCACGGCCAAGCTCAGCGTTAATGTTTTGCCCTGCATGTTTGTTTCGTTGCTACCTAATAGCGGGTTGTCAGCATCGCCCGCATCGCTGACCGAATCATCACTTGGTGTCGTAGCAGGTGCGCCACAGGCTGCCAGCAGTGCTGCGGTTGCACCGACGCCAACAGAGCTTTTGAGAAACGCTCGTCGATCTAAACCATTCTGTTCACTCATAATCATTCTCCTAAATTGTTCGGTAAAGGGTAAAGAATTAGAAAATTGTACGGTTTGTTGAAATAGCCAGTAACCGGTATGCGACTATCATCACTTGCACACGCTCAATTGCCTCGCATTACTGTTGCGCAACTGCATCGGCCGTGCCTTGAATAAAGGCCACGATCTTGTTTATCTCTTCTTCAGTCAATTTGTCCTCGAAGCTCGGCATACCCTGTTCGACAAATGCGCCGCTTAAGACTATCGCAGCTGCATTGCTAATCACGCTTGAATCCGAATAGCCGAGGTTGACCACGTTGCCACCATTGTTTACACCAGGCACGCCGTGGCAGAAGAGACAGTTCGACACATACAGTGCGCCACCTTCGGCAACGTCAGCCGGATCATATTCAACACCCTGCAATAGCTCGGTGCGATCATTCATGATCATCTCTGGCATTTCAGCATCGCCATCCAATTTGAAGGTGTACATTCGGCCCGGGCCCGTACGCTCTGTGGCACGCTGTAAAATACCATAAACACCACCCCAACCTACAGAGATCGAAAGATATTGCTCGCCATCGATCTCGTAGGTGGCGGGTGCAGCCACAACGCCGGAACCAACTGGCGTTTCCCAAACTTGTACACCCGTTGCTGCATCATATGCTGCAAAGCGACCATCCGCCGTACCTTGGAAGACGAGACCGCCTGCAGTCGTGAGCGTGCCACCATTCCACGGCGACAGATGTTCCATACGCCAAACTTCTTTCTGTGTCACCGGATCCCATGCAAGCAGATTGCCGAAGGGCGTTGCCTCGGGCGCAATGGTATTTAGAAGGTAACCCAAATTCCAGCCAAGATTGCTGTGGGCACGACCAGGTAGATGTTCGTTGAAAGACCACTCTTCATCATGTTGAAGTGCAATCGGCACCCCCTGCGCCGGAATATAAACTAACCCTGTTGCTGGATTGAAGGACATCGGATGCCAATTGTGGGCACCATACGCACTCGGAATCGTTTCCCACGGTTCAGTTCTAGATCGGGCACTCTCAACTTCGATCGGTCGGCCAGCATCGTCGTAGCCTTCGGCCCAGTTGACTTCGACAAATTTCTCGGCAGAGATGAAGCTACAGTCGGTGCGGTCGATTACGTAGAAGAAGCCATTCTTTGGTGCGTGCAACATCACTTGGCGCATCTCGCCATCAATTTCTAGATCGGCTAAAATGATGTGCTGCGTCGAAGTATAATCCCAACTGTCACCGGGTGTCTCCTGATAGTGACAGACGTACTCACCAGTATCGGGATCGAGCGCCACCAGCGATGCCAAGAAGAGATTGTCTCCACCAGCGGGGCTGCGTACGTTTCGGTTCCACGGGCTGCCGTTGCCTGTACCCACATACATCAAATTTAGGTCAGGATCATAAGCCATTGAATCCCACATAGTGCCACCGCCGCCAGCTTTCCACCATTCTCCTGCCGGATCCCAAGTGGCTGCGGCCATCTCTTGTGACGGATCTTCGAACGGTTCATCCGGATTGCCTGGCACAGAGAACCAGCGCCAAACTTCATCGCCACTGCTTGCATCGTAGGCCGTAATATAGCCGCGCACACCATACTCGGCCCCACCGTTGCCAATCATCACCTTGCCATTGTAGATGCGGGGCGCACCGGTGATGGTATAAGAGTAGAAACGGTCTGTGATGGTATCCACTTTCCATTCGATCTCACCTGTCACTGCATCAAGTGCAACGAGATATCCATCGTATGTACCGACGAAGACTTTGCCTTCATGTACGGCCACACCACGGTTGACTACATCGCAGCATCCTTTGAATGCATAGTCGCGCGGCACTTCCGGGTCGTAGACCCAAAGCTCTTCACCTGTGCGCGCGTCGAGCGCATGGACCACGCTCCATGATGCAGTTGTATATATAATGCCATCGACTACAATTGGTGTTGCTTCCACACCACGGCGAGAGTTTAATTCATGAGACCAAGCCAATCCCAGATCGCCCACATTTTCTGGTGTGATTTGGGTAAGTTTGCTGTGTCGCGTCTCCGCAAAATCCAAACCATGTGTCGGCCATTCGCTAGAGCTACCCTCGTTTGCGATAATCATCTCTTGGTTGACGCGTGCTGCGCCCCCTGTACTTGCGGATGTATCTGTCGCTGCATCTGAAGCTGCATCCGCCTCAGCATTCGCGGGTGAGTTGCCTGGCGGCTTTGAGGGTACTGTTACGGATGCTTCCGATTCTGACGCACTTTCTAGGTCATCATCGGAGGGTACCGCTGCTGGTGTGTCTGCTGGTGTGTCTGCTGCTAATGCCTCTGTGGTTGATTCATCTGCCGCTGGTGCGTCTGCTGCTGGTAACATGACACAGGATGACAGCAGGACAAAAATAGACAGCATCAAATAGCTGGTTCGCTTCATGAACGTTCTCCTCTTTAATTTGACAATAAAGTTTGACAGGAATGAAACAGGTAGAACAATAGTAGAAACAGAATAAAATCACGAGGATGAGGGCCTCGCGAGGGAATAGGCGGATTAGCTGAGGGCTTTGCCGACCGCGCCTAAAATGTAGACCATCGACATTGCGCCTGGATCTGTGTGCCCACGACTACGATTACCAAGTTTGGACGAGCGACCTTTAGCGGCGACCATCTCCGCAGTAGAATATGCGCCAGCCTCGGCGGCAGAGAGCGCGCCGGTCCATGCTTTGGCAAGTGGCTGATCTGTGGCCGCGCCGAGTACAGTCACAAATGGATCTAGCGCGTCGAGCATTGTTTTATCGCCCGGTTTGGATTTGCCCAGTTTCATGATCGCGTTCATCCCCGCATCAACCGCAGCGTGTACAGCTGACGTGTCAAATGGGCCTGCGCCAAGCGTTTTGCCAATCGTCATGATGAACATGCCATATAGTGCGCCCGATGCACCACCGGCGGCATCGGCAAATGCGCTACCCGCTTGCACAAGCAACATGCCCGCTGGACTGTCTTCTTTTCCATCATCTGGCGTATCTGGGAGAGCCTTGTTTGCCGCAAGCAACCCGCGCACCATCCCTGACCCGTGATCGCCATCACCCGCGGCGGCATCAAGGTTGCCAAGTTCATCTTCTTTTTGTTTGATTACGTCTAAACTTAGAGCGAGGCTGTCTCGAATGACAGCGTGAGGATTGCAATCTGTCATGGGTAGAATTGAAAATGATTTTGTTTGGGTTAATTTCGGGAAGATTGAGGTAACTATAACGAGAATAGTGGTTTAAGTCAATTTAGAAAAACCGCTTACTATGTGAGTCAAGCTAAGATGCTCTATTGCTGATGTTGCTCGATTACCATCGGAATTCTTAGGTACCCGTCTTTAAACACTTTAATCGTATCAGGATCAATTGTACTTTGCTTTTTGCGAGCTTGCCATTCGGCCATGCCATCATACACGCAGTGTCGTAAAAAATTTAAGACGCCCTCTGACCCTTTCACTTGATACCAATGAGGATGACTTTCATTGACCACTACAATGATTTCATCTTCTTTTGCAGCTTCGACCGTTAAGTATTTATCATTTACTGAGAGATCAGGTTGCAAATAGAGATACACTGTAATCTGGCCAATAGTTACAGTAAATTGGGGGGTCGAATTTTTAGATACTTGTTGAATAATCATGTCGTCAGCTTCATCAACCATTTCTTGTGTTAAAAGTGGTTGTATTGTGAATGCATCTGCTAGTTCATTAGATTGCAGTTCTGATTCAAGCTCCGATATTGCAATCTGCTTCTCCTGATAAGATGGCCCTCGAGAATCCTCACTACCTTTACGCATTTCTCGAGCATATCGAATGTAGTCAATAAATAATTTTTCTAACTCATTCTCTATTTGTTCTTCCTGATCACCCATCCACTGAATTGCATCCTTGGTGTGACTGACCAAAAAATCATCTAAATGGATTTCGCCTAGAAGCCGCTGATTTAATAAGTCATTACGTTCATCGCCGTATATTTTTTCAGGTCGATACGTTTCTGGCCAGCCTTTAATTACGCGATTAGAACGAAATATTGTGAGACCTGCATCACGCCTGCTGCCTTTTTTTAATATTCCCATCCATCCACGAACGACTTTATCCTTGACATCATTTGGGTCGTCTGAATCAACACCGATCTTAAATTCAAATTCTTTTTGATAAGGTTTACCAGTCTTATCGGTAGCAAGTCTATGATCCACTTCTTCCCAGTCAAGTTCTTCTCCTCGCCAATTCAATGTGAGAATTTTATCTCGAAAATCCTGACGATACATTGAACGCAAAAAATCAGCTATTTTCCCAAGTGTTCTACCACGAAATTTTTGATTGTGATCATAAACAGAAATGATTGTGTAATGGTCATCTCTACTTATCTCTTCAGTTTTGATCTCATACTGAAGTTTTGTTTTTCCCGCGGCGATATCATTTACATCTATATTGACTGTGTACTCAAACTCTTCGCCAAGTTTCTTAGTTTTTATAGTCCACTTGTCGCCAAGCCAAGAAGCAGCGGTTTTCATTCCCATACCAAATTGTGAACGACCTGTATTATTCTCTGGTGGTTCTGATAGGTGAAGAGCCTGCGTTAACTCATCAAACGACATGCCCATTGCATTGTCTTTAACAGTAAAAGATTCTACAGATGAATTGTAATCAATTGTCACAATGAGCGGTCTCGGTAATTTGTTTTTTCTGCTTTCTACTTCTAGCACAGCGCGATTATTGAAAAAAGACTGCGTCGAATTATCTACAAATTCTGCTATAGCATGCCAAGGCGTATAGGCCAACCTCTTATACGATTGAATAACATTGTTCCCGATTTGAAATTCTAGAGTTCGGTTAGTCATAGTTTTGCCAAGTTTATTTGCTAAAAGCTCTATACCATTTCAAGAAGATAAGTTTCATCACGTAGTTTAGTAATGTGATATGATTTCCTTCTATTTATGCATTGATTGCGTCCCTGCATTTTTAGCCATAGGGACTGCTCTGGTCCCTCATCCACTTTCCAAAAAGTTAGACACCCTTCGAATTCGAGTTCTAATTCATCTCCTGGTCGGAGCTGTAAATGTGAATTATCCTCTATTCCAAGATATGCAAAGTATGGATGTAAAGTACATTGAGATGTCATTGACACTGAAAAGACAGGATAATTTTGACTAATCGAATATGCTCGATGCGGAGGCGTTATTCCAAAATTAGAATCACTACTTTGGAATATTTCGAAAACGCTAGTTACTACACCATATTTGTTTTTCAAGTCATTTACCCATTGTGTCTGCAATTCATTCAATATTAGTAAAATCTTAGGAGGTTCAGTAGATATAAGTATTTTTAGATTTGCAGAATCCAGATCGTTACATTGTTTACACATATAATCGATAACATCTTGTGTGCTGTATTCAGCATTTGCTAGAGCTGCAATCTGCGGTTCTACATGACCTTGATAAGAATGATAAGCCATTTCAACTTCAACTATATACCAGTCCTCATAATCTCGCGCTATAAAGACTAAATCAGGCTTTCGGTTTCCATACGATGAAATGACTGTCTTTTTGAAAGGGATAACATAATAATCGGGGTATAGGCTTGGAGCCTGAAGAGTGATTATATTTTCAAATTCACCTTCGTGAAGTGATGAAGGTAGAATTTTGTGGAATTTATTGCTGTGAAGGAATATTCTGGCCACTATTTATCTCTATGATTGCATCCAGGTCTATTGATTCAATAAATCTTCCCCGAGAGCCTAATATATACTCTTTTTCCTTCTCAATTGACACCCAGTGGCGTTCCAGTTTTTCCGCAACAGCACCCGTAGTATTACTACCAGCAAAAGGATCAAGAACTAAGTCGTCTGGCTCCGTAAGAAATTTGACAAAAAACTCAACAATTTCAGAAGGCATACGAGCAGGATGCCTTCTGAAATTGTTTTTTTTGCAGTACGTTAAATATGGAGATGAGGATCGTGTATTGGATACAGTAAAAACGTTAGATGGTATAGCGCCATTATTGTTTGTTAGAAACGAGTCTTCGCCTATTTGGTGCTCGGATGGCCTTGAGCCGCCATTATATGTGCCACGCTCTAGCAAATTAAGCATTGATTGACTATACTCTTTCAGCACGCGACGATTATCAGCCTTAGGTTTCTCAGTCTTAGACATCCACCATATATGCGTAAAAGAATCTTTTACGCGGATACGTTCAATATTGACCCATTGCGCAGGGCTAGGCAAACGGGCAGGGTTTTGCCAAATGAATTGTTGACACAAATGTAAATTGCTGCGGTTTGCGAATTCAATCAAGGCTAGTAGGGGTTGAATAGCCATTACAGGCTGACCTTTAATCCATACATTACCCATCTCAATTACTATTGAACCTTCTGGTTTCAAAAGACGTGAAAAGATATCTGACAAACTTGCGAACCAATTTACATACTCCTCACCAACAAGGTTACCGTACTGTTTTTGACGAGCAAGAGCAAATGGTGGAGACGTAAATAAAAGATCTACGCTCCCATCTAGTTCATTCCACAATGGAGTTTGTTCCAGAACAGATGTATCACCGTGAAAACATGTTCCAAATGAAGTCTTATAAGTAGCAATCATAAATATATTATACCAGAATTCTTCAAATATGCTGGATCTGTTTATTACTTAACTAATGTAACATAAGCGAATAGCCTGACTGGGCCGAGTGAGATAACTATCTCATTCACAGTAACTCTACTTTCGCGTAAAAAATTCTCGCTCACGATAGAATCTTGACACAACACCTAAAATATGTTCATAAAAATCTTGCTCAAAATTATTCTAAATCGGTCTAAATTCGCCGAAATTGACAGGGATTTGAGGCTAGGGCACTCTGCCCTGAGTATTCTCCACTGCTAGGTGACTCGACTACGGTTCATGGCGAAATCGGTTAATTGCCCAACATCGAGCCAAATATAGACATAATAGCCTGTATATAGTGGAAAAATCGAACTTTGCCTGTATATTGTGTCAAATTTTGCTGAATGTTGGTTTACTTTTACGCGAAAGTAGAGAGTAAGGTGATACGGTTGATTACAGACCAGTATTATCTGAAGGTTTTAATATTACAATGAAGAAAATCCGGTCCTAATCAAACTGGATCAACGTGATGGAACGAGTTTGCGGTTGCTGCTTGACAGGCCCGTTGATAGCTTATGGGGTATGGCTCTTCGAGTAGTTCCCCGTCGGAAACGATTTCGTAGATTTCACCATAATTCTTTACTTCGGTGTATGAGATTCGGCGCATGATGTGCCACGGGCGCAGCTCTTCGGGACCAGAGAGACCCATTGCGCCGAGAATTTCGCAGACGCTGCCAACGGTTTGGCGATGGAAGTTGGCGACGCGCACGTTTTTGGCGGATGGTACAAGACCCGCCATCAGTTGTGGATCCTGCGTGGCGACGCCAACGGGGCAATGATTCGAGTTACATTTAAGCGCTTGAATGCAGCCAAGCGCCAGCATCATGCCGCGGGCTGAGCCGCAGAGATCCGCACCTAGAGCCAAACGCTTGATTAGGCCAAAACCCGAGGTTACTTTACCGCTGGCGATGACTTTGATTTCGTCGCGCACGCCAAAGCCTGTCAACGCGTTGTGGACAAAGATGAGCCCATCCACAAGCGGCGCGCCCATATGATTCGAGAATTCGAGCGGTGCTGCGCCTGTTCCACCTTCGCCACCATCAACCGTAATAAAGTCGGGCGTGATGCCCGTTTGGACCATGGCTTTGCAGATGGCCAGAAACTCGCGCCGTTTGCCCACGCATAGTTTGAAGCCGACCGGTTTCCCGCCCGATAGCTCGCGCAATTCCTTGATGAATTCGAGCAACCCGATCGGTGTGTTGAAGGAGGAATGGCCGGGCGGGGAGAGCACATCTTGGCCCATGGGGACGCCGCGGATCTCTGCTATCTCTAGCGTGAGTTTGGCAGCAGGAAGAATGCCGCCATGGCCAGGCTTGGCCCCCTGCGACAACTTTAGCTCTACCATTTTTATGTTGGGCTGCGAGGCGGTTTTTTTAAATTTCTCCGCAGAAAAGGTTCCGTCTTCGGCGCGGCAGCCAAAGTATCCTGTGCCAATCTGCCAG
>Ga0209187_1001942_pt1 | contig 21463 bp, 15 predicted proteins | sample BantaG_FD_187430 | JGI IMG/M metagenome (GOLD analysis project Ga0209187, IMG submission 187430) | Marine algal microbial communities from Bantry Bay, Ireland - BantryBay_4 metaG (SPAdes) (version 2) | ecosystem: Host-associated > Algae > Red algae > Unclassified | place: Bantry Bay, Ireland...
TGACAAGGAAGGCTACCCTTTTGAAGTATATCTTAATCCTGTTATCAAACAGTACACTGACAAGAAACAACCCTGTATGGAAGGCTGCCTTTCCATACCCAACAAACAGGCTGAAACCCAAAACCGCGCTTACGCCATACTCCTGGAATATGACACCAGAGCTGGCGAGCACAAAATAGAAATGGTGGAAGATTTTACAGCTGTTATTTTCCAACATGAAATCGACCACCTCAATGGCATACTATTCATTGATCATCTTAAAGAACACTGAATACTGCTGACTATTCTCAAGCCCTGACCAGGACAAGACCACTCTTATCGTTCTCCTATACTATTAGCTATACCAGGAGAACAGCCGCATTTTGAAGAACGCCTATCGCCGTCTAACTTCAAGAAAGAAAAAGATTGAGGTAGATAAGATTAAAGCGTGATGGCCTGTGATAAGACCGAAGATTTCTCTAGTGCAACAGCTAGTTTAACAATATCCACTGCATGTGCTGTACCGACCTTCTTTTTCTGTTGTCCTAATATTGCTTGTGCAAAATGATGCAGTTGTAGATACTCAGGAAAGTTAAAACCGTGATACTCGTCATGGTAGATATCTACTTTGTCTCCAGTATCCTTATATAATTTAAAAGAACGCTTATTCGTATTTGAAACAACTATTTGTCCTTTATTACCATAAATATTAAAGTAACTCTGTTCTTTCTTGAATGTTGTCTGTACGATGAGATTAACGCTGGAAGTTTGGTTCGTTCTAGCTTCACAAATGATCGTATTGTTGTTCTTGGATACTTTTACTTCCTTAAAATCTGTGTCCATCAGCCACGAACATAGATCCAATTCATCCAACGCCGAATCCAAAAATGCACTGCCACTATTCATCGAAAATCTTCTGTTCATCCCATCAAAAAAAGCAGAGTCAAGACTGATATGATTGATCACACCTATATCGCCATTATCTATGACTTGCTTGACAACTTGCAGCAAAGCGACAAATCTTATATAGGAAGAAACCATGACGACTTGGCTGGGACGTCGCTGGGCTGATTTGTCGACAGCTATAGCATCTTCTACATTCAAGGCAATGGGATCTGCCATGAAAACATGCTTACCCGCTTCTATGGCAGATATAGCTAGATGGGGTCGTCGTCGGGGATCACCGAAAATACATATTGCATCGATATCGTGATTTTCTATCAGGGATTTCTCGTCGGAATAAACATATTCCAGTGACAAGTCATTCTTGGCAAAAAGTAGTTCTTTCTGAGTTCTTCCCGCGGCACCTATGAGGCTGAGGTATTTGATGTGATCCTTGAGTAAATGAGCATATCTACCACCCAAGTCTTCTAACCCGAGTATGCCTGCCTTTACTTGGTATAGCATTATAGATGTCGTTCTGCATGGTAACTGGACCTGACCAGAGGACCACTTTCCACAAAATCAATTCCCATTTCCAGGCCAGCTTTTTTGTAGTATGCAAAGGTGTCAGGATGGACATATTCTTCTACTGCTAAGTGCATTTTAGTCGGTTGTAAATATTGACCTATTGTCACGACATCGCAACCATTATTATGCAGGTCAGTCAGAATTTCCAATACTTCTTCCTTAGTCTCACCCAGTCCGACCATGAATCCAGACTTGGTGCGGTGGCCCGCAGTTTTAGTTCGCTGGATTTGTTCGAGACTTCTATCATACTTTGCTTGAGGCCTGACTTTTCTGTAGAGTCTTCTCACTGTTTCCATATTGTGAGATATGACTTCTTGTCCACCTGAGATCATTCTATCGAGTGCTTCCCAGTTGGCTTTTACATCAGGGATTAATGTTTCTATGGTGGTTGTCGGTGATTGCTCTTTGGTTTGGACCACAGTCTGGTACCAGATTTCTGCACCCCTATCTTTCAGCTCGTCTCTGTTGACAGAGGTGATGACAGCATGCTTGACCTCCATGAGTCTTATTGCCTCTGCTACTCTTCGTGGTTCGTCTTCATCATATTCTGGCGGTCTTCCGGTCTTGACTGCACAGAATGAACAACTCCTTGTGCAGACATCGCCCAGTATCATGAATGTTGCTGTACCAGCACCCCAGCATTCCCCCATATTCGGGCAGTTACCGCTTTGGCAAATGGTATTCAATTCATATTCATCCACTAGTCTTCTGACGCGTTTGAAGTCTTCGCCTGTAGGTAACTTGACCCGTAACCAACTGGGTTTTTTTTCGCGTTTTGGTTTATCTGAAACCACTGGTAACTCCACCATAGTTAATTACTTCTTCTACCGATTTGGAAATTCATATATAGTTTGATGAAAATTCTATTATTGGATATTTCTTCAGTCTCCAAGAGAATAGGAATTTTACTGGCGAAGGCATCTACCATCACACCAGTCTCAAATGCCTTTACATATTTATCAAAAGCACCCATAGCCAGATGTAAGCCAAACTTTGCTTGAATACCTGCTTTTACTTTTACTTCATCAAAGCCTTTGAAAAACGAAGACCGCGTACTGATGGAGCCGGAATCTAAAAATTTATCGGCATTAGCTTCTGAATACTTTTCACTTCTAACCCTCACCACTTGTCTGTCGTTTTCGATTTCCACGTAAATCAAATCCAGATAATAAGGCTTGACCAGAGCTATGGAAGGACCGAACTCATAGACGTAACCCACAGCAAGACCATTACGCTTCTCTTTCTCTGATAAGTAGTTCTTCTGACCGATACCACCTCTGATATTTATAAGACTATTAATCTTTCCATAAGCATAAGAACCAGACCTACCCAATGCAGAAAATTTACTCTGTGTTTTTTCTCGGAAGTCCCGAGTCATTCCTATTTCAAACTGATAAAAGCTCGTCTTGTTATAGGTCTTGATCTCTCCAGAATTATAAGCTAGGGCTGCTCCATTCTCATGAAGCCTGAAATCCAGTGACCATTCATTCTTGTATATGATACCTTTCCAGTTAATCTCAACCAATCTAGGCTTGATAACTTGCTGTGCATCAAGAGAACTACATATTATAATAAATGTAAATATGAGAAATATTCCTTTCATGGCTCAAAACCTAAAGATAAACATAATCTGTCTTTGTAACAGAGCACGCTACACAAGGTTGTCGTCTTAGTTCGCAGTACGGACTTTAGTGGTTTCATTGATCCAGCACTTGACCTTTATGCTCTCTCCTTCCTTGATGCCTCTCAAGAATATATCTTCCTTCTTGGGCATGTACTGCTTATATGTGCCTATCAAATTTTTGGCCTCAGCTGCGACTGCCGGATCTCTTTTTGCCAGATTCCATCTATCTATGGCTGGCCAAGTTACTATCTGGCTATCCCACCCTGTTCCTGGACCACAAAGAGGCCCGCTAGAGGCGTAGAGTTTACCTATGAGCAAATGCGGTGCCCCAGAAGAAGGATCGTGTTGCAATGACTGCTTGGCATATTTTCTGGATTGAGGAAAATTTTTGATGTCTCCGTAATAAATTTTGGAGATCAATAAACTGTACTTGGCTTTCTTGGCGATGTCATCGGTTGAGGCTATGAATTCATCGAATAATCTTACAGCTTCCTTGTATTGACCATCTGTATAAGCTTGATAAGCTTTCTTCAGCGGACCATCTGGCGGTGGTGGTGTATAGCAATTAGTTTGTTTTGCCTGCGCTGCTTCTGCCACTGCATCAGAATTCCGATCACAGCCACCCCAGAGTAATCTCGAGTAAGTACGATTGATAATTTCGCAGTCAGTAGGATTAACTCTCATCAGAGCCAGATATTTATTTTCATAATAAGCACAATCATACAAGCCCTCTATCCCCTCCAGATTATCCAGTCTTTGCGGCGCATAGGCATTGATGATTTTCCAAGCTTCCTCGTTCTTACCAGAACTAGTACCATAATCTATAGCCTCCAGCAGCAACTTAGCATACTTTCTACCCTCTTCCAGTGAAATCTTTTCTTGAACTATTCTATCAGAAAGCAACTTGGTAAATGGATTGATCACAAAGTAATTCACCTTTTCTCTTTTGCCATCCACTGCCTCTTTGAATAAAGCATAAGTCTTGTCTTCATCCGTCACCTCTCCGTAGTAATAGTAGCTGTCAAAAGCTTTTCGCCCTGCCACATAAGCCGGCTCTCCAAAGCACTCAATACGCTTATCATAAATCGCCATCACTGAGTCCACCATCGTTTGTTTTTCTGCCGGGTCAGTAGCGGCGTCGTAGAAGGACTTGTATATTTTAATCCCATCCTCATATTGATATTTGATGGAGCCATTGGCTGCAGGTGCACCATAGTAGGCTGTTTGCCATAGAGGGAAGGCCTCTTTATACTTTTCTTGTTTTACCAGATCCTTATAGAGAACATAGGCCGTACTCACCTCATCCTCTTTACTGGAGCTGAGCTCTCCCAGAGTTGTGCATGGGTTATCATCTTTGGGTACTTCCTTAACTACTACAGTCGGCGGTGCTTCTACAACTTTCTCTGCAACCTTAGGTGTACACGAAACGATCAATATAATAACAGACCAGATGGCAAAAATCTTGAATTCTTTCATTTCACTAGGTTTTCTATCCTTTAGATGCCAAAATTACGCAGAGGGTTCCAAAGGACTTCTTAAAATCCTTATAATTACCAACTTAACAAGGAATAGGATGAAAAAACGGAAATTATTGGTGTTGACTGGTGGAGGAGATTGCCCAGGACTCAATGCCGTCATAAGAGGTCTCTCCAAGGCAGCCAGAAAACAAGGGCAATGGGAAGTGTACGGCAGCATAGAAGCCTTCAATGGCATTCTCAAGGATAAGACTGAAATCGTCAAGCTGGACAGAGCCAGAGTTTCAGGCATCCATGTCAAAGGCGGTACAATCATCAAGACCACCAACAAAGGCAACCCACTAGCCTTCCCCATCCAAGCAAAGGACGGTAGCTACACCAACAAAGACCTCAGTTCCAAACTCATCAAGAAAATCAAGAAGCTGGGCTTCGAAGCCGTAATCAATATTGGCGGGGATGGATCACAAGCAATTTCCAAAGCTCTTTATGATCAAGGTTTACCTATAATAGGTGTCCCCAAGACGATCGACAATGACCTCTCATCCACAGACATTACATTCGGATTCAGTACTGCTGTACAGATAGCCACGGATGCTTTTGACAAACTGGTCACCACCGCTGAAAGTCACAATCGCGTGATGATCATGGAGGTGATGGGCAGGGATGCGGGCTGGATTGCCTTGCATACAGCCATAGCAGGTGGTGCCGAGATCTGTCTCATTCCAGAGATCCCATTCAAGTTAGAGACCCTCATCAATCGAATCAATAATCGCTACTCGGCGGGTAGCGGCTTCGTCAATATTGTCATCGCAGAGGGGGCCAAGATGGGTGGCAAGAAAGTGGGCAAGCACGCAGAGGGTGATCACAATATTAAGCTGGGTGGTGTGGGTCTGCACTTGAGACAAGCTCTGGAAGACCATGGAATGGAGCCAGATGTAAGAGTCACTACCTTAGGGCATATACAGAGAGGTGGTACGCCTGTGGCATTTGATAGGATATTGGCTACGGCTTTTGGTGTGAAGGCTTTTGAGCTAGTGGAGAAGGGTCGCTATGGGAGGATGGTCACTTATGTGAATAACAAGGTAGCTGACACGACCTTATCCAAAGCCATCAAGGAGTATAATCACGTCAAGAAGAATCATTATCTTATTAAAACTGCTCGGGCGATAGGGATATCGTTTGGTGATGAGTGATGTTCACCGTCAGAGGCAGGAATGTGAGAAGAACCGAAAACTAGGCAAAGCAAAAATAGCAATCGAGATTCTAAAGAGAGCCATAAAAAAATGGTCACCATTTTCATGGTGACCATTTAGTTTTAACTTATCTGATTTTTTTTAATAATCTATCTTGTAAGGGTCATTTTTTTCGTCGCTGTAAAGTCATTGGTTTCCAGCTTGTAATACAAAACACCAGATGTAGATGAGATCTCATCTTTACTAAGTGAAATAGTGTGCTCACCTCTAGTATAAGAATTATGCGATACATGAACTATTCTTCCCACTATATCATAGAAAGTGATTTTAGCATCACCGTCCTCAGCAAGCGCAAATTTAATATCTGTCTGTACACTGAATGGATTTGGTACATTCTGGTACAATTCGTTTCTAAGTAGTTCCAATCCTTGGTCTGAGAACAACTTGATATCTACTACATCTGTAGCATCGCTTACGTATGCTTCTTTGCTAGTATAACCATTTGTGAGGCTTATCATGTCAGATAGGTTACCATCTTTTTCTACTGTCATATTAAGTGTATAGAGGACTTCTGATGCATTCACAGTAACTGGGTCCATAGAAGCCCAACTGATAGTGTGCATCTCAGAATCCAAGTGACCCATATGAGCATCGGTAACTTGTATGCTTTGAGCGCTAATATTGCTGAAAGACAATCCGTCCAGCTCCATTGTAAACTGGAATCCAGATACCTCTGAGAAGTTTCTTGCTGAAAAAGGCACTGAGATACTCTGTCCTTTAGTTACAGCTCTGTCAGCTATGACAAGCTCAAGACTCTTATTAGATCGTGTCGTGGTCGGAATAGCAAAACTGTTAGGTAATGCATCATCAGTAACATCTCCATACTTGATAGCGCGGAGGTTTGCATTTTCATACGTCTCTGCCAACTGTTGCATTGTTACGTGATTATCCATAGTCAGTGCATTCTCTGGACCTATTTCCTTGTGTGCATCTACAAACTGCCAGCTCATCTTGCTTGGCAACTCTGTATATATACCCAGTATGAGTTTACGTAATTCTACGAGATCCACCCCATCGATAGTACCACTCTGATTTATATCCGCTGCGATATACTTATATGGAGACTCAAATTTTTCTATTCCGAGAATATGTCTCTGTATTGAGATAAGATCCAAGGTACTGACCCCATTCAGATAATCGTTGTTTTTCTTAGCAGATACTCTGTAAGAAATCATCTCTGGAAGATTTTCGAAAGCATAAGCACCATCTTCATCGGTCATTCTTGTCTCATTAGGGAAAATCGCATGACTACTCTCTAAGGTTACTTCTACAGTTTCTACAGCCAGACCCATTTCTGTTTCTATATTCCCTGCAAGAGCCACCTGTATATTTGATGTACATGCAGCATTGACATTGATCTCATCCAGATCCCAGGCACTGACAGTGGCTCCGTTATTTATCGGGCAATAACCTAGAAATTCAAAGGTGAAAGTCGCTGCAGAATTAGCGCTGAAATTTGCACCAGAAAACTCGAATGTCTCCAGCGTCCAATCAGTTGTTGCCTGATTATCTATGGATCTGAATATCTCGTTGCCATCCTTAAGTACTCTGACACTGTAACGGTTCGGATAATTATTAGGACCAGAAGGGCCATCTATCCAATCATACATGACTGGCGCTTTCTCGAAGAAAGTTAAGCCGGAAATATCGATACTGGAACCTGCCGCAGGATTGACGTTGATTGAGAATCTTAAAGTTCTTTCTGATGCCGAATTGTATGTACATGATGGCATTGCGCTAAAACACATTGCTTCCCCTGCTACACCTGGTGTGCATGAATGTGGATTGGTAGCTGCTGGCATTCTGCCGAGCCCAGTAGCAGTTACACTACCACAAGATAGAGGGTTAGGATATGCAGGCGTAAACTCGCTGTAGTCTCTATTCGTCCCATTAAACTCAAATGAGTTGCAATCATTAAGACTGTAATAAACCACAGATTCTGGATTTATTACTACAACATCATCACGGCAATCCGTAAGGGATATTGCGGAAGCACCTTCAAAGAATGCATCAGCAGTAGGAGCAATATCACCACCACTTGTCGGTACATTGAATGTTAAGAATCTACCACCAGCATTTGCTCTTTCAGCAACATATATCTGTGCTGAAGTGTGATCATAGGCAACATCTACTGGATTACCTAGATTTGTCGAAGGACCTGCAATTCTTATTTGTTCAGCTGCAGTAACTTGATTATCTGACGAGGCAATTGACCAGCCATTAATTATTATTAATGCACCATCATCTGCTACTGCACCACTACCTACATCAGTAAGCACCATGACGTCATTATCCACATCATAAGTTATTCCATGCGTTCTCACCAGACCAGCTATGACGACGCGTCTAGCAGGAGATACTGAAGTCGCATTAGTTGATAGGAAATTCGGAAAGATACCGACATCAGAAGAATTATCCACGACAGCCATTAAAGTAGAACCATTGAAGGTCATACCCCATAGATTAACATTGGTGTTTATTACTCTATCCAAGGTTATGGATGTCGGTGATATCGTATAAATGATAAAAGCATTCTGCTGCCCATTGCTACCAGCTGCATCTTGAGCAACAACAAGTTTGTTACCTGATACCGCTATTTCTCTTCCATTGGTAAAATCTGAACTAGACGTTGCTGTCAGATTCGGTGTACCTCCAGAGGTCAAACTTGCTTGTACGTTAGAATAAGCATTAATGACATTTGTAGATCTATTTAATTGATATAACACATCTGCATCCTCATCATAGAAAACGCCATCGGCATCTCCTGCTACAGAAGAAAAAGTAGATGTACTCATATTTCCTGCATCATCGAAGCCGTATACACCTACATTTCCAGAAGTGTTACTAGATACGAATACTTTAGTATCTGCGTCTGCAATCAGATCTTGTCTTACGAATTGTAATTCTCCACTACAATCACCTGTACCACTATGCGGTTGAGCCAAGTAGGGGAAACTACCAGTAAATGGCTCATCATTACTTTCTACACCTGTCGTATAAGTCAGTACATTCAGCAAGTCTTGTGTGACAGGACTAGGTGATGTCGCTGGGTCATAATCATCATACCATAAACCTACAGCAGCAAGTACGACACCTGCTACAGCTTGTAATTCAATTCTTGTGACATCATCTTCTAATCTACGACCATTGGGAAATCCATCCATATTCGGTATGAACTCTAGATTTGGTGTTGTATTGAATGGTGCTACTGTGAGACCTATCGCTGCTGCTTGTATTAGACCTAGTGAGCTGAAATTAGCATCATTCCTAGGTGTCGGCGGTACAGCCATGTTCAGACGTAGCATATCTCCACCGTTAGGCAAGAAGTTATTGACAAAAGGCTTACCTGCTGCCAGCGGATTTCCACCTTTACCCGTAGCCAATTGATAAGGTATGACATTAGGTACACCTGTGTGGAAAGCTGGCCATAGATCTACTGATCTAGGCTTGCCTGCTGCTGGTAATAATAAGGTACCGAAAACAGCATCGTCCAGTGCAGTGCCAGCTAGTGCGGGATCACCTTTCAGTCCGAACAGTCCGTCCCCACCATTGGTAAAGTCGAACATTCCCAGTGAGTTAGTCTGGATTCTCAGAGGAGCAAATGCTGGAACAGCACCACCAAACTGAGCATCATCCATATATAAAGCTAATTCCGGATTGTAAAAGAACTCAAAATGAGCAGGGTTCTCATTGTACGGTGTTCTCGCATTCCATTCATCTTTAGAACCGATAGGAATAACTGCCTCATTGGTCAATGGCATTCCTAGTCTAGATACTTGGATCCAATCACCACTTACTTGAGGAGTATTGTTACTGCTGATTGTTGTAATCGCTGGTCTGCTTGCTGAAGCCCATACACCTATTACATAATCACTATCCAGAATACTTGTGGGTGTCGCTGGCGCACCTGCTTTAAGTAAGGTGGAAATAGGTACTTGTATAGCTAATGCACTTACATTGTAGCAAGCCACCCCGTCTACTGGCGTACCATCCTGTCTAGGTGCATCACCTAGATCGAAAATACCACCTAGATCCACGAAAAAAGGATCATCCGTAGGACCTGCAAAAACTGTCTCACCTGTAGAGGCTGTCGTTATAGCGTTCTGAAATAGATTATCATAAGTCGTTCCTAGTCCTACACCACTTTCTATGGATCTCGGGCCTATGTTGTTCGGCGGTACTACACCATTAGTTATAATGGTTTGGAATGTATTTCCACCATCCGTACTTCTTTCTAAAGTATATGTTGCCTTCTGATTCTGTGCACCCAACCTGATATTGAAAAATGTTGTTGGATCTTCGTTTACGATATTAAATGTAAATCTGTAAGTGATCTCGTCACCAGGCACATTTGCATCATTATCTACATGTATCTCATATCGAATATTCTGTCCGAATGTGTAGTAATTAGGTCCACCATGAGGTAATTGTAAAGGCACATAAGTCGCTATGATCGTGACCATGTCAGGATTATCTGGACTTCTAAATGCATACAAGTCCACATTATCTGCTAATGGATCATTAGAGATAAGTGGCGCCTCTCTGTGACTAGAACCATATACGCAGGTCATAGCCATGATGAAAGTGACCATTCCGATCACCAAGTTTTTTATATATAAATTATTTTTCATGTTTGTCTTTTATCTTTTATCAATATGATTACTGACTGAGTCTTATTGTCTTAGCGATGTTCCTCTCCACGGCATTGCCACATATGGAAAGCTAGATGAAAAAGGCGCATCATTGCTATCTACTCCAGTACTGTATGTCAGTACATTCAGAAGATCTGTTGTCACCGGGCTAGCCGATGTTGCTGGATCAAAATCATCATACCATAATCCTACAGCTGCAAGTACCACCCCTGCCACTGCTTGTAATTCTATTCTTGTTACATCATCTTCTAATCTACGACCATTAGGGAAACCATCCATATTAGGTATGAATTCCAAATTTGCTGTCGTGTTGAAAGGCGCGACAGTGAGGCCTATAGCTGCTGCTTGTATCAAACCCAGAGGGCTGAAGTTAGGGTCGTTTCTTGGCGTTGGTGGTACAGCCATATTAAGCCGCAACATATCACCACCGTTAGGTAAGAAGTTATTGACGAAGGGCTTTCCTGCTGCCAATGGATTTCCACCTTTGCCTGTAGCCAGTTGATATGGTATCACATTCGGCACACCAGTATGAAAAGCTGGCCATAGATCCACAGATCTAGGCTTGCCTGCTGCTGGTAATAACAAGGTACCGAATACGGCATCATCCAATGCGGTTCCTGCAAGAGCGGGATCTCCCTTAAGGGAGAAGAGGCCATCTGCACCATTAGAAAAATCAAATGCTCCAAGAGAAGCTGTCTGGACTCTCAATGCTGACAAAGCCGGTACAGCACCGCCAAACTGATCATCATCCATGTACAGAGCCAATTCCGGGTTGTAAAAGAACTCAAAGTGTGCAGGGTTCTCATTGTAAGGTGTTCTCGCATTCCAGTCATCTTTAGAACCGATAGGAATAACTGCTTCATTTGCCAATGGCATACCTATTCTGGATACTTGTACCCAGTCACCTGAGTAATTTACTGTCCCTTGTGCACTTAGTGTCTTTATAGCAGGACGACTAGCAGATGCCCATACACCTATGACATAATCAGCATCTAAGATAGAACTAGGCGTAGATGGTGCTCCTGCCTTCAGTAAAGTACTGATAGGAATTTGTAGCGCGATTGTATGCACATTATATTTAGCCAATCCATCTCTAGCAGCGCCACCTTGACGTGGTGCATCTCCTAAATCAAAAATACCTCCTAAGTCTACATAGAAAGGGTCATCCACTGGCCCAGCAAAAACCTGTTCTCCGGTAGAAGCTGTCGTGACAGCACCATTAAATAGAGATGCATAAGATTGTCCCAGTCCAGCACCACCCTCTATGGATCGTGGGCCTATGTTATTAGGCGGTACGACACCATTAGAAACGATAGTCTGGAAGGTAGAGCCTCCATTGATACTTCTTTCCAGTGTATATGTTGTCTTTAAGTTTTGTTGCCCAAGTCTGATATTGAAAAAAGTAGTGGGGTCCTCATTTACCTGATCAAAGGTCATACGATACACGATTTCGTCACCAGGAGCCCCAGCATCGTTATCTATATGTATCTCATATCTCACGTTTTCTCCAAAATTATAGTAATTGGGGCCGCCGTATGGTACTTCTCCTGGTATGTAATTGGCGATAATGGTGATCGTATTAGGATTGTCTGGACTTCTAAAAGCATAGAGGTCTGTGTTGTCCGCAAGAGGATCATTTGAGATAAGTGGTGCTTCTCTGTGGCTAGAGGCTTGTAGGGCCGCACTGAATAAGACACAAGCCATAATAAGGAGAGCTCCCAGGCTTTTCCTTAAGCTTGTTGGCTTTTGTTTTGGATTTTTCATAGGTAGGAAATAGATTAAACGGTTATAGACTAATAGGTTAATTGCCGTTTACAGGCAAATAAACTTTTACTTATATACAGTGATGCAAAAAAAGGCAACTGGATGGCATTGCACTTTTAACACATGCTTATCGCAATGTGTCTTTTACTATGACTTTCTGAACAGAAGGACCCTGAATAGCAAAGGGATCCAGAGCAAATTACTTACACTGGAGACATAGTTTTCATTAAAATTTTAAAACTGATTTTGATAAAAAAACAATTGTATCAAATATAAATTCTTAACTAAAAAATATTTAAAGACTCAAATATAGTCAAAATTATCAAATAATCAACATTTTACATATAAGCAAAACTCTTAATATGTATACTTGCTCCTAATTTAGGTTTCTTCAAATTTAAAGAGTAGTTCTATATCATAGAACAATGATCGTCCAGATTTACGCAAATCAACCTACGCAGCACTCAGAAGAAAAAGATAATGAGCGCTGACATCAATAAAACTTAGACTATCATACTAAAGAAAACCGAAGACGTCTTCTATAACTCAAAGAATACTGATCAAAGGTCAATGGAAAGTCATCGAAGCCTTCTCCAAAGAAGGTAAAGTTCATGAGCCCTACGACAAAGCCTTCATACAAAAATATGGCTTTACAAATTCATCGACTGTAAGACGTGTCGTCCAGTTCCGCTTGGAACGAGGGCTACTGTACCAGAGTCAAGATGGAGAAGAAAGCTATTTTGAGATTGATGACGTCTTTTTGAGAGGTGGATAGAGCTGATGTGGATTGGGTAATTAAGAATAATTGCCTTGAGCTTTATGAGGCAAATTGGTGGCCAACTGAGATTAATATCTTATGTTAGACAAATTGTTAACATAAATTTATAGACTATGAAACGTACTTCTTACTTCTAGCTTTTTGCTGCTGAATAAATCTGCATTTGGTCAGCTTGCATGTCATTGTGAAGCAGCATGGGAGGTCAATGATCCTAGTCCCGAGAATGGAGGGGTGTGGATAAATAATGATGGTGAGATTGGTCCGGATGATGCCTGCTGGGACATAGAAGTAATATTTAATGGGCTTGTCGAGGACTGCGGATGTGACGTAACTTCTGCGCTAGTAAATCTTATGTATGAAGGAGAAATAATTCAATTAACCGAAATTTCACCTCCAACCATAAGAGATTTATTCATGGGTCAGATCGCTGTTTTTGAAAACCTTTTCCGTGAGGACTTTTGGACACAAAGTGGTATTACAAGTACACTGAATCCCAACCTAAATCAGATTGGAATTGGAGAATCCTTCACCTTTGACATTTGGATCGGAGCAGGATGGTTCCCCTTGCAATTGATTACTAATCTTGATTGTGACGGTGATGGAGAACCCGATTGTTCATTATCAGATGAAATCCTCGTTTACTCTGTATGCATATGAAGAAAACACAGCTCATAGCAGCGATAATTTTTCTCTCTTTCTTATCAAACACATGTAGCTCGCAACGGCTGATGGGTACAATTGATGGACTACGAGAAATGGCAGTGAATTTAAGTTTCATAAACCCTGATTCAATCATAGTAGGAGAAATTACATGCAGTCAACAAAATAATTTTCCTGCATTCGTTTCAATTAATAATTACCAAAATCAAACTTGGAATAATAAAGCTGAAATTCTAAAATATGAGGACAGCACTCATATTGATAATATTGTATTCTCTAACGATGGATCCACCATAGCGAGTATTCAAAGAATTGATGATCCTCCAGGAGGAAAAATCATCCAACAATTGCAAATACTGAAGCATCTAGACGGCAGCTATCAACATATTCAGACAATTGATAGCCTGGAATATCATTTGTCTTTAGGATTATGTCCTGGGTCAGGAACAACGTTTGCATTTTCAAATGATGGTAATGTATTTGCCACGATCATAAGATCGGCTTTCCGAGGGCCAACAACACTAACAGTATATGACTATGAGCAAAGTTCCAATTCTTATTTGGAAACATTTAGAACTCAGTCAGTAGAAGACAAGGAAGGAAGAAGTAGTTTGAGTATTTCAGGCGATGGAAAAACCATCGTGACAGGTGATAGTGAAAGATTCAAGAGACATCTAATTACTAGTTATACAAACAAAGATAACAATGGTTGGAAATGGCAAAAGAACTTGAATATGAATCACTAGGTGGATGGTATCCACCCTACTCTGCTTTAGATTATAATGGAAATATACTAGCAATAAACAAACAGATCTTCCCGAGCACAGAAGGTAAAGCACAGATAGAAATATATAATATCAGTGCAGATGAATGGTTTATCATAGGAGAACCCATAATCACTGACTTGGAAGGAAAAGACCTCGAAGGTATGCTAATAGAAGATGTTACCCTATCAGGAGATGGAACCAAAGTGGCCTTTTCTGTGGGAGAATTTTCGAATCCTGATATAATAGATACTTCAGGCTATGTAGGTTACTATGAGTACAAGGATGGAAAATGGGACCTTAGAAGAAACTTTGCTTATGCTACAGACCTGCCTAAGGATCATGCCACTAGGCCTGTTCTCGATGCTAGTGGCTCTCGATTAGCTGTAAGTGATAGCAATGGTAAAGTCTACATCTATGATCTGGACGAAACAACGGATAGCATACTAGATTCAGAATCGGGAATAGAACTTTATCCTAATCCATTCACTGATAGATTTTTCTTGGATTCTAGCTTGGAATTTGACAAGCTTGAAGTTTACGACAATTTAGGTAGAGAAGTCAATATTTCTGGAGATCATCATTCTGGGTATGTCTTGGATTCATCTAGTCCAGGCTGTTACTATCTTGTCATCACCGCTAAAGGCTATGACAGACAAGTACATAAATTGCTGCGCCTATAAAACATTATTCAAAATGTATTATACTGATTGTATATTACAATTTGTATAACACTATAATCGACTCTACTGACAGAAACATGATTATTAAAAAGAGAATGGGGTCTAGCTCAATGAACTAGACCCCATTCTTTTTATCGTTTATAACTGCTACTGGTATCTCACCTTCACATTCTCCCCTATCCAGCAGCCCACTTTCTCTGTGTCACCAGCCTTGACACCTCTCATAAAACCTTCATTAGCATCCGGCAGAGAGGCTCTGTACTTGCCCGCTTTCTTACCAGCTTCTTCAGCTACGGAGGGATCGACAGACTTTGCATAATTGTATTTATCTATGGCAGCAATGATTGCCAGTCTCTGATTCCACGCATCTCCACAGCTTCTGGCGCTGGTAGCGTATAGATCACCTATCAGCATGTAAGGTCTACCATAATTAGGTCGTAGTTGAGCTGCAGCCAAGGCTGTCTTACGAGCATCACTATATTGCTTGAGCTTTCTTCCTTGTATGGAAGCTTTGGAGAACATGTACCCTGCTTTCCTGTCAGAATCTGTCTCAGCATTGATGGCTTCGTCATACTTGGCTACAGCACCTGCATAGTCTTTAGCATCATAAGCTTTCTTGGCAAGTATACCAGGGTTGTTCGCTTCGAATTCTGCTTGTCTGGCGGCATTGGTGCTAGCTGCGTAGGCTTTCCATTTTTTCTCCAGATCCATAAGTAACGGATCGGTTTCAGCACAACCTCTTTTCTTTAATAGTCCAACTAATTGCTTAAGCTGATCCATATCATCAGGTGCAGAATCATACATGTCCTTGTACTTAGGCTTGAAGTAATCACAGTCAAAGATGTCCGTTTCTATGGGTGCAAATTTTGTTTGTGCCGCACTCCAGGCTTGATCATAGTAGGCACCTAGTTGCTCATTATTATTCAGGTTATAATCAGCTATTTCTTCCATTTGCTGAAAGTAATCCACCGCTTGAGTCTTGTCCATTTTTCCTTTCTGGAACTGGTACACAACGATAGCAGCCAAAGGATCAAAGACTGTATATTCCACATCGTTACCAGATAATTCTATCGCTTTATCCAATGCTTCCAGATTCTTGCTGTAAGGCGCATTTAAAGTATAGAACATATCATAGGCTTTTCTACCGTAGACATAACCGATCTTGGACTGGATACATTCAGGTTTATCTATACACTTGGTAGGGACGACACTGCCATCCTCATAAGCTTTGATAGCTTCAGCGTAGAGTCTGTCAATCTCTGCTTTGTATTCTTCTTTTTTGGCCGCATCCGTTTCATTGGTGAACTTATGGACGTACAGCTTTACGCCATCTATGAAATGGTAGTCTCTAAGACCATCAGCTGCAGGAGCAAGGTCGTAGGCTATCTTCCAGTTCTCAAAGGCAATATCCCAATCCTTGGACTTGAGTGCTTGTCTGTAAATGGAATGTGCATTAGAAGCATCATCTTCAAAAGCTTGACCTTGCCAGTTCTTAAAACTTTGAGCAGAACCAGATTGAGACGAAGCTGTAAGACACAGCACCCCAACTAATATTAATAAGTTTCTCATCTGTTGTATTATTTGTTAATTATATTTTCGTTTCATGAACCACTCATTGTCATTGAAAGTGAAACTGAAAGTCAGTCTCATATATCTCTCTTCGACAAGGGTGTCTCTACCTTTCAGTCCCAAGGTCAAACCCAAATTAGCATGGGAAATTTTCCTCTGGTAGTAAAAGGGTAAGCCTATGCCCAACGTCAGGCCCACATCATCTATCGTGGTCCCGTTGTTACCAACCAGCTCCACTGGATTCTGTCTGTAGAAAGCGCCGAATCTGTATACGGACCTACCAAACAGTTTTGCTGAGGACTTATTACTAGGACGTACAAATCCTCCAAAGGATAAGTCATAAGTATCATTTAAGTTACCCTTAACAAGTGCCGTGTCGAATCCGGACCATCGAGTAGCGGTATAATTGATACCAATAGCCAATTTGTTGCCGTTGTGATAGGTTATTCCGGCACCTACCTCAGCTGGCAGTTTGCCAGCCAGTGAGGATTCCGAAAAATCCAATGTATCAGCTCCTATACCTTGGGCCAGGCTGAATCCTCCTGAAAAGAGGCTACGTTCCGTGGTTAGCTTTGATTTAGTATTTCCGTGCAGGCCTATAGTGAATTTTTTTCTGAAGAAACCCTTGTTTTTATCGTCATCGTTATTCTGATTCAGATGAATCGTGTACATGACACCTGCTCTCCACAGAAAGCCTGAATAGTTAAAATTCTCTTCTATTCTAGAAATATTGGATTCTGACAAGTCTGCCAGATTGATGGTCCTATTCTCTTCTATCCTTCCGAACAGATAACCCAGATTCAATCCAGCTGAGAAGTCCTTATACCTGAAACCATTACTCCAGGTGAAATCATTGGTTCCTCCACTACCTTGGTAATTATACTCCACTTCTCCCACCCCATCCACTAGAGTGACAGAACTGATGTCATAGCCTACCTTCGAATACGGTTTCAAGGTGAACGCCATCCCAAAACTCTTATTTCTCTGCTTCCTGTCCCAGATGTCATTCAGGACATTGTGTAATGGAAAAGCCAGAGAGATATAGGATAAATTCCCATTCCAGAAGCTGACGTCCCCAGTTCTGTCTTGCAGATTAGCATATTCTGCTTCCACACCTATATCAAAAGCAGTGGCGTCAAGATAACTGAGGCTGGCTGGATTGACGATATTGATGTCATACGGGCTATGATAGGAGGCGCCTATACTTCCCATTTGCTGTAAAGCAAAAAAGTTATCATCAGCAATATCACCCATTCCAAATCTGGAATAAGGAGAATTGTCTTGTGGCTGGGCAAAACTCAAGCAGGGTAAAACCCACAAGAAGAAAATTACCGCCTTTTTAGTGATTGTGTTCAATAATTGCATTGAGTCCTTTAAGTAGGAAATTAGGAGCCACAAATATCTTAGAATCTAAGTGTTCTCCAAAATAAACGGCATCGCCGCCAGTCAATATAACGGCCATTTTGCCCCTATTCTTGGTTAAAGTTTTAATAAAACCCTCGATTTCTAATTTCACACCCCATACAGCGCCATTCTGCAGCGCTGCTTGGGTCGTGTCTCCGAGCTGTTCTTCTTGCCAGGCTCTAGACACTAGAGGCAAAGCAGAAGTAAAATGGTGCATTGCTTTCAACCGCAATTCCACACCTGGAGCGATATTGCCGCCAAGGTAATCCTTTCCTGCTTGCAAATAATCATAGGTCATACAAGTGCCTATGTCTATTACCAGAGCATTCTGTCCAGGATAAGTGACCGCTGCAGCTACCATCACAGCCAGTCTGTCCAGTCCCAGGGTTCTCGGCGTAGCGTAAAGGTTATTGATGGGGACCTTGGTTTCATGGGTCAAGGTCATTAAACCATGGTGCTTCTTGAGATAAGTCAGGAAGTAAGGTTTCGTTTTTCTGACAGAAGACACTATGGATCTCTGAAACGGGTATAGCTTATGGAGCTCCTTGATGTCTTGGACCAGAACTTTCTTGTATCGCTGAACAATCTGTAATTCACCTTGGTCATAGATAGCTAGTTTGATGAAAGTATTTCCAATATCGACAATTAGATTCACAAGTTTAATGCTTGAAATGTCTGACGCCGGTAAATACCATAGGGAGTCCATTGTCATTACAATAGTCGATACTCAACTGATCCTTGATGGAACCACCTGGCTGGATGACAGCGGCGATACCGGCTTTGTGGGCTATCTCTACGCAATCAGGAAAAGGGAAAAAAGCATCTGAAGCCATGACTGCCCCTACTGTGTCGAATCCAAATTTATGAGCCTTGGCAATGGCCTGGTGACAAGCATCCACTCTGGATGTCTGACCGCATCCCATTCCGATGAGCTGATTATCCTTTACAAGCACGATGGTATTGGATTTAAGGTGCTTGGCCAGAATATTAGCAAAGAGTAAATCAGCTTGCTGCGCTGCAGTCGGTTCAGTTGTAGTCTTACAGCTAAGCTCCTCTGCTTGACTATGCTTCAAGTCTGTGTCTTGCTGCACGACACCATTAAGCAAACTTTTATAACTGTTTTGAGATCTGGCGTAGGAATGGATTTTCAGCAAGACCCTTTTTTTCTTTTTGGTCAACAGCGCCTTGGCATCCTCATCAAAATCAGGCGCTATGAGCACTTCATAGAACAACTCATTTATTTCTGTGGCTGTCGCCAAATCCACCTTTGCATTCGTAATCAGAATACCTCCAAAAGCTGAGACATTGTCACCAGCAAGTGCTGCCTTCCAAGCTTCCAAGACAGTAGGTCTGGTCGCTACGCCGCAGGCATTGGTATGCTTAAGTACAGCAAAAGTCGGAGGCGCAGATACAAACTCAGACATGAGCTGTACTGCAGCATCCACATCCACCAGATTATTGAAGGAAAGATCCTTGCCTGACAGCTTGGTGAAGACCTCGTCAAGATTACCAAAAAAAGTGGCTTGCTGATGCGGGTTTTCGCCATATCGTAACGCCGCTCCATTCTGGTGAGAATGCTTGAAGACCGGCGTCTCGATTATGCTTTCTTCATTGAAGTAATTAAAAATTGCCGTATCGTAATGAGATGAAACCTTGAAGGCTTCTGCTGCCATAAGCTTGCGCTGATCCAGTGTGGTAGACCCTTTTTGTTCCGTTAATATTCTTTCCAATACACCATATTGATCCTTGGAAGGAATAACGAGTACGTCATTGAAATTTTTGGCGGCGGCTCTTATGAGAGCGATGCCCCCTATATCCACTTTCTCGATTATCTGCTCGGCATCATCCGTGTTCTTGACAGTATCTTCAAACGGATATAGATCGACAACCACTAGATCCAGTTGTGGTATTTCATATTTATCCAGCTGAGCTAAATGACCTTCTTCTCTCCTAGCTAGAATACCGCCGAACACCTTGGGGTGCAAGGTCTTCACTCTTCCATCTAGAATGGAGGGATAGGAGGTGATATCTTCCACCTGTACTGGCCGTAGACCATGCTTAACCAAGTGATCATAAGTACCGCCTGTAGAATAGACTAACACTTTCTCCGCCTTCAATGCAGGTATGATGGCTTCCAATCCACCTTTATCATAGACTGAAATCAAAGCTGACTTTATTTTCTTTTGAGACATCGTAATATGTAATTGATTATATGATTTTCTTATTTCTAAAATCAAGAATATGGCCCATCTCATAGCAAATGCGACATCTAGGCTCATACTTGTCTTTCTCTCCTATGATGACAGTCTCTTCTTCCTCAGATAGTCTGTAGGAGTGGGTGGCCAAGCTACCGCAATGAGGGCAGATAGCGTGAACCTTGGTGATGTACTCTGCTACGGCCAGCAGATCTGGAATGGGTCCGAAGGGCTCTCCTTTGAAATCCATGTCAAGACCGGCCACTACAACTCTTATGCCTTTGATCGCGAGCTTCTCGCAGACCTTGGTCAATTGCTTATCAAAGAATTGTGCTTCGTCTATGCCAATGACTCTCACCTCCTGATCATAATCCAGGATATCCAGACTAGATGAAATGGCCTTGGAAGCGATGGCATTTTCATTATGAGAGACCACTGCATTATCGTCGTATCTGTTATCTTGTTTGGGTTTGAATATTTGGACGCGTTGGTTAGCAATTTTGGCTCGATTCAACCTTCTGATGAGTTCTTCTGTTTTCCCAGAGAACATGGAACCACAGATCACCTCTATCCAACCACTGCGTTGGCCTCTGAAATTGGGTTCTAAGAACATTGGAAAACAAAATTTTACTAAAAGGAGTTAAATCTATGCAAATCAACACTATTCTGACCCATCAGATCATTTCAGGTCATTTTAGGAATCAAAATTGCAGAACATAAAGAAAAGGAAATAGAATGAACTTGGACAAAACTTCTACTACTTTAAAGAAGATAAACAGGCTATTTGAGATCATCAATGAGATCGGCGAAGCCAACAGCACTGAGCAAGACCTGCTCAAGGCTTATGTTGAAGATCTTTACAGTGCCGTCTCAGATGGAGAAACAATCGTATCACCAGCACAGGCAACAGTTCCAAAGGTGGCTGAAGCAGCGCCAATAGCTCCTATCACGCCCCAAGTGGAACCTGAAGTTATTGCTCCAGCGCCAGTAGCCGCCACACCAGCTGCTGTAGCACCAGCAGTGCCAGCAGTAGCTGTTGCCCCACCCAAGTCAGCACCTAAACCTGCACCAGCCAAATCAATACAGAATCCTGAACTTGCCGCATTATTTGAGTTGGATGAAATCCATGAACTATCAGATAAACTCAGTTCGCAACCCATCAAAAATCTTACTAAGTGCATGGGGATCAATGA
>Ga0209187_1001943_pt1 | contig 21455 bp, 32 predicted proteins | sample BantaG_FD_187430 | JGI IMG/M metagenome (GOLD analysis project Ga0209187, IMG submission 187430) | Marine algal microbial communities from Bantry Bay, Ireland - BantryBay_4 metaG (SPAdes) (version 2) | ecosystem: Host-associated > Algae > Red algae > Unclassified | place: Bantry Bay, Ireland...
CGGTGGAACGCTTCTCCTCGGTCCGCGCTGCCGCACCGTACCTACACTCGACTCATCGAAGTCGCGCCCATCGTTGTGCCGCGTCCGGCCACTGCGTGCATCGTGCACTCCCTACTATCCTGTTGCCCTGCTCCTCCTTTACGACGTACCGGCTTCGCCCACACGTTCCCTGTCTTCGGCTTGAGACGCATGATCCACGCACCCGCCCCAAATTGTTTGCTACCCCACCACCTTGACGACCGCTACCCTTGTGTCCCGTGCTCCACCCCAACCCGCCCGCGCTTGCCCGTGATCTACCTCTTCGCTGTTGGAATGGAAGCTGTCGAGACGGGGCTGTCCAGCGCTGCCTCTTTGCTGGCCAAGGACGATGCCGCCTTCGTCTGCGCTGCCGTGCAAGCCAACATGGGCCTGCTGCTGCTAATTCGACGACGGTCGCGCGCCGCCCGCTCACACCGCCGTCGCCACTACCGCGGTTCATTTCCTGGGCGACGGCCAAGCAAGCGCCGTGTCTTTGCCGCTGGCTTATTCAACATTCAGCGCGACCACTTTGGGTTCAACGTGGAGCCGCCCATCTTCGACGACCGTGATTTCAAGAGGCGCTTTTGTGTGCCGCGCAGTGTGTTTCGACGTATCGACCTGGCAGTCAAGGACGAGCCGTTCTTCAAGCAGCGCATCGACGCGACGAGTCGCCTGCAGGCGCACTAACTGCAAAAGGTCGTGGCCGCCTTCCATATGATAGAGTACGGCGAGGCGGCCGACAGCTCGGACCATTATGTTCGCCTCTCTCGCTCGACTGTGGCGCAGGCGACAGAGCTTCTCCTCGAGTTCAACGTGCGGAGGTGGTAATCGACGTACCTATGCCATCCCAGCCAGTCGGAGCTGAAGCGGAGGATGGAGCGCAACGCGGATCGTGGCTTTCCTGGTTTTATGGGCTCGCCGGACTGCACGCACTGGGAGTGGCATCAGTGCCCGACGGGCATGGCGGGCGCGTACCAGAGCTGGAAGGGCTCGCGTGGCGTTTTCGTCGAGGCCGTGTACGACGAAGACCTGTGAGTATGACACCTAATTGTCGACGTTCCTAGCAGTCTGAACGTCATGAGCGTGATGAACCAGTCGCCTCTCTATCTCGACGTCTCAGCAGGCCGGTGACCGCCGTGGGGCGTGACCTCTACCGTGAGCGGGACCACCCGCACGCTACCATACTATCTTTTCGACGTCATCTACCCTCGCTACGCGTCCCCTGTGTCTCCCCACGATATGCCGATGACCGACGAGGCGACGACTTTTTTTCCGCCTGCACGAGGCCATTCGAAAGGAACTTTAACGGCTGTTTGGAGTTCTGACCAAGCGGTTTCGCATCGCCTCGCATCCAGGACGGTGTAGCTTCGTGATGCAGCTGATAACCACGTACAAGGCGGTTTGTACTTGGCAAAACATGTGCGTAGAGAGCCGTCGAGACGGCGTTTGAGTCGCCGCAGAGGGGCACGGGGAACTAACGAGGGAAGGGGTGCGGGTGGTGATGGCGAGGATCCTCCAGGCGCGGCAGCTGCCTCCGCGGGAGGTCATGAACGGTGCGACGGTGGAGCCGAAGATGGTGGCGCTGCTTCCGCCGGGGGACCTGTGCCTGGCGGCGGCGGCGCTACCGGCAAGGCCGACGCTTTCGGTACTGCAAACCTGCATCCCGCTTTGAACGCTGTGGGGCAGCCGCCCCCGGGTGGCATGGTTGCTGTCTTTGATGCGTGCAGCGAGACTCGAAACCCCACCGAACAAGAGTACCTCCGTGCCGACCTGACGGCGCACGTGTGCAGCGATCGTGGCAAGCTATGCGCCCCGTATGTTCTCTAGAGAAGCAGTATGATCACACAAATATTATTTTCCTTCGTTGGGCAGGTTTTTGTTTTTCCTTGACATCGTGATCCATCGTGTGTCCCGTAAGGTCCGAGCCAGTTGCAATGAACGCGCGCAGCTCCAGAAAAACGGGACAGAAAGAGCAGTCACCCGCGGTCGGCGTGCACAGAGATGCAAGAGTCGCAAAAGGGAGCGGTCGGCCGTGCCGAGGGGCGCCAAGAGGTGGCGCTTGTGGTGCCGGCCGACCCGCAAGTGCCGCCGCCAGTCGCCAGCGAAGAGCCTGCGGCGGCCGGGCGGAGAAGCGTAGCGCGCGGCGTCCCCGTCGGCGGTGCCTGGGGATCTAAAAATGCACCGGTGGCACATGAGGCCTCAAGGAAGCCGAAGGCGCAAGTTGGGGCTACCCGGCTCCGACAAGTGGTGACCGTAAGCCCACGGCATATCCAGGCCGTCCAAGTGGGCTGCCTTATCAAGGGGGTTCACCTAGTGCTGGAACGCCCTGTCCAAACGAGCCGACGAAAGGTGCTGTTGCACATCGCCGCCGTGGAGTTCTCCCACAACATCCCGCGGTCCCACTACCTGACGAATATCGGGGATGTGTCGGTCCACCTGACCAAGGGGTATGTCGCCGGAACCGCGACAGCCAACAATGGACCGCTGCACGTCGTCGCGGAGGAGGTGGAGCCGGGAGCAGTCCTAACGAAGGAGGTGAACACACGTGGCAAGCCCGACTATGCGGTCAAGACGGGCCACCAAGCCGAGGAGGTGATCGACGAGGACAGCGTACGGGCCCCTAGCGACGGTATTGTCCGACAATGGCCCCCAGTTCCGTTCTACGTTCTTCAAAGGGGTTTGTTGACTTCTCGGGATCTCCAAACGGTACTCCACGACTTATCATCCGCGGACGAGCTGCCAAGTGGAACGGTACAACCGGACCATCGTGGGGCAGCTGCGAAAGTCCGTCGAGGACCACCAAGACCGATGAAATGAGCTCGTGTCGATGCTGGCGCTGGCCTACAACATTCGGCCTCAGAAGAGCACCGGGGTGGCGCCCCTCGAGTTCGTCACACCCGAGCGAGTATGGAGTCTCTCCGTGGAGCGTATGGTCGGCGTCCCGACACCCGAAGAGACGAACGGCAGCCCACGAGCCATCCAAGAGGTCATCCGGACGAGGTTACGTAACCTGATCCGTAAGGTACGGCGGTCCCTCACGCTGGCACAGCGGCGGTACTAGAAGGAACTACGACGCCCGCGTGCGGCCGGTCAACGAAGATGTCCAAGCGGGGGACTGGGTGCTCTTCCATGGCCACGCGCGGGCCAAGTACAAGCCCGGAACCAGCGCGGCAGGACTGTACGAGGTGTTAGTCCGCAGAGAAGGCATTTTCTCGTTAGGCATAGGCGGATGTCCGGAGACGGTGAGCAGAGACCACGTGACGGCGGCACCGGGCCCGACGGAGGATCCGCAGACGCTCCTGCAGAACTTCGGGGTACCCCAAGACGTCTTGGTCTCCAAAGGGCATCAACACACGGGTAAGGAGTTCGTCTGGTAGGGCTTTGTAGGCCATAATGTCGCGGATGACGCACGCTGCGCCTGTGGACCCGCTGGTGGAGGTGTCACCCCGAGGAGGACACATTCGAGTTGGCCAGCCGGTTCGACCTACGTAAGGTACACCAGAGCATGCGGCGTGTGGGCCTACGAGTCGAAGAAGCCGGGTCTGTCGTCGACTTCCTCGCTTAAGGGAACTCCCATGCGGGAGACGTGGTTTTCAAGTTTCGTATTGTGGCACATTTTCGGTTACGACACGTGTTCCGGTGGGGGCCACGTGGCCGTGGTGGCAACCATCTCTGCCGCATTGCTGGACGGTGGTCCTCCCCGCGGTCTGGAATCAGGCCAAAGCGATCGGATCGCACGGACGTCTTCGTGGAAGGGCGGTACGTCATGGCTGACTAGCACGGATCTATTTGACGTTGGACCACAAGGGGGGATGGAGATTTGGCCTGAAAGACAAGGGGCTCTGCCAAGGGTGGTACGCAAACGACTTGCGTGCGGTTTATTGGCCACTGACGCGCCGTACGGCACCCTCGACGCAACGAGAACCCCTACACTATGGGCTTCAACTACGACCCCTGAGGGTGTTGCAACCCCTTCTCCTGTCATGGCTACTCCCCTTGGTCAACGATGGCCCGACAAAGGTCCACCCCACCCGTGGCCGGGCATACTACGGGGGCGCTGCGCCGGCGGCTCTTCGTGGTAGACGTCGCGGTCGCGCTGGTACTGCTGACGGCGGTTGGCCCCACCGGCGGCCACGCCGACCTCACGGAGGAGAATCGCGCGGGTATTGCGCCGACCCACGATTTGGAGCAGCTCCTTCACCAGACTGGGTGGCACCCAGGGGCTGTCACGGACCCACCGGGCGATCGAGTTGCCAAGGGAAACCACAATGTGGCACAAGCCGGTCACCAAGGTCCCCATGGTGTAGCCGCGGAGTTCTCCGGGGTCACCAGCCACCACGCGCGCCAACCCCTGCGGAACGCGATCCGAGGTTGTGTGGTCCAGTTGGTCGAAGGCGGCGTCAGGCATGTCACGGTGTTCCCCGGGGTCGAGCGAGATGATGTGGCTACCCCCGGAGGTGTCCACGGAGGGGGTGTCAAATGAGCGGTAGTTGGGTGCGTGCGTTACTTTACACGAGAGCGGTCTGAGGCGCCCAGCCAGCAGGCTTCTCACCTCTCAGTGTGTCTCTCTCGCCACGTCCTGCCGGGACACCCGCCGCCAGCGTAGTGTCCCCTCCCTTGGACGGTGTATGCCCTCACCACTCCAAAAATCGCGATGCTCCTTGAGGAGCCCACGAAAATCTCCTCGAGCTCAGCTCCAAAGTGAGCTGCCCTCCATACACAAGAACAAGCAATTACACCACACACATACAGAAATGCATCTCAATGGCACAGCCAAACAAGCCAATGACCGCAGAAGTACTCCTCGAATTTTTCAGGCAGTCCGTGGTTACTCCAACTTACCTGCGCGGCCTTGGGGGGATGCCTCAACACTCCCCCCAGCACTCCACAGGCCGCACCATGCACGCCACAGCGCAGCGATAACCCGTCCCGACCAGGGCGACATCTCCCGCCAAATTCCGCAGTCGAGATATTGCTCAAGTCGATCCCCGTGGCTTGCAGGCAGTTGCAACCGATCAGGCAATCATGGAGATTCTCTGTAGTGCGTCTGTGGGAATACTGGCGTGCCACAAAAGAGGCCCACCGCCTGAGACATCGAGGCGTGCCCAAGTTTGAGACGTGATCTGCTCAGTTTTGGCTCTGCCTTTGGAAAGCCAGTGACTGCGCCACACGTTGCGCACACGTGGCCGTTGGGTTGGACGGTTGGCTCCATTGGTGGAGATACTCTCAACGTGGCTCATCGACTTTGCCGAAAGTCGGCTCGACGCGACGGAGCTGTAGGCCTACAGCTCCATGCCAAAATCGGTCGAAATCGACTTGGACCAATTAGATTCGGGCCCGACCGTCCGACTTGGCCCGAAGCTAGAGACTTCCAGATGCGGGCCCAAGACCGCAAAGAAATCGAACTCACCAGAATCGACTCGACCCGACGGAGTTGCAGGCCTACAGCTCCAGGCCGAAATCGCCCAAAATCGACTGAGACCAAATCGACTCGGGCGATCGCCGCGAACCAGCGGATGCGCAACTTTTGGGCCCCAGTAACGCCAGAGCGCCCCATGACGGTCCCAACCGGCCTTCCGCCCGAGGCAACCGCTCCCGATTGCCGGCTTCAAGCAGGTGGGTGGTAGCGCTTCCGTCTACGGCCGGCACCGGCTCGCAGCAGGGCCGACGAAGGTTGCTGCCGCGAGACCGGGGCTGCGCCACTGGACACCTCCAGTGACGCCATGGGGCCTCAGCGCTCCCCCAACAGGGGGTGACCAAGCCCGGCGCCCCTCGCAGCCGCGCCCAGGTTTTCACCATTCCCGACGGAAGTTCCGAAAGCCGTGAGCGTCGGTGACGGCAGCGACTTGGTCAGCTCATCCGCCGGCATTTCGGCGCTCGGGAGGGAGTAGAAGGCCACCTCTCCGCGCGCTTGGTATTCACGAACCATGTGGAAGGCCACGTCCACGTGCTTAGTCCGCCCCGTCGCTTACGCGTCGGTGACAAGCGCCAGGCAGAACTGGTTGTCCTCCCCCATCCGCACGGCTCCGCCGTCGACGCCCGGAGCCAACAGCAGCTTGCGTAGCCACAGCGCCTCCTTGGACACCATTGCGGCGGCCACGTACTCGGCCTCGACCGTCGAGGTCGCCAGTGTCGACTGGCGCTTGCTGGCCCTCGCAATCGGCCTGCTATTGCAGGTGAAGACGAAGCCAATTGTCGACCGACGACCGTAGATGTCGCCGACCCATTCGGCGTCGACGAACTCTTGCAACGGCTCGCTACCGCAGTAGACCACCACCAGGCGAGTCGTCCCGCGCAAGTAGCGCAGACACGCCTTAGCCGCGCGCATGTGGTCCTCCTTCGGGCAAGACATGAAGCGCGACAGCACCCCCACGGCAAAGGAGATGTCTGGCCTCGTCGTGGTAGACAGGTAGAGGAGCGAGCCAACCAACTCGGCGTAGCGGTTTCCCTCCGACAGCAGTCTTCCCCCTATCTTGGTCAGCTTGACCCCCGTCGCCATCGGCGTCTTTTCTGGCGTCGCCTTGCCCATCTTAAGCGCCTTGAGCAGCGTCAAGGTGTGCCCCGAGTTATTTAACGTCAAAGTCTTGGTCGCCCGGTTACGCATGACCTTCATGCCGATGGAGTCCGTGACCTCCGCCATGTCGCGCACCTCACACTTGGCAGACACGAAGCGCTTGACCCTCTCGACCCCGGCCAGCTTCTCGTCCGCCACAATAAGGTCGTCGACATACACGAGGATGAGTTCGCGCCCGTGTAAGGGGGGGCACCACTCGTAGAGGCACGGGTCTACCTTGACCCGAACCGCCCCCATCTGCTTGAGCTCTTTGTCGAGCTTGATGCCTCTCAGCCGCCCCGCCTACTTTGTCCCGTACAGTGCCAGATTCAGCCGTCAGATCTCCGGCAACTCCTTCGGATCGACACCGTCGAGAAGTTTGACGTACATCTCCTTGTCCATCTTGGTGCTGCGGAATGCCGTCTTGACATCGACATGGTGAGTTTTTCAGGCCGTTTCTGCAGCCACAGCAAAGAGATCTTGTGTCGTAGCCGCGGTTGGCACCGGCACCCATGTCTCATCGAAGTCCCGCCCCGACACTTGGTTCAAATCTTGGGCCACGCGGCGGACCTTGTAGCGCGTCATCTTGCCCTCAGCGTTGTGCTTGATTTCGAACACAAATCGCGTCTCGACGGCCTTGTGCTTCTTGTTGTTCACCTTAATCTTGGACCTGGTGCCAAGCTTCTTGTGTGCTGCCACCTTCTCTTTGATGTCCTGCTTCCACCGCGGCCAATCAGAACGAGAAAGCGCCTCCTTCTCGCTTGCCGGGGGCTTGTGCAGGTCGCAGCCAGACTCAGCCGCACTCTTCACACCGCTTGCCAAATACGCCTCAAGTTCCTTCTCCCACCATGTTTCCTCGCGTGCTGGATTTCACTTTGAGCGACCAGGGCCAGGTGTGGCGCTGTCACGAGTAGCGGGTCTTTGACCGACCGCCGGTGTCGAGCCGTCGGGGCCGTCCTCGTCTTCCTTCTCGCTATCTTCGGCAAAGGAGGGAGGACCGACTTTGTCTTCACTGTCAGAGGTGTCGTAGGGGGCACACTCGTTGTATCGCCTGCCTTCAGCGTCGAGCATGTCCATTGCCCCTTTCGTGGTGTCATCCTTGTCGCCGTCGCAGTACGCAATCAGCCTGGGACCAGCGCTTGACCCGACTGCTGACGCCTCCACCTCAACCGGGTTCTCCTCCATCAGCACGTCTCGACGCTCGAAGCATTGGCTCATCTCGTCCTCGAGGATGCCTTAAGCCTTGCCACAGACAGTGTAGCCGACAAAGCGGCCAACGTCAGTCCTAGGCTCCAGCTTGCGTTGCTGCTTCTTGGGTTTGAGCGCCCACGCACGACTCCTCCAGACGCGGAATCCGGCGACGTTGGAGCGACGACCCGTTAGGGCCTCCAGCTGTGTCACGTCCAGCCCCGCCTTGGGGGACCGGTTGAGCACATTGACTACGGAGGCCAACGCCTCAGCCGACAGTTCTTCGTTTGCTCCGACATCGAGCAGAGCAGCACGCACGCGATCCATCAGCGTGCGGTTCAGTCGCTCCGCTTTGCCGTTTTGCTGTGACTTGTACGGCGCCGTCATCTCCGACGTGATGCTCTTCTCCTCGTACCACGCCTTGAGGTTCTTGGTGACGTACTCCTTGGCATCATCGTGACGGACGCGCTTGACCTTGGCCCCCGTCAGAGTCTCAAGCTGCTTGATACGCCTCTTGAGCACGTCCGAGGCCATCCCTTTTGTCTTGATGGGCATTGACGTGATGAAGCCCGTGGAGTCCTCCGGCGCCGTCATGAAGTAGATGGAACCACCCAACGACTCATTGAGCGGGCCACCAATGACGGTGTGCACCAGTTCGCACTTGATCATCGCTGTCGACGAGCGGGGGCTCGGCGAATGAACCATCTTGGCGTCCACGCACGGCACACGCACAGTACCAATAACGCGCTTGGCGTCTGCCACTGACGACGGCATGCCATCGACCATTGTGGCCACGCGCTTGAGATTCTTCAACCGCAAGTGGTTGAAACGACGGTGCCCAGCTCCGCCTCCCCAGCTGTTCGCGTGGAAGCCGTGTTCGCCGACACCTTGACTGGCGTCACGTTGAGCACGTACTGCTCCAGGTCGTTCACCTTGCCGACCACCGAATCCTTGTCGAGCACTCCGCTCGAGCGAACTGCATCCCCGTTGCTGAGGATGTAACAGGCGTTGTCGACGAACAACACCGCACCTCGCTTGCGTTCGAACGCTCGAACAGACAGCAGGTTGCTGGTCAGGTTCGAAACGAGCATGGCGTCCCCGCGCACCATGCGCGTGTTTGTGCTTCCTTTGCCAACGTCCATGGCGACGTGGCCGTGTCCCTTAATGGGCACCTTATCGCCGTTGGCCAAGGTGATCTCGGCCCCGCTTTTTGCCGTCCGGACGGTGAAACCATTATTCGCGGCGGCCACGTGATTGGTTCCGCCACAGTCGAGCGTCCAGGTTGATGAACCCGCGTGTGCTCCCGTGAGCTTTACTGCCCCCGTCATTGTCAGTAGAAGCAGTGTAGGCCAGAGCGGCACCCCCATGGGGCCTGCCGCCGTGGCCGCCTTCACGACCACCACAGCCGCGTTTGCCGTTGCCCTTGACCTCGTCCGCCTTCTACTTGTAGCAGTGGCGCTTAACGTGGCCGTTCATGTTGCAGTAGAAACACAAGACCGAATTCTTTTCGAACGACTTCTTGTGCGCCACTGCCGGAAAGGCTCGTGACTAAACACTGCCAGAGGGCTCGGACGGGGCGAAAATGGTGCTCCGCTGCTCCACTTGAAGCAGCTTAGTTGTCACGTCCGAGAAAACAAGCTTGGTGTCCTTGTTCTCCAAGACCGTCCTGAGCATCCCGTACTCTGCCGGGAGACCTGCCAGGACACGCAGCGCAAGCGTGCCATCGTCCACCGCGTTGCCGATCATGGCAAGCTCGTCTCGGATCATCTTGGCGCGCGACGCGAACTTGATGATGTTCTCGTTGTCGCCCTTCTTCAGGCTGCTCATCTCGTAGATGAGTCGCAGCACCTGCGCGTTGTCACGCGCCTCTAACATGACCTTGAGCGCGTCCAACCCCTCCTTGGCCGTGTGCGACACCGTGACTGTGTTGAGATGCACGGTCTTAACCGACATGTGGATGGGCGCCAGCGTCGCATCGTTCATGGCGTCCCACGCGTCAACCGCCGGGTCAGACTTCTTGTCGAAAGACGAAGATGCAGGTCAGTCCGTCAGGACCGCCGCCAAGAGATTCTCCTTCTTGAGCTGCGCACGCTCGTACGCTGCCCACACCTTGTGGTCGTCGTCCAGCTGGGCGAACCGCTGGACGCCAAACCGGCCGTGATCTGACATGTTGACAACTGCGGCGCAGCAAAGCGCCGCACTGATGACGCTGACGGCGGTATCCGCCCGAGCGACGCCGAAACACACCGCGACCCGAGCAATGTCGTCCAATCAGGGACAGCAGGGAAGACGACGATGACCACCAGCGACATCTGGGCCCATAACCTGTAAAGTGAGCGGCAGTTGCGTGAGTGCGTTACTGTACTCAAAGGTGATCTGAGGCGCAATACCAGCAGGCTCTGAGCTCCTTCGTGTGCCTCTCTCACCACGTCCTGCCGGGGCACCCGCCGCCAGCGCAGTGCTCCCTCCCTTGAATGGTGCATTCTCTCACCACCCCGAAAATCGCTATGCCCCTCGAGGAGCCCACGAGAATCTCCAAGAGCTCATCTCTAAAATAAGCTGCCCTCGATATACAAGAACCAGCAACTACATCGCACACATACAGCAATGCATGTCAATGACACAGCCAAACAAGCCGATGACCGCGAAATTACTCCTGGAATTAGTCAGGCAGTCCGTTGTAATACCAACTTACCTGCGCGGGCTTGGGGGGCTGCCTCAACAGGGGGCGGCGGGCGTGACAGGAAGCGAAGGACCCGGCAAGATCGATCCCGTGGCGCCGGCCACCACGGAGGAAGCAGGCGGCACGGTCCCACCCCCGGGGTAACGCGGACTGCGGGCGGCCGAGACGGCGGCGGCCCAACCCCCACGGGCGGGGCCGTAGACATGCGCTTCGAGGATGTCTACGGTGTACGGCAGGTAGAAGGGGAGGAGATCTTCGGCGACCTTGGCGCGCGTCCCATTGTCTTCCACCTCGAGGGCCGCCCAGACCCAACCTTTACAGTCCCGGCGGTCGGTACTACGGGCGCGGAGACGCTGGCGGAAGACTTCCGTGTTGGGTAGCTGGCTTGCGAGGTCCAATGGCGCCCCGAGGATGGCCGTCGCCTCCGCGTCGAGACCGGGAGTTGGTGAGGATAAATCCTTGCAGGATATATCCGCACAGGATACTCGTATCCATCCGGGAAATGGGCTGAAGCTGGAAGCTCGTAATGTACTCAACTCGGAGCGAAAAGAGTAGAGCCGTCCTTATCGGAGCCCTTGTGCCAGAACAGACAGTACTCAGATCGGACTTGGGACACTCCGCTTTATCCGGAAAGAATATCGGTGATAACGATAGCGGCAGTGGCGCCTAGAGATTCATATTCGGACGTGCAATCGAATTGTCAAACAAGCCACCTGTCCCATTCGTGCAAGCACAGTTAGTGCAGTCTCCTGAACTATGGCCGATCCCGACGAGAAGAACTGTGCTGAACAGATGTACGGCAGTCATCCATTGGGCCGGATATGAGCTCTCGGCAAATCAGCAGTTGTGCGGACTGCAGGTTGCTCTCGCTCCCATGGGCCAGAATTGATATGGTTGCAATATGTATCTCGACTGCTGATGCGACGCTGTGTAATGAGGCCAGCGCGAACTGGTTCCAGCCTCCAGCACACGTGTTTCTGACAGTCCTGCCGAGGGCACCAGATGGCGACAGATTCAGGGAAGTCGCCTCTCCGGCCGATCGTTCTTTGTTCCCCACCCGCTCGCGATGCCAGGAGAGTCACAATCTTATCGAATGTCGCAATCGGATTTTATTTTAGATCGTTGCGAATGCTCAATCCGATATGACTCGTGATCTTCTGCAGAAATTATCATATATTCCGTAATTGAGTTTTCGGTATTGTCACGAGCCCGGTTTGCAATCATCTTGTACTTCCATGGATTGTATCGGAGTACTGACATTTTCTCAGATTTCACCAATCCCTGGTCGGGACCCGCGGCGTTGACGAAAATGTTAAATGGCCCAACGGAACGGATCCAATAGAGTAGTCTTGGGGGGAACCGCCACAAGACCTGGCTGGTGAAGAAGGTCTCGAGAAGAAAAACGGCGGCTGCGAGGGCCCACTCGCTGCGGAAGAGGGCCCACGGGGTGCGCCGCCCCGCGTAGAGGTCGTCCATGGCGTACGCGCGCATCCACGGGAGCTCTACCACGCAGCTGTACGGGACCTCGACCCCGGACAAGCACGCGGGGGTCGGCAAGTAGAACCGCGAGCGGGTCGCCGTGGCGCAGCTCGAGGACTTCGCGTGGTCCCAGGCAACGAGGTGGGCGGTGGGCCCAGCCCGGTGGTTGCGGGCCGTCGTCAACTGAACCGTCGTGCAGCCCTCCGCATCGGACACATACGGAGGGCACGTCAAGATGTGGACAAAGGTTGGCACCAGAGGTGGGCTCACAAGGGGGTCATCCATAAAGACGAGGTAGGACCGAGGGTAGCTAACCTCGCGGCTACGTCGCACGACGCTTTTCGACGAAGCTCGGTTGTCCAGGGAAGGTACGAGGGCGTGCAGCTTGGCGACGATCTGCTTGGCGAACGGGTTGGCGGGGCGCACCGGGTCGATGCCCCGGAAAGTCGCGTCGGGCAGCGTGTCAGCTACGCTCATAAGGCATGCTCGCGCTCTTACGCCGGCACCCACTTCGACGGGTCGGACAGCATGGGCAGGGCGCCCACGGCGGTGGAGTACCTCATCTCCTCTTCAGCCATCGCGGAGGACGACGCAGAGGCGGATACCTCTTGGTCAGGAGGCCGACGGGTCCTCAGTCCGACGAGGGGGGTGAAGGTAACCACGTGGTGGAAGATTGGGGGAAGGGGGCCCCCGCGGGCCAACATAAGTAAGAACTGGCGGGCACCACGGGGGGGGGGTGGACGGCACGTCGTTGGTTGGGAGGATGAACGAGTCGGCGAACACTGCGTGTCAACTAGCGCGGATGGCTTACGTCGCGGGGTGGTGTGGAGGAGTCGCGGAGTCGCACGTGGTGGGGTGATGAGACTGCAGTGTGCGTGCGGGCCCACGGTGAGGGGTGATGCCAGCGTGCGTCACGGGGGCTGTGGGGGCCACCAGACACCGGCGCGGGCTGCGCGCCACGCCGAGCAGGCGCGGCGTGGGCCCGATCAAGTCCGTGGACCGACCTCGACAACCCCTCTGGGATAAGGAGCAGGGGTGGGGGGGGGGGAGGCGGTTGCAGCCGGCACCCGGCCAGGGGGCCGGGCCGGACCCCCCTCCTCTGGGTTATCGCGGGACGGGTAAGGACGCCACGTCACGCGACGAGGGGCCTGTGTGGCGGTCGGGGGTTCCAGAGTTGGAGCGGGCGTTTCCCCTCAGCTGTGGACAGCATACCCCCGGGGCCGCCCCAAAATCTCCCGATCCGGGCCAGCACGGGAATGACCTGTCCGGATCTCGGAGAGTTGCGATATAGTCGGGGGCGGGGCTCTTCCCCTGTAGTTTTCCCAACCCCCCTACCATTTGTCTGAACTTTTTGCTTTGGAAAGTTGTCTATATTTGGCGCATTTGAGGCGGCTACTTTGGCCGCCAGCGTCCGGGTTGAGGAGGGGTTTAATGACAGCGGGAACGCCGTCCCTTTCCTCCCGTTGGGGAAATGCTGGACTGTGGGTCGACTTCCGGGGCAGTTCCTTCGACGGACCAAGCTGATCAAGAGGTTACTTGGGCTGAGCGGCGAACCAACGTCGTGGTGCCTAGAACCGCTTCAGGGAAGCCGTACATCTTCTTTACCGCCAGCGACGACTCTGTGGTCGGAGCGGGGGGCGGAGGAGGTCGGGGAGGAGGCGAGGTTCCACTTACTTGCGTTTCCAGTAGTCTCGGCGGTGTGCAGCCACTGGACAGTAAGGCTGCCCTTGTGGCAGGATGAGCGCGCGTGTGCGTTTGGATGGCGCTGCCGCTTGGGGCTGGCATGGATGCATCCGCTTGTTGTTTTCTCTCTATGTGGTTGTCTTCAACGTCTTCCTGTGTGGGCGCCTCTGTCTAACTCTTCTTTTCACCTTTCCACGCACGCCCCATTCACCGGCCGTTTTCGTTGTTGCGAGGGACCGATTGCAAGCCTTGTCTCTCTTGTGCTGGCCACTTTTCAAAGACTGTTCGCACGTCGTCGTTGCTGGAATTGTCTACCTTACGAAAACTTCCAAGTGTGTCTTGACCCAGTACGCCCACTCCATCGCACACGTGCCGTTTATTCGTCGTCATTGATGCATTCAGACGTACGCTCCTCGGCGCACTCCGCGTCCACGGTGTCTTCTGTGGCATGCATATCCTCTTTTTGTCCCAGCCATCCCTCCACGACCAACTCTTTCTCGGCGACATTCCCCTCCCCAAAGCACTCTTGCGCGACCGTGCACGTACCCATCATACCCAGGATCTCACGCACGACGTCGTACACGAGGCAAAACGAGGTGTGGTACTCTTTATGCCCTGCGATGACTCGCGCCTCCATCGACAATGGCATTATGCATGCCTTTGCTCAACATATCGCGGTGCGAACCGTCGTGGGGAGGTCAGGCACCAGCGTCGTGGTCGTAACGGGGATTTGGGGTGCGCTTGGTCGGTCCACCAATCGTGCTGTCCCGGGTGGCACCCCAGATTGGAGAACTCTGTTCTCCGAAGGAGCGCCACAGCTCGAACCGCTAAAGCTGACACCAGCCGCCAATGAAGCGCTGGCAGCGCTCGACGTCGTCGAATCCATGGTTGCACCGTTCCCGGACACAGTGCCCGGCGGCATAGGAGACAGAACAAATGAGCTGGCCGCGCTAGCGCCAATATCTGGCACCGCCAGGCGCACCAAAGGCCCCCCACGTACAGCCACGGCGGTCGCGTCAGCGCCCAGCAGCGGGTGCAGGAGCACCGCGGGCGGTCCTGGCGCGCCCATCGCGCTGATCGGCCCCGCCCAACCCACAACCCCGGCACTAGCCGCGCTGGCAGCCGCCTCACAACCAGCATGCGCGGTGGGCGTCGGAGGCAGCTGCATCTTCTTGTCGTCGCCGCTTTGCACAAAATGGGCGCAGAAGCAGTGAGACAAGACGCTTCTTGCTGCGCCGTTTCCAAAACGCAATGAAGCTTGCGTCCAGGGGTGGACAGACGTCGAATTGGGTGGTAGAGGGCAGATCTTGACGCCGTCGAATTAAAGTTCTGTGTGTGCTGCTCAGTTGTTGACCATCAGGACGATCAGCGAGCGTGCTCTTGCACGTAAGTCCGGAACAATCTCTGTGTTGACACACCTCTCGTCAGCGTCTATCCAAGTCGATAATTGTGAAAAGTACGGTAGGGGGCAGTTGGCAGGCGAGAGCTTGAAGCGCAGAGGCACGGCGGCGGAGCCGATGAATGCGACGGGGATCTTGTGAGAGCCAGTAGCATGACATGCCAGGAGGAGGGTCACACGACGTCCAGAATTCATTTCCTTGGAGCCACGTGCCCGCCTTTGCCTATCCGCCGCAATGCAGGACCGTTTGGGAAGACACCAATACTGCAAACCAGTTTCTTCCATGTTTTAGATGTGTTAAGGGTCATAGGTCGCCAGATCTACCCGTCTTTCGGCCATCCGCCGCTCCTCTAGTCGTACGGCTTCGGCCGCCGACCCCGCCTGGCCCCACAACATGACATTCTTGAGTCGCCTGTGGAAGGCTCATCGTTGGATGAACCCAGGGGATCCGACGAACCGTGAAACTCATTGTTCTGTGGCATACTCCCTCGCCCTTGTTTCGAGGCACATTGAGTGTCTGGTCAGGACGAGTGGCGGGTGTCAGAGGATGTCGGGAGGACAGGGGAGGTCGAGGATGAGACAGGCGGGACGACGATGGTCGTGACGACGGTGTGTGCCAGGTAAACCCACCGTCGTCGTCCGCCGTCGGCGGCTGTGGTGTTCCCTTGTCTGTTGGCACTCGCTGAATCACTATAAAGCAAGAGATTTGGTATGTTGGACTTTCCAGCGGTCGATCTCATTTACTTTCAGAACACCCTGTTAGCCAACTGAAGGACATGATGCTGTCTTCCCAATTTTGGCCGATGTGGTCAAAGTCACGAAGGGGTCTGGGTCAACCGCCCATTGGTCAATCGACTTTATCCAGCTGAGTGGATGCCAGAGACGCTGTTTCACACTGTTTATCACCCTTCTTGACATCGACGGGATCGGCCAAAATTGGGAAGACAGCAATAGAAGTGCCTTCCAACTGCGAATTCGGCCAGTTTGGAATGAGTTGCTGGGAGCCCCTTGACTGGTCGGTTCACAGTGGTGGCTGTGACCGACTTGTGGCTAGTCCTTTGGGAGGATACTTCGTCTGTTCTATCTCCTTCTCTGCATTGCTTGATTTCTACGATCCCGGGGGCTACGATCGCCAATTATGGCGATCAACCCTCCCGATTCGACTCGATTAGAGCAGAACCGGGACACGCCGGCGACAGCGAGGTCCGGATCCCCATCGAACCTCATACGGCAAAAGTTCCTTTTTCGTTGTCTCTTGGACAATAGAGTTCACTTCTTCGTGTGACTACGGTCGGACGCAGTATACCTTCAATTGGAGCGTCATTCACACCAGAGCGGTCGTATCGGCCAGGAGAGTGCGAGATTCGCGGGAAGCGCCTCGGTCCGCCGCCGCCGCTTCCGAGGCGGGCATGGTTGTGCTTTTGACGAGCCGCTCGGCCACCGCCTTGAGCGGCGCATCCGCCGCCGCCGGGGTAAGCAGCTCCGACACCGTCCGGTGGCTGCCGCTGCGCACCATTGCGGGCGTCACCGACGACGCCACGTCAGCGGCGGCGGCCAGCCGGGCCGGCGCATGCTCCATCGGTGCGTGGGTTGGCGGCCGCGACGTCGCGGAGTTGGGGTTTCCCGGCTTGGTCATCACCGCCACCACCTCGGCAAGAACGGGCGCCGCTACGCAGGAGGTACCAGCGCGGCACATGTTTCTGAAGATGCGCGTAGGAGGCGCCGCCGTCCGAGAACCGCGCACAGCCCGCCAAAACTTTCGGCTGGCCGAATAGCCGACAGGCATGGCCGCCAATCACAATACAGCAACGGATGATGCTCTCTTCCCGGCAGCACCTTGTCTGCAGTGACGGTAACGGCTTCGCTAGCGGCGACCGGCGCGCCAGAGAGCACTGCCAGTGGCCCCATGCCAAACAAGAAGCACAGAAAATCGCGCGCGGCCGCAGCAAACCTCGCTGCCAACCAGCGTGCGCTTGATGGTGGCGGCGGAGAGCGGTCGCACGAAGCCGACACCCGCCGGGTAACCTCAACGTCACGGCCGCGGCGATCGAGCGTTGGTGCCGCTTTGTTCCGGTGCGGCAGTGGCAGGGGCGAGGCAGGGCTTCGTACGATGCTTCATGGCCGCATTTTTTGTTGGCAATTGAGGGCGCGGGGGAAGTGCCGGGGGAAAAAGACCGCGGTCAATTGTCCACGCAATGGTGGTCGCAGCGGCATTTGTTGTGGCACGCGAAGCCGCAAACGCTGACGCCAGCAATCGGGATCGGTTGAACTTTGATTGTCTCACCAAGTCCTCGCAGGCAGCCGATAGAATCATGATTCCTGGGAAGGATCCTCATCATTTCAGATGATATAAGCATGCATGCCGGATTCAGGCGCGTGCTGCTGCTTTTGTTCTGTGCATTTCTTTTCCTACTTGTTTATCTGCCGACATGCGCCACCGCCGACACAGCAGCCCCACGGGGCCGCGAAAGCGCACGCGCGCACGCTTGCCGACTCAAATAAGGCAACCGCCGCGGAAAAAGACGCGCGCGCTGGCCAAGTGGCCTCAATGGCACGCGGCAGCGATGCCGATCGCGAGCGATCGCGCCACAGCGACCGCGAGCGATCGCGGAGAGGCGACCGCGAGCGATCGTGACGCGGCAAACGCGGGCGGTGGTAACAACCGCGGTCGCCGCCGATGGCGGTGGCCTCTTCCGGTTGGGTCTGTCGACCGCGGCGCCACACCGCCAGGTGTTTCGGAGGAACTGGAGCCACATGGGCAGGCGCGTTCGGGCCAGGTGCCCAGTCAGAGTCCACACACGTGTGTCGAAGGCACATGCCGTACTCCTTGGTCTCATCGACCGTCACGCGCACGTGTTGCGCCTCACCGGCTTCGGTGTCACGCCGGACCACGTCCATGAGGAGAACTCCCCACAGGAACACGTCCACAGCCCGACGCGTCTTACCATACAAGGCGTATGCTGCCTGGCCGTCAGGCGCTTCACACATTGTCCACGTGTCCCAGACGTGGAAGTGACGAAGCGTCTGCTCGTCCAGACGGACAAAGATCTTGTCCTCCTGCAGGGTGCGAACCCACGCGGCAACCAGGTTGCAGTAGTACTCGGAGTACACGACCTGCTTAGAAGAGCTGTATTCAATTCGCAAAGATTTCGCTGGTTACGAAATCACCACCGGGGTCGCCACCCAAAGATCCGTAGAGGGCTCCCAGTCGGAGACTGGCGAGAGCCAACGGGACAATTCGAACGTCCGCGGCGGGCGGAGAAGTCCGGCTGACCATTTCGTCGGCAGTAGCCCGCGCCCGCGGAAGAACCGCGTTTCCGCCGCTCGGCGATGGTCAGTCGCGAAAAATGGCAACCGAAAAGGGTTCGCTAGCTCGCTGATGCGAGGGCTCCGGTCAATGTCTACCGCGTCGTTCTCCTCCGCCGCCACCAGCGTAAGCTGATCAAGGTGTTTCATCAGACCGGTGTCGTGGGCGATCGGTACCACAAGGTCCGTGGTTACCGAGCGCCAGGGGAAGACGGCCTTCGGCCAGTTCCGCAACAAGCTGCAAAACGAGTTGGCCGGCGCCTCAAAGGTATACGTCCCCCGCACGGGCAGCATCAGAGAGTTGGTGTACACCAAGCGGAGGAACGCGTGCAAAGGCACTTTGTAGCGAATGATCTCGTTGCAAAATGAAATAACCTCGTGGATACAGCGCTTCGGCCCCTGGTGCCCGAAGAACGGGTCACCATGGACCTCGGCCACGCGGTCACCAGCATGCCTGGGCGTTCCATATTTGGGCAACACGTTAATAAAGCCCGGCAGGGCCTCATACCGCACGTGAATACGCCGAGTGTGCGCAAGAGCGCGGTTTCGGGCGCGGACGTCGTATAGACTCTGGTCATCAACGACCGAGATCCCATCGACAGCCTCAATCGGCCAACGTGCGCGTAGAACGAGCCGCTAGCCTGAAACTGGCCAACATCTCCGGGTCTGTGGACCGATCTATATTGGGTCCTTCGCCCGCAACGGCGTGTGCCATGTGCACCTTGCCGTTTGCGTTGCCGCCGTCCACCGCCATCGCGGCGGGATAGACCATGATGGTGTACCTGGGTGTTTACCCTCGCCGCACCCGCACGTAGGCGCCGGGCTTGCCGCCCGCGCCGCAGGGCCAATCGCCCGCGCCGCCGGCCTTGCCGCCCTTGCCACCCTTGCGCGTGGCCGCCGGCCCTTGCCGCCCTTGCCGCCCATGTGCGTACCGCGGGCCTCGCCGCCCGCGCCGACGGCCTTGCCGCTCTTGCCGCCTTCGCGCTTAGCCGCCGCGCTTGCCGCCTGCGCCGTCAATCTTGTCACCTGCGCTGCCGGCCTTGCCGGCCTTGCCGCCCTTGCGCGTAGCCGGCGGGCGCGCCGCCCGCAGCACCAACAGTGCCGCCGTCGCCGCCGCAGGGCACGCCCCTCCCCCTGGTCACCCCACCCACGCTCGAGCAAGCTCCACATAACCTTGCGGTTGCCCACCTCACGGTGGCGCCCCAACTCAAGCACTGCCGTTAGGTCTCAACCTGTGCGCGAGCACAATGACACGGGGAAGCCACGTGCAGACAATCCGCCCACCCGCGCAAGGCACGGTGTGAACCGGCCGTAGCGTTTGCACCCTCTCGTCACCGCAGACCAGCGTCACGGCTTTCGTCTTCAAAACCAGGGGTTGTCAGGATATCCATTTCGAGGCGAAATAGGATACGGATACACGCCGATGCGGTTTTTCTGATTACGGATAAATCGCTTTACTAAGATCCGGATGCGGATATCTGCCACCGAAACCAGATTATCACGTAGATTGTATCCGTATCTGAGTACGATAATCTTATCCGATTGTATTCCTACAAGTCCGTCAGACCGCACAATTAGGGCCAGAGAAAGAAGCCATTCAGACACTTGTTGAGTGCTAAATGAACGTAAAGTACGACGTGATATTCACATTTGATGTGTGCGCCCCAACGGGCGCGGTCCAGGCAGTTCCCCGCCGTTTCTGTAAATGGTCGTCAGATAGACCGTTCTAAAACTCGTGTCACACTTTGCTGTTATCGCAAGCGGGCTGAGTCGCGTGCTTGAACGGTTTCTTCCGGGTCAGGCGGGATTGCCGCTTATCGCTGCAACATGCTCGCACATGAACCTCCCTGTGGTCGGATTGGGAAAAGAGAGGTGGACTGCGTTGAACCGGAATTCTGTCGGCCAGAGAAGTGTAATAATCTTGTATATCCCTGTATCCTGCCTCTCATATTGGAATACGGATGTGATTTAATCTTGCAATTCTTGTCGGACAGGATAGATATATGGCACTTCCACAAAAAATGGACCCCCTCCGTCGGCGGTGCACGTTTGACCCCCTCCAGGAGGGCCAAGGGGGGCGCGTTCAATTTGACCGGACAACACGTTTGCTGACAGAGAGCCGCATCACGAGGGGGAATGCTAGGGTCTGACGCCGAATCTCGCGCGCGCACAGCGGCGATCGCGGATCGCGGCGCGGTCCTTGGTCCGGGGCCTTAGTGAGGTGGACCGATTGAATTCGTGGAGCGGCCAGGATGAGGATCTGACACAACGTGCTCCACTTCGTGCGCCTGCCGGGTGGATCTGTGTGGCAAACGCTTAACCCGATTCATTAGGGGTCACCCTCAGGCACTGTCAGAGCAGGTGGTCAGATTTCGTCAAATTTCACTGCTCTAATCGAGGCCCGCCGCACCCCCCTCGGACCAAACGTGCGCCACTTCGTGCTCCAGGCGGCGGTGTGCAATCGCTAATGCGGGGATGCAAAGCTTAAAAAAGGAGGGCTACAAGAAAGTCGGCAGCGGCGGCAGTGCTCCGTCACCGTCACACGATCGGATATGCGTGGACCTGGCATGCTCTGATTGGACGCGCCATTGACAAGGTTCGTGCAGAAAGGGACCGGGCCACAAGCGTTTGCCGGTGGATCGAGCCTCTCGACAGGGCGCCCGTGCTCTCGTGAGGCCCGTAGATCGCCATGAGGTCCGTCATGGCGCTTCGTGCCTCCCCCCGTCCCTCTCCACGGCCACAGTTTCTCATAAGCGCATTTCTGCAGCGACGCGGGCCCCTTGTCCGATTGCACCTCGTCCCCCCCTGCCACGCCGAGCCACACGTTTTCCATATCTCCGTGTGTGTGGCCTTCGCTCACCGGCGTATTGTCCGGCCGTTCCCACTCGGCGTCGGCCCTGTTCTTTTTCTCAGCGCCGTGCGTCAGCAGCACCGACGGATGCGGCCTACAAGGGAGCCGTACCCTGACGCACACGGGGCGGTGCCCATCGACCAGATGGACGCGTGCCGGTTGAGGTCTATTTGCTCAAGGGCCTCGGCGTGGGAGAGCGGTCGTCGCCCAGCCGGTGAAGGCGCCCCTGTTTTTCTGGGTGCCGTGGGACGTGCGGTGCTTCGTACTGAGGCTTTCTACGACGCGGGGGAGGGTC
>Ga0209187_1001946_pt1 | contig 21449 bp, 16 predicted proteins | sample BantaG_FD_187430 | JGI IMG/M metagenome (GOLD analysis project Ga0209187, IMG submission 187430) | Marine algal microbial communities from Bantry Bay, Ireland - BantryBay_4 metaG (SPAdes) (version 2) | ecosystem: Host-associated > Algae > Red algae > Unclassified | place: Bantry Bay, Ireland...
GATGTATCTGCATATATCCCAACTAACGTAATTTCGATTACAGATGGTCAGATATTCTTGGAGTCTAACTTATTTAACGCAGGTATCAGACCAGCGATTAATGTAGGTATCTCAGTGTCAAGAGTAGGAGGATCTGCACAGATCAAGTCAATGAAAAAAGTTGCGGGTACACTTAAGTTGGACCAAGCACAATTTAGAGATCTTGAGGCATTCGCTAAGTTCGGTTCTGATCTAGATCCAGCAACACGTGCAGTTTTAGAGAAAGGAAAAAGAAACGTAGAAGTACTCAAGCAAGCACAATACTCACCAGTATCAGTAGAGAAGCAAGTAGCGATCATTTATTTAGGATCTAAAGGTCTATTAGGTGATGTACCTGTGAATAAGATTATGGAATTCGAAGATGTATTCTTAACTGCAATGGAGACACAAGCTCCTGATACACTAGAATCTCTAAGAAAAGGAAAACTTACGGATGAGGCAAAAGCTTCTATCGAGAAAATCGGTGCTGAAATTTCAGCTCAATTTAAAGCGTAATAATTAGACTACTTGACTGTTCGACATTAGACTATTCGACTTGTGTTTATTCTTTGATCAAATACTTATTTGTATTGTCAAATGTCGCAATTGTCAATCGTCGATGTCTAATAAAATAGAAGTCTATAAAGAAGCAAAGCTTCGATTGGTCGAACAGCGAAGCGGTCTAAATATCGAACAGCGAAGCGGTCTAAAAGTCGAACAGCGAAGCGATCTAAAAGTCTAATATAATGAGTGGACAATTAAAAGAAGTAAGAGAAAGAATCACCTCTGTGAAATCAACACAGCAGATTACTAAGGCCATGAAAATGGTATCTGCAGCCAAGTTGAGAAAAGCTCAACAAGCGATAACAGAAATGAGACCTTATGCTGATAGATTAAATAAGATGTTAAAAAACATTCTGTCAAATCTAGAAGGAGGAGCGAATACATCTTTCGGAGTAGAGAGAGAAGTTGTAAATGTTGCTATAGGTATAGTTACATCGAGTAAAGGTCTTTGTGGAGCTTTTAATGCTAACATTACCAAAGCTGCTATAGCTAAGATAGAGGGAGAATATGCTGATCAAGCTGCCAAAGGAAACGTAACTATCGTTGGTCTAGGTAAAAAAGGATTTGAAGCATTGAAAAAGAAATACCCAAATCTAAAGTTTGTAAATGAGCATGTTGGGATATTTTCTGATTTGACATTTGATGCTATTTCTGCTGGATCTACTCATTTAATGGATGGATTCCTAGATGGTACTTATGATAAAGTAGAAGTATCATATGGTAAATTCAAAAATGCAGCGTTACAATTTCCTCAATGTGTTCAGTACTTACCAGTTCCAAAAATGGAAAAAGTAGAAGGAGCTTCTAAAACAAAAGCTGATTATATCTTCGAACCAGGAAAAGAAGAATTACTTGAACAATTGGTTCCAAGCATCCTTCAGACAACATTCCAAAAGTATGTTCTTGATACACATGCATCAGAGCACGGAGCTAGAATGACAGCAATGGATGCTGCCACTGAAAATGCAGAAGAATTGATCAAAGATCTGAAGATATCATACAACAAAGCGAGACAAGAAGCGATTACAAAAGAGCTTTCTGAAATCGTAGGTGGAGCTGCTGCGCTGGCTGGGTAGAGTGGTTTGTTCGCAGAACAAACGCGCGTACCGAGCGAAATAATTATAGCGTGGCTTTTCTACAAGAAAAACACGCGGGATTATTTAGCGACTCATCTGTTCTTTAGAAACAGAAATTTAAAAATAATAAAAAGGCTTACCGTAAGGTGAGCCTTTCTTATTTACGTATATACAAAATCATTTAGCTGCAAGACCTGTGAGCTGCCTGCTCGATTCATTCTTATTAGATAGCTTTTGCTAATCCTATGGTTTTCGTCTTTAATAAATGTGCTCACCGTCCTGTCCCAGTATTTATCGGGATTTTCGATAAACATGAGTTCAATGATTGCGGAGTTTTTGCTGAGAGGTCGGATAACTTGGAGTTATCCGACCTCTACTTTTTCCATGCATAAATGCATAGACGCTAACATTTTACTTACAAAAAAAGGCACCCCAAATTAGGATTATTCAGTTATTTGATTGGCTTCTGGAGTTACTATTTCTCTTAATATTAAAAATATTCCAACCTTCTTGCAGCGTTCTATTAATCTTCAGGGTTACTTCATTGAAAGATCAATTAACAACATTCACATTTTACTAAATACAACCAATGAAAGTATCTTATTTTCTACCTCTAATTATGCTCTTATTCATCACATCATGTGCAAAAGAATTCGATGATCCCATGATTCTTGAGGATGATATAGTTATAATAGCTCCTGTTTTTATAGAAACTACACTGTTCATAAAGATTTTAGGATTTTCTGCGGACGAAGATTTGGATGCTCTATGCACAATCAACGGCGTAGAATATCAACCAGATATAAATGGATTTCTTTATATTTCTTCTATTTTAATGAATGAAGAGGGTCAGTTGGTAAAAGTAAAAGCGGAAGGTTTTATGCCATCAATTTCTGTTGTAATCCCTTCAATTGATGATGTCACACAATTAAAAATAAGGATTCTTAAAAGTCGTCCAATAGTAACATTCGATGCGTTAGAGGGAGGTTCTTTTTTAATAAGTGATTCTGAATATAACATGCCTGCACTTTCCATAGTTGATGCAAATGGGGATGATTATTTAGGGACTGTAAATATTAAGAACTATACCAGAGAAAGTGCAGAAACTGTTTCATTTGTAACAGCACATTCTCATAATGTGTTAATAGATGATGATGGTAAGAAATACTCTTTACAGACATGGGGAGGACAAGACATATTTATCTATGATGTAAATGGTAATGAAGTGTTTATTAAAGAAGGTATAAAGATTCAAGCACGATTGGGTATTAAACAAATAGAAAATACTATTCCTGACAAGCTTGATATTATGATATTTAATGAATTGACGGATAAGTGGGAACTTGATTCGGAGGCAAAATTAGAGGGTGATAAGCATATAGCTGAAATTTCTAATTTTGGACATTTACGATGGAGTAAGAATATAGAAGTTAGAAGAGCAAAGGTTAAATTTAATTCTGAAAATGGTCCACTTGCTAGTGTCACTGCTCAAGTTAGAGCATCTGAGAATAACCCTATTTCGGTATCTAGTTCTAATGATAAAGGTGATGCATATATTAATGTTCCAGTGAGTGGTTCTTATAGAATATTAACATATAGTTTTTGTGGATCACCTGTTATATTGGTCTCTGTATACGAGGAGGCGGTTGGTAATGAAAATGAGGTTCTGATCCTGAAGGATTTTGAAAATGTCAAACCAGTAGCATCTATAGAAGGAAGGATTCTCGATTGTAATGGTAACGCTGTACCTTTTGGAGTTTTTGTAAGAGAGGGCAATCCTAATTCTTACTTTATTGCAGATGCGAATGGGCTATTTTCCGCACAATATTATATATGTGAGGATAATGAATGGGGTGGACTTGTGTATGACCCAAGTGCACAAGTATTTTCAGATGTTTTAAATTATGAGACTATTCCTGGAATGACGGTAAATTTAGGTGATGTAGTTGCTTGTCAATAATAATAAACTAAATTACACTTGACGGATAATATGACAGAATCCCAAATCATACAAGGCTGTAGAAAGCTAGATACGCGATGCCAGCAAGAGCTAGTAAACGTGTATTCTGGCAAGTTATATACTGTAGCCAGAAGGTATTGTGGAGAAGGCGATCTTGCAAAAGATGCGCTGCAAGAAGGTCTGATAAGAATCTTTAGAAATATAGGTAAGTTCAACGAAAAAGGCGGAAAATTTAAAGCATGGATGAAAAAAATTGTGGCAAATGAATCCCTTAGACTCTTATCGAAAGAATTAAAAATCGTTACTAAAGATATAGATGACATTACAGGTCCTCAGTTATCACCTGAAATAATAGACCAATTACACGAAGAAGAGTTGCTGAGACTGATCCAGTCATTGCCCTTAGGTTATAGAGGAGTATTCAATATGCATGTAATAGAAGGTTACAGTCATGCTGAGATTGGTGCTATTTTAGGAATCGAGACTAGCTCTTCTCGCTCAAAATTAACAAGAGCGAAAAAAATGTTACAACAAAAAATTTCTTTGGTTGAAAATCTACAGATATGTCACAAAGTGAATTAAATAGTAAGTTTAGAGATAAGCTAAGAGATTATTCATCGGATATCGATCAGGATCAATTGTGGTTAGCGATTGCTGATGATGTACCGACTAAAAAGAAGAAACCAAAAGGAATATTTTGGTTTTGGGGACTAGCAAGTCTGTTTTTGATTGGCCTTTTTGGTACTTATGTATTCCAAGTTTCGGAATTTTCTTCTGAGAAGGACGTGGTAAATAGTGATTTTACTTATTCTAAGAATGATCATAAGCTTGCATTGGATAATAATGCTGAGTCTGAAAAGATTTCAAAAAGCATTCAATTATTAGAAAGTGAAGTTGTAAGGAATACAATGCAGAAAGATATTGCAGTATTATCGAATGCTGAGCGAAAAAATGAAGCAAATAGTATTCAAGTCATTTCAGAACCAAAGAATGAAGAATTATATGCTCGGCACACTTCTGATTATAGATTTAAGGATCAAAATACGACTGTAAATAAACAGGAAGCTACTGAGAAAGAAAAATACGAATCTTCTAGAGTCTTGAACGCCGAAACTTCTATTAAGAATACATTTGCAACAGGGTTCAGAAAAAGTATCAGTCCTATAGAATACGTTCAAATTCCAAAATTATTGGAGATGATGCAAATACCTGAAAGAGAGAGGCCAATAATTGCTAGCTTGTATAAAAGTAAGAATAGAATAAAACCTATCAAAATGCCATCTCATATTATTCAATTAAATTATAGCGCTGGAAGCTATGAAGTTACTCAAAAGTTAGTTGTTGATAAAAGCCTATTGGTGGATGATGGTGATGCCTACTTTTCTCAAGGAATAGATATGAAATATGGTCACTTTATAACATCTAAAATATATGCAGTTGCTAGTCTTAATTATGATGTAAATTACAAACATTTCCAAGCGACGATCAAACGGGATACGATTGTTCCATCTTCTGTAGGGGAACAATTATTAGCCACCTATATCTATGAAGATGGCCAAATAGATAATATTTCTGGTGTACCAGAAGTGCTAGCTTCGTTTACTCGATCGGTTAGTAACCTAAATACATTCAAAAGTCTAAATCTTGGTCTCGGCCTTGGTTATTTGATAAAGATGAAAGGCGTTCGAATTCATATTGAAGGACAGATGTCAAGGTCAATCTATACAGATCGATCTGGCTTTGTTATTCTTAATAAGAAGCAAAGAATTTCTAATTTATCATCTATCTCTGAGCTATATTCGAGTGAAACTAACTACAATACCCAAATGGAAATTGGTGCTATTTTTCCAATATATAAAAGAGCTTATTTAGTCACTGGAGTTCAATATCAAAAAGGGCTAACAAATCAAATAATAAGCCTTAGAGGTAGCGAATATTATAGCAGTCTAAATGGGATCTTTGGAGTGAGATTGCATTGGTAATCCAAAGTAAGAATAAAAAAGGAACATCAATAAGAAATTGATGCTCCTTTCAAAGTTATAAGTCAGGTAAATTCCTAAAATGCCTTATATCTAGCCACCAAACTCTCATCTTCTTCTTTACTAATAATCTCATCTAATATGCCTTTCAGCATGGAAATACGCTCTGTATTTTCCTTCTTGGCACTCTCATCCACTATCGCTTTTCCATCTTCTGAGAATTTATTTTTCATAGAGTTCAATGTATTTGTAGCAAGATATCTTCGGTACATATTATCATCTTCTATTCCCATATTCTTGAGCATGTCTACTCTAGATAGTATGGTTTCGGTATCTTGATTAAGAAGTAAATCACTGTATCTACTAAAGACATTAAAAAGTTGGTAGATATCAATCTTAGACATGTTGTCTTCTATATAGCTTAGGTATTTGGGATTACCAGTTTCAGCAAAGAAACCTGCCAATTGACCAACGATAGCTGGAGATTCATCAGTCTTCATTTCTTCAGCATATTGTATTCCTTTTACTGGATCATATTGATAGATTATATCTAGTGCCGGTTTTAGTGGACCATATGCTTGCTCATTTTTAAGTACTGATTCGGCTAGAGGAACTGCTTTTTCGGCCATTTCATTATTGTATTTCATAAGGGCATTTGCACGAACAGAGGAGTGGGGATCCTCAGTAACTAATGATTTTATTTTATTTATTTCTGAAATGCCTGCTGCTGAAACTCCTAAATTTCTTAAAGTGTGATGTTTGTCCTCTATTAATTTGCTAGCTAATTTGGAGATGGCAGGATTACCATTTAGCATTTTGGCAGCTATTACCTTATCAAAGTGATTTGGAGAATATTGGAGTAACGCAAATAGTTCTGTACTATCTCTATCTTCTCTTACTTCTCCAAGTAAGGTAGACTTTCCATCTAGGACTGAGACAAGTGGACGTTCATTTATACCATTGATAGTGATAGTGTCAGTTCTTGCATCCACCACTACAGAGTGATAAGATACTTTACCTGTTTGATCATAAATAGCAGCTTCTAAAGGAAGAATAAATATAGGTCGATGGTTTTCTGCATCTTGTATTTGGTTTGTGTAAATCTTTACTTTCCCATCAATGTAATCGTACGAAACATCCATAATAGGATGTCCTTGATCTAGATACCACTGATCGAAGAACCAATTTAGGTCTTGTCCAGTAGTGTCTTCAAATGCCATTCTAAGTTCTGCAGTTTCCACAGCTGTGAATTCATTGTCTTTTAGATATTTACTTAGTGATGCAAAGAAGGCATCATCTCCTACGATTTGTCTTAACATATGAAGAACGAGCCCTCCTTTGTTATAACTGTGCGCATCAAACATGTCCTCCTTATCTTCATAACCATAGTGGATGAGAGGGTGAGTGCCTGATTGCTGGGCCATATAGAAGTAACCTTCCATCTCAGACATTCTAATTTCATCTGCAGCATCCTTACCATACTTGTGCTCATACCATAGATACTCGCTATAATTAGCAAATCCTTCATTTAGAGTAAGATTAGCCCATGATTCACATGTTACTAGATCACCAAACCAATGGTGGAACATCTCGTGTGCCACGATCTGATCATTTTCATTGTCGATCAATTCTCTTTTTGTTTTCTGAACAAAATCACCGAAAATGACTCCTGTCGTGTTTTCCATGGCGCCTGATACATAATCTTCCGCTATCACCTGACTGTATTTATTCCATGGATATGGATAGTCAAGCAAATCAGAGAAAAACGTTAACATCTCACCGGTATGATTGAAAATTTCTTTTGCATCTTTTTCGTAAGGTGGATCGACCATGTATTCGAGCAATTTTCCATTCCAAGAATCCTTTACCCTTGCGAAGTCACCGATCATCATCATAAAAAGGTATGGTGCGTGAGGTTTATCCATCTTCCAATAATCTGTCTTGGTTCCATTACCGTTTTTCTTAGATGAGACAAGTTCGCCATTTGAAAGTGTTTCTAATCCTTCTTCTACAGTTATATAGATTTCTTGTGTACATCTTTCATTTGATTTGTCGAAAGTTGGAAACCACTTACTGTTGTTTTCAGTTTCTCCTTGAGTCCATATTTGTCTTGGTTTGTCCGGAATTTCATTCATTGGGTTGATAAAGAATAAACCTTTATCTGATGTTATTGCGGCACTTCCTCCAATAGGGCCTTCGTTCGGCTGAGCTGTGTAATCTATGTATAGGTTTATCTTCTGACCTCGATTATAAAATTTATCAAGATTTACGGTCAATTGTTGTCCATCGTAATTGTGCATTAATGATTTACCGTTTTCACCCATTTTTACTTCATGGATTACGAATTGTTTGGCATCCAACACTACTTGGTTAATAGGATAGAACAATGGTTCTAGATCTAAATATGCTTTGCCCAAAACATGTTGTTTCTCCCAGTCAAAGGCAACCATTAGTTTAGTGTGGAGAAGGTCGTAGTACCTCGTGGCTTCCGGATTGTAGGGAGGAAGTACAAATTCATCTTCTTCACCTTCCACATATACAGGGGCGGATACGGTTAGTGTATCTAGGAGTTCTTCAGTATATTCAAATGGAGCTTCGTAAATTACTTCTTTAGTTGTTCCACAAGAAGTAAGTAATAGCACAATGGCTAGTAGTGAGAGTTTGTTCATGTAGTGAGTTGTTTGTAGTGTTGGAGGCTGAAGGTATTGATAATTCTACAAAAGTAGGCATGATTCACTTCATCCAAAAACAAAAAAGCTCCAAAAACATTGCGTTCTCGAAGCTTTTTATGTTGAGCTACTAGGACTTGAACCTAGAATGGCAGAACCAAAAACTGCTGTGTTACCAATTACACCATAGCTCAATTTAGCGAAGCATTTTGCTAAGCGAGTGCAAAGTTATAACTTTAGAAATTCTTATGCTACACTTTTGAGACTTTTTTTTCAATTCTTCTACTTTTTACGTTTTAATCTTGATTAGTTGTGTGTATTTTAAAAAGATATTCCGCCCATTATTGCCAGATAATCGGCTATTGCTGTATGGGTTTTGAGGACAATTCCTACATAGGGCTTTCCATAACCCGCTATATTTGGTAGATATATACCTGTGACTACTTTAATATAGTTGCTCTTTGATTTTGCAAAAGGCCATCCTACGTAAAAACCTAAACGGAGTCTGTTGAAGACAGAACCATATCTAAATCCATTTTCAATGTATATTATAGATCGTTTGGCCATACGACGAGCGTATTCTTCTGTCTCGAAATTTCTTTTGAAGAAAGTATATTTTGCATCATTGTACTCGTATTCTGCTCCAGCTAGAACAGTCATGAATTCCTTATATCTATATCCCGCACCTAGAGATATTGCATGTACTCCGTACTTCGGTCCTCCAGTAGTAGAATGTTCCGTGAATCCATAATGGTATTGTGCATCTACAATCCATTTTCGGAAAGTTGATGATTCTTCGGCATTCCGTGTAGATATCGACTCTATATCTTTGGACGGGCGTATTTTAAATTTATAATTTACATTTATTGATGCTCCATATATATTGATGCCACTATTTGGACTTGAGCTAAGTCCATTAGAAAAGTGGACGATTCCAGTAGAGAGACTTGTAGTCAGCCTTTCATTCCATGGATATTCTAGACCAAATTTGAGAGATGTAGTATTATTCAAATTTGATCCTATGGCATTATTGTTTGGATTATTTATTGCGTCAAATGGTTTGTTGAGATATGCAATGCCAGTCCCAAATTGCATATTCAGAAGTAGTTTTTTATAGCGGGCCAATGAAAAATGCAGCTCTGGCACTATTGAAAATGCACTACCCAATATTTCATTGTCTCCAAAATTGACATAGATGAGATTTAGTGCTATTCTTGGTTTTTTCCAAAAACGCTCCCAGACTTTATCACCATTAGTTTGGTAGGTATATGCTAGTCTAAATTCACTTGATAAACTTGGTACATCGAATAGTAAATTGTCTCTATGCTTTAGGACTTTTGATGGTGCATATACGGCTGATATGCCATGCTGAGCTTGTGTAGACGACAACCAAAAAACAATACAAAGACATATGATATATGCTATTCTTATCATAAGGGAAAGGTAAGGAATTGTTTTATTTTGATTGTAAAATCACTTAGTATTGATTTCTATTTTCCATGAAATTTAATTCTCTAAATCACATTCTCCTTTTGACTTGATCCAAAAGAAGAAAAGATCAAGTACAGAATCATTTCTTAACGAATTATTAGCCTTAATTTGCTAAATAGCCCAAACTTGACTTCGCTACACTCAGCCTACAAACATGGTTCTATTCTTAACGAGAATTAAGGTGAATAATCTTAAAATAATTAAGGACAAACCATCGCATAATTATTTATAAGCGGAGTGTGTTTTAAAAAAAAGTTAGAATTTTTTTCTAAAAACTAATATTCAATCTTAACCAAGCTGAGTTTGAAGTTTCGTTCGCTAGGTACAATAAGTACATTAGAAGAGACTTGGACTGCATCTCTGAATCGTAATTTCAGATTTTGATATTCTGTACTTAGCAAGCTATTTCTTTCAAAGTTACCCAAAGGATCCATTACATACTCACTTACGGTGTTGTTTCTTTTAATCTCATCGTTATAGATGATTCGCAATCGGTTTGGTGTTTTAAATAGAAAGTAGGAACTATAGACACCAGCATCATCCTGAGAGAATTGTTTTTTATAAAGTATTTTTTTCCAATGCTCAGAACCATCAGGACTAACGGCAAAAACGATAATATCTTCATTGTATATGTCGACCCATCCTCTACCTCCACCATTAAATCCTCCTCCAGCTCGGGTACCACCATTGAAGGCAGATCGACGATAGAATTCTTTATTCATTTCAGTAAAAAGAAGAAATCCACCATCAGCACGTAGCACTAAATCTCGCGTGATAAAGTCATTCAATCTTTTCTTTTTACTTAACTTATTTCCATAGAGTTCTTCTAGAAATTTTACATCAAAATCTTGATCTTCTATAAGTGTAATCTCTTCTAAAGCATCTATGTTTTCTGTAAGGTGGAAGTAACCTGTTGCATCATATTCGCTATCTTCGGAGACTAGACCAGCGAGAATGATCCTACGATTGATATTATCGAAAGCCAATTCTAAATCAACGGTTAGTTTGTTATCAAACGTAAATTTATTTTCATAGTATCCATCATTATAATCGAATCCGAGAAGCATGAGATGGTGATTTTTTCGCTCATATTTTGTATTATCAATTTCGAAGAGTACATTGACTTCGCCAATATTAGAAACCAAAGCACCTCTAAAATCTTTTCTTGCATTTAGACCAATCAATTTACTTTCTTTAGCCCATTCAAGAGTCATCTCATTGGTATCGATCATGTAAGTATAGAATAGATCATTTTTCCGAGTTGTGAACAACAATGTTTTGGATCTATCTTCCGATGTTTCGTATCTAAAGTTATCTAGTTTAAATTCTTCAATACCATCAAGAAGTGTAACAGAGTCAGTCATAATACCAAAGTGATCATATTTTCTGGCTCGCATATAATATGCTTTTCTTTCACGATATCCGTAGATAATTGTAAAACATGTATCTTGAGGAACGATGGCATATACATCAGCATTCTTCTTTTCTAATATGATTTCTCTATCAAACAAATGCTTCATACTTTGATTGAACACTTCAACCACTCGCTCAGTGCCTTTATCTCGATAGAGTAATAAATTGTCTTCTACTATTCCTATCACATCATAAGCCACATCATTGCGAATACTCATCTCCTTGCTTACAGTAACCGACTGAGCAGAGCTATAGGATGAAAACCCTAAAAGACAGAAAATTATAAATATTTGAATGTATCGAATCATATAATCTAAAGTAACAAAGAAAAATGAAGTAATAAAGATTACTATTGAAAATGTCGTCAATAGGTAATTGGTTCAAAATGAGTTAAATCTAATTAGAACCTAAATCAAGGTGATTACTATTCCACCTTTTTTGAACTACTGCTAATCGCAATGGAATTCATATAAATCTGATAACCGAATAATCCTATAAATGCACCTGTCAATAATGCATCATTTTTTAATACTAGACCCAATACTCCTAAGACTAAAATAATAATTGTAAACATGGTCAATTTCTTCTTTTTTGCTGGATCATAAGGTGCTAAAAACGAACCCAGTGGAATCATCATACCTACAAAGAAGATCCCTGCCATAAGATTCGTTTCTCCGCCCATAGTCAGGTGCAATCCAAATCCTACCAATGAAATAAGGAGTGAAGCGCCGGTATATTGAGCCATTTTCTTGTCATCATCATCCAACAGCAACCGCCCATATTTATTAGTCATAAGATATAGATTCATCAAAGGATTAATAATCCATGTGAGTATAAAAAATGCCAATAACAAATACATTAATGGAGTTACGATCGGTGACAGCATTTCATTGGTTCTAGATATATAATTCAGAACACGATATAATACATAGGTACCAATAACAAAACCCCAAGAGCCATTGGCGGTAAGTCTACCCATGAGGTCGAAGTACTTATAAAACAGTTTATACAAGAAAAACTTGGACTTCATGGCTTCTTGCATACCATATCTCGCGAGACTATTGGTAGGATTCAGATTCAGTGCTTCCTTGAACCTTTCGAGAGACTCTTTTACTTTGCCTTCTTTTAGAAGTTGATTTGCATGATTCGCTATTGTATAGGGATCTTCAGGATTTTTTTCTAATGCTTCTAATATAGTGTTTTTTGCACTTTGTTTATCTCCAATAATACCAGCTATCAGAGTCTTTTGGTTAAGTGCTTCTAGGTTTTCTGGATCGATTTCCAAGGCATTGTTTGCATATTTTAATGCTGAATCATAGTAACGCTGAGCAAATTTTATCCTAGACATCAAGTTATGAAACTGAACTTCATAAGGTGACATTTGAAGTAGCATATTTCCTTTTACTTCTGCTTCGTCTAACTCTTCTTCTTTCAGGTTGATCTCAGCCAATAATGCTAGATAAGCTGGATTTTCTGGATCTTCTTGTTGCAGTTGAAGTGCTATTTGTTCACTTTCTTTACTCTTCCCTTGAAAGTATAATATGAATGCCAGCAAGTAGCGACCATACTCACTCGTAGGGTCTTCTTCAAGAAATGATCTGATTTGTTTTTCAGCATCTGGAATTCTCCCTTGAGAAATTAGAAGTTCAACTCGCTGAAGTACGGGATGTTGCATATTAGACTATTATTTTAATTTTGCCAATATCGGTAAAAAAATAGACTATAAATTTTGATAGTAAAAAAGATTCTAAACTTTGACTACTCCACTGTAAGCGGATGGAGCATTCGACAATTTTTTTCCAACCTAAAGTTCGGAAATCGAATCTTTTTTGTGGTAAGATGTTATTATGCAAAAACATCGTTTTTATAATCCAGACGCAAGTATCGGAGAATTTAAGGATTGAAATGAAGTGCTTCAACTATTAATGTAGGTTGTTTTATAAAAGAAATTAATAATGAAATCTGCAACTTAAGATTGATATCTTTTGATCATCTACTGTGTATATTAAACGATGTTCTTTTGAAACCCTACGTGACCAACACCCTGCATAATTTCCAACTAATGGTTTGGGTTTACCTATTCCAGTAAAAGGTTTTCTAATTGCATCTTTTATCAGCCTATTTATCTTTTTGACAAGCTGTTTATCAATTTTTTGCCAGTAAATATAATCATTCCAACCATCTATATACCATGATAATTCTCTCATTCAATTAAGGCATTTGAAACCATGTTTTTACCTTTTCGAGAGTCTTTAAGTGCCCTATCTAGTCTTTCTTTATTCTTTGTAGAACTCATTAAGTAGAGGGTTTCTTCCATGCTATTGTATTCTTTTAGCGAGATAACAACAACATCTTTATCTGCAGATCTTGAAATTATAAGTTTCTCATCGTTGTCTACTACTTGGTCCAAAGTCTCACTCAGTGATTTACGGAATTCAGTTACTAATCTATTGTTGACTTCTATAATTTAACCCATTGAAGGCGCTTTCGGAAGTTGAAGTTGGCAAAGTAAAATTTGTAGGACAAAGGGTGCTTTAAATGGTCTTTTTGTTTAAAATGGCGACAATAACGACAATATATATTGTCATTTCTGTCATTTGTGGATTTGTTTGTATATTTGAATTAAGAATTATTGAAATAAAATGGAATTAATCAATGACAAAACTGGCATCTAATCTTAAGTATCTTCGTAAGAAAGGTAAGATCTCCCAAGGAGAATTGGCAGAAGAATTTGACGTAGCACGAACTACGATGGGTGACTACGAAAGAGGAAAGACGGAGCCTAATTTAGAAATGCTAATCAGGATGTCTAAGAAGTTTGATGTAGCGATAGATGAATTAATAACTCATGATCTTACTCACAATGAACTAGAGATAGTCCGACAAGATGGATTGAGAGTACTGGCGATAAGCGTAGACACAAATAATAATGAAAATATAGAATTGGTAGACACAAAGGCAGAAGCAGGGTATTTAGACAGTTTCCAAGATCCTGAATACATTAGAGAACTTCCTAAAATATCTTTTCCAAATATTCCTAATGGCACCTTCAGAGGATTCGAAATTAGAGGAGACTCTATGTTGCCGATGGAGTCGGGAAGCATTGTGCTCTGCTCGTATGTAGAACAGTTAGATCAAATAAAAGATGGCAAAACTTATGTAGTGGTAAGTGAAGAACAAGGGTTGGTATACAAACGCGTCATTAATAAAAAAGAAAATGCAAAACTCGTCCTCTCTTCCGATAATGAATCTTATGTACCATACGAAATAGCTTACAATGACATCTCCGAAATTTGGCAATATTATGCACACCTAAGTTTCTCAGATACAAAATCAACATTTAATTACCTTCTAGAAGAGAAACTGACGGACATCCAAAAGAAAGTAAATGAGATTAGAAATGTGGTGAAAAAGAGTTAAGGCTAGATCGTTTTATTTAATCAAAAAAGTGCCTATTGAGAGGTAGCAAATAATGGCGTTTCTCACTTCAGTACAAATCAAAAAAAGTCTCACGAAGTGATATAAAATATTCAGTATTTACTAGTAAAAGTTTTGAAGTTCATACAAAAAAGCATGAAGTCCATTGAAATGTATTGTTATGAGCCTTCGGTAAGAAAAAAATCAATCATTCACTCATCATATCTATCAACCTTCTTTTATCTATCTTGTTGCCTTGTTATAAATACTTAGGATGAATACAGCGGAATTACTTGTTAGAGCACAAAAAGGAGAATTTTTATCAGCGGAAGAAGGCGTTTTTTTATTTGAAAATGCGACGACTACGGATCTCATGTTCGTTGCGAATGAGATGAGATATGAACGAGTGCCAGAGAAAACGGTTACTTGGATTATTGATAGGAATAGTAATACAACTAATGTATGTATCGCAAACTGTAAATTCTGTAATTTTTACAGAAGACCAGGGCACGATGAGGCGTATATAACAACCATTGATCAATACAAACAAAAGATAGAAGAGACGTTTGCTTTTGGTGGGGAGCAGTTATTACTCCAAGGTGGTCATCATCCTGATTTAGGCCTGCAGTATTATTGTGATCTATTTAGAGAATTAAAATCTCTATATCCTAATCTGAAGCTACATGCACTAGGCCCGCCAGAAATTGCACACATTACCAAGTTGGAGCAAAGTACACATACTGAAGTGCTACAAGCGTTAAAAGATGCTGGATTAGATTCTCTTCCAGGAGCGGGTGCAGAGATATTAGACGATAGAGTAAGACGATTAATCTCGAAAGGAAAATGTGGAGGAAAAGAATGGCTTGATGTAATGAGAGCTGCGCATCAGTTGGATATTACTACATCAGCAACGATGATGTTTGGGCATATAGAAACAAACTTAGAAAGGATGGAACATCTTGTAGATATCCGTCAAGTTCAAAGCGAAAAACCTGATCATGCTAAAGGATTTTTGGCATTTATTCCTTGGCCATTTATGGATGAGGATACGATTCTGAAAAAGATAAAAAGAGCTAGAAACGAAGTCACTGGTGATGAGTATGTGCGAATGATCGCTATGAGTAGAATCATGCTGCCAAATGTTATCAATATCCAAGCGTCGTGGTTGACAGTTGGTAAACAGGTGGCTCAAGTCTGTCTTCATTCTGGGGCCAATGATTTTGGATCAATAATGATTGAAGAAAATGTGGTTTCTGCAGCAGGAGCGGCATTTAGATTTACGGCAGATGGTATCCAAGAAGCGATCCAAGAAGCTGGATTCAAAGCGCAACTAAGAACACAACAATACGAGTATAGAGAATTGCCACAAAATATGAAACAACAAGAGTTGGATCATGCAACTATGATTGTGGATTAATAGTCGGTTTCTTTTACAATATCAAAAGCATAGTAAGTTGAGAATCCTTTATCTTTTGTCCATTATACTTTTAGCAATTTGTTCTTCATGTAATCAGAAGAAAGCTGAAAATAGTACACCAGTTAATACACCAGTATCAAATCCGATTCAAAATGAATCAAATCAAATTATTGATTTTAGATTAGTGCAGGCATTGAATCCTGACAGTTCTATCAATATGATCGTAGAAATCTCAGCGGGCACTACTGCAAAATACGAGATGAATAAAAATACGCATCAAATCGTAATAGACAGTATTGATGGAAAGCCTCGATATATCAATTATCTAGGATATCCTGGAAACTACGGAATGATACCAAATACAATCTTGCCTAAATCAGAAGGTGGAGACGGGGACCCGTTGGACATTTTGCTTCTTGGAGTAACACAACCAAGGGGTAGTATACAAAAAGCGAGAGTAGTAGGAGTAATGAAGTTACTTGATAATGGAGAGCAAGATGACAAAATATTGGCCGTGCCTATGACTGAGAAGTGGTCTAACGTAGAAGATATAGAAGACTTAGATTTGTATTTTCCTGGGGCTAGAGATATTGTTTCTACCTTTTTTACCAACTATAAGACAAAAGGTGAAATGGAATTCGAAAGCTGGGGTAGTAAAGATGAGGCTATGAAAGTAGTGAATGACGCGTATACTTATTCTTCTAAGAATTAAGAGGAGCAGTAGAGTAGTGCGTGATCACGAAAAATAGATTCTATATTTACTAAAATTTGCTTCTGGATATTTTTGGATCAGCTTATCTAATTCTTCTATTCGTTTTTCATGAAATAATTTATGCCCATCTGATGAAGAATCAAACGGTCTATGATTAAGTGATCGAATTAGTTTTTGAAAATCTTTCACTTTTTCTTTAGCTGGAATTCCAAAATAGACATCTTGAAACCGATTCCAAATGATATCAACGGCCTGCTGGGTAGGATGAATCATATCTTCTTTATAAAAACGGTATCCACGCAATTCGTCTATCATGATTTCGTATGATGGGAAATAAGAAGCCTGTCCAAAGTGAACTGTTAATTTCTGACAAAGAAGCACTAATTTTGATTTACTGATATTATTATCTACGAGGCCTTCTTTTGTATGTCTTACTGGGCTGACAGTAAATATGATCTTAAGATCGGGTCTTTTTTCTAGGAGTTGATTGATTGCAGTTGAAACAGAGTCAAACATTAATTTGTCATCCAAAAATTGTCTTTTGAATTGATGGTTTGGTACTTTATGGCAATTAGAAACAAGACGATCTTGCTCTATATGGTGATATCCAATACTGGTACCAAATGTTATTATTAAAAAATCCAATCTTGAGAAATAGTCGTGTGCGATTTCTATTGATTTATTTGCATTTTCTAAGGTCTTCAGTGAATCAGTAGAATCATATGAAGAATGCAAATCATAGATGAAATGTCTGTCATTATGATTGTCTATTTCTTCACTAGTAAACTGTAAATTTTTAACACTCTTGGACAATAAACGACCAATGCTTATAGGATTAAATATAGTGTTAAATGGATTGGACAGGCATTCGAAATGAGATCCTGTTAGTTTACTGCCTATATGTTCAGAAAAACAAGAACCGATTGTCATGATTCTTGAATTGACTTCAATTTTATATTTTGAAAGAGGGATATGTATTGGAGTAGTAAGCTTCATTGATGTAAAATTAGTCAATATATTTTTGAGTACTGGAAAAATATATTATGCTTGTTTTTATACAATTTCTAAACAAAGTTGGCAGATTCAGTAGAATATTCTTAAAACGGTCTAAATTCGCCTTAACATCCACAATTCGTTATAAAAATGGGATTTTTCGATTATTTTTTTGCTGATAAAAAAGACACAAACCAACCGGTGATACAGTTTGGTAGGTTTTCTGATGCGTACAAAGAAGAGCGTAAGTATGATGCATGGGATAGAGCGTTACAGCTTTTCGAAAATCAAGAATATGTAGAGTCTTACAAACAGTTTTTTGAATATCTGAATGACGAAAGTGCAGAAAATTGTAAATATGAGGACCATAAAGATCACTTGACCTTTGAGTTTTATCAAGGAAGTAAAAAGATTGTCGGTCGAGCAAATCATAAAAGCTTTATTGCAGAAGCAAAAATAGCGAAGACGGATGGACTACATATCGGATTTATGCGACGATTGTTAGAGGATAATTATCAACTTAAATACTGTAGATATGCACTGGACACTGATGATTGTATTACGGCCGTTTTTTCTTCTAGTACAATTGATGGTAGTCCATATAAATTATATTATGCGCTCAAGGAATTAGCAATCCATGCAGATAAGAAAGATGATATATTGATAAGTGAATTTGATATGCTTCAGCCAATCAATAATGGACATGTCAGGAAGATAGAAGAAGATGAAATTAAAATCAAGTATGACTATTTAGTATGTGAAATTGATAAAGCTCTTGAATGTATAGATTCGGCAAAGCTAAATATAAGTCATTATCCTGGTGCTGAATCATATACATATCTAGATATAGTATATCGAATTGATTATCTGATAAAACCTGAAGGAAATATCATGGAAATTATCGATAATATTCACAATCTATACTTTTATAATAAGCTCAAAAGCCCTGAGCAGAAGAATCGAATGATTAGGAAAGAACTTAAAAAGATTCGGGAGACTCCCTACGAAGAATTTAAGCAGGAAATATATGAGGTGAAATCTACTTTTGGAATAAGTCAATCATCTGGTCTCACAAGAGTACAAGAATTTATAGGTAGTGAGATTAAAAATATGGATTGGTATTATCAGAATGGGCATGATAAGTTTGCGCTTGCGATTCCGTCATATATCGTAGGGTATAGTTTGTTTAATTACAGCATGCCTGCACCAATGAGGGATTTTTTTAACTTGTACTCCCAAATAATGCAACATCATTTTTTCAATATGCTCGGCATAAAAGGGCAATATAGAAAAAAGTCAAAGAGAGTAGATTCAAAAATTAAAAGAGAGATTAAAAATATAATCTCAGTTCATGAAGATGAATACCCTAAATTAGAAGTAAATTTTAAAATGTTGGATTTACAAGATAACTGTCAATTTGCAAAATCCTTCTTGCAAATGGTACAATTCATGAATTTTGAAAGAAAAGATCATCGTTAGCACAAATAAAGCTTGATCCAAGGATTAATATTTTCTTCGGGGATGGCAGCGTTTCATTTATGTACGATCATCGTGACAGATTTAAAGCAATAAGACGGCAAAAGAAGAAGAATCACTTAACTAAGAAAAATAGCAAATCTATTTTATTACTTTAGTACCATCACAAACAAAAAAAACAGGACAATTTAGAGACAAACATGGATGCAAAGTCAATCATAGAACAATTTAAAAGCACGGTGATACAGATCGCTACCCCATACAGCACTGGGACTGGTTTTTATTTGGCTGATTGTAACTTGATCGTTACTAATGAGCATGTGATTAGAGATAATAAATCCGTTGTAATCGATGGTGAAGACTTAGAAAAGCAGATGGTCAAAGTAGTTTTTATTGATCAAAAATTCGATCTTGCTTTTTTAGAAGTGCCTAAGGAGCATACTATGCCATCAATCTTTCTTAGAGATACTTTGATTCCTCTTTTAGAAGGCGAGGAAGTAATTGCAGTAGGTCATCCGTTTGGACTAAAATATACTGTTACAAAAGGTATAATTTCTAATACGCTACATGAGGTATCAGGGATTAATTATATCCAGCATGATGCTGCGCTTAATCCTGGAAATAGCGGAGGTCCATTGATCTCAAAATTAGGTAGGATAGTGGGTGTCAATACATTTGTTGTGAAAAACGGAAACAGTATTGGATTTTCATTACCTGCAAGATATTTGGAAGATGCAATAGAAGATTTTCAGAAAGGTGGTGGAATTCAAGGTGTAAGGTGTACTTCATGTGCACATACGGTTTTTGAAAATACTATTAAAGATAAGTATTGTCCTCATTGTGGATCTCATATAACAATGATATCGCAAGTAGATATTTACGAACCAACAGGAATATCAAGATCAATAGAAGAAATGATTGTTAGTATGGGTTACGATATTGATTTGTCGAGAATGGGCCCTAGTAACTGGACAGTGAAAAGAGGCAGTGCAAAGATTAATATTGCATATCATGAAAAATCAGGATTGATAACTGGAGATGCATATTTAGCTACCTTGCCTTTAGGGGAAGTTATAAATTTATATACTTTTCTACTACAACAGAATTACGATCTAGAAGGACTGACTTTCAGTGTAAAAGGGCAAGATATCATTCTTTCTCTTCTCATTTTTGATCAGTATATGGATAAAGATGTTTCTAAAAAATTACTCGATCATCTGACTAAATCTGCAGATCACTTTGATGATATTTTGGTGGATCAGTTTGGAGCGGTTTGGGGTGTTGGGGATTGATGTGATTTCTGATAATTAAAGTTTTTTTGCCCCGACCCTAAAGGGAGAAAACTTTAATTATATCATCAATATCTAATGCAAATTGTGCCTGAGCCATGATACGTATATCCCCCTTTGGAAGGCAAGATGTTACTGAATGCTTAATTGATTTGAAGTCGACCCTAAAAAAATGTTTTCGATGCTTTAGCTTCGTGTGCACTTAAATAAAATCTTTGAGATATTACTGAAAAGATATTTATAAAATTGCCTGAGCCAATACCTGTATATCCCCCTTCGGAGGGTATAAGACGTTCAGTTTTTGAACGTCCACCACTCAACTCAAAGCGTTAGCAGACTAAAAGGTAAAGGGGGTGGAAGTCAACGTCTAGTATTCATTTAGTAATCACAATGTTGAATATCTAACTACTAAAGTTTTTTTACCCCGACCCTGAAGGGAGAAAACTTTAGGAATTCTACCAATATTTTAATATAAATTGTGCATGAGCCAATACCTGTATATCCCCCTTCGGAAGGGGGTAAGACGTTCAGTTTTTGAACGTCCACCAGTCAACTCAAAGCGTTAACAAACTAAAAAGTAAAGGGGGTGGAAGAACGCATCTAGGTTTTCATTTAGAAAAGTAACAACTTAGAATTTCTCTAACTACTAAAGTTTTTTTGCCCCGACCCTAAAGGGAGAAAACTTTAATTATATAATCAATAAAATTCCTGTTTTACACAAGCACTTTACTAAGGCTGCATTGCACTCTTTCTCCTTCAATCTTATCCAACGAAACCATTACAATCTCTCCTTCACTATATACTTCAGATTCTGGAAGAGAAACTTTGATATAGTTATCTGTAAATCCAGTAACCATTCCTTCTTCTTTGCTATGCTCGATTAAAACAGGTTTTTCTTGCCTGAGAAATTGTTCGTAAAATGCTCGCTTCTTTTTAGTGGATAGGATACGAAGCATTTCGTTTCTTCTTCTGCGT
>Ga0209187_1001950_pt1 | contig 21403 bp, 12 predicted proteins | sample BantaG_FD_187430 | JGI IMG/M metagenome (GOLD analysis project Ga0209187, IMG submission 187430) | Marine algal microbial communities from Bantry Bay, Ireland - BantryBay_4 metaG (SPAdes) (version 2) | ecosystem: Host-associated > Algae > Red algae > Unclassified | place: Bantry Bay, Ireland...
TGGCCCTCGCTTTTTTTGTGTTCAATTCCAATCTGGTTTATTTTTCTTCGGAGGTAAAACAATATAGTTTCGATGTATTGGCAGCGGTGAGCATGAGTTATTTGACGCTCGTATTATTAGATAATTTGGAGAATAGAAAAAAGTGGATTTATCTCAGTCTTTGGGGAAGTCTCTTTATTTGGTTTTCACAACCGGTCGTCTTTGTGTTGGCGGGAATCTGGCTAGCTTTGCTGGTGCGTCTATTGCGAAAAAAAACAGCGATAAAAAATATATTGTTTCCCACTATTTGCTGGAGTATCAGTTTTGGTCTTTTCTTTTATTTACAAATACTGCCGACACTGGAAAACGCGGGACTGATCAATTACCATACAGAATATTTTATGCCGCTAAAGTTTTGGGAGGTTGAAAGCTGGCGCTGGTACGTGGATACTTTTCTTCGAATCCTCGTTAATCCAGGTGGCTTTTTTTACAAATGGCTGGCCTTGCCTTTTGCACTAATGGGTGGTTATGCAATCTGGAAGAAAGCTTCACCCGCACATTGGTTGTTGTTCGTAATTCCCTTTATGATGGCGTTTTTAGCCTCGGGATTGGGACTGTATTCTACCATTCCAAGGTTGCTGCTTTTTACGGGACCGGCCATCTCATTGTGGGTCAGTTTTGGGTTGTTTTATTTTTATAAAAAAATGGAAAAATGGGCTTTTGCCAAATGGATCATTGGGTTGGTAGCGGGTCTACTAATTTTACAAACTTTTCTAGATACCGCCATTCATAATATGGCCAAATTCAAGCGCGAAGAAATCACCACGGCGTTACAAGACATTGAAAAAAATAGACAACCCACCGATGAGTTATACGCTTATGCCTTCACGGACGCAGCGCTACGCTACTACTTGTCCGCTTATCCAAACTGCACGCCGACTATCTACGGACAACCGCTTTATAAAGACTGGCAAGCTGATTTTTCTGCGCTGAAATCCGGACAAAAATTCTGGTTGTTATTTGCGCATTATAAAAATGAAAAAGGCAGGGAGGATAAAATTATTTTAAATTATGTGAATGAAAAGGCGACGCAATTAAAGAAGGGGACTGACAAAAATGCGGGATGGTATTTATACGAATGGAAGTAAGATTTCAAATTATTTTTTATTAAAAATTTCCAGTACTACTCGTCTATTTTTAAGTTTACCTTCGGCAGTTTCATTGGAATATTTTGGTTGTGTCTCCCCCATTCCGAACAAGTGAATAGTAGGAAAATACTTTTGCACGATGGCTCCAATCGCTCCTGCTCTTTTTAGCGATAAAATTTGATTGTCTTCTAATGCTCCCACATTATCCGTATGTCCGGTAATCCTGATGACGCTGATTTCTTCGTAATCAATGGTCGATAAAATATATTCTAGATTCAGGATATTGGTTTCTTTTAACTCATAACTACCGGAAGCGAAATATTGATCACCAATTATGATTTCCTTTTTTACTTCTACTTTTGGAACCTCAAACAAACTCGTATCCATCACCAATTCAGTAGCAGTAATCACCTCTTCTTTCTTATTTACGCAAATCTCACTTTCATCCTGACTAGTTAAAACAACATCATCAATATAATAGTAACAAAAAGGCGTTTGTAATTTCTTTTTACCAGTATCTGCTGCTATTACCTTCACCAAGGTTTCCGGCAATTCATAATCCAGATTTCCGAAATAAATATAGGTTTCTCCTCCCCGAGCTATGTACTCACAAGTTACCAACTGATAATCAGTCATGGTGCTTTCTGGAATTAAGACTTTACAATCACTCGGTAATTTTTCTACTTGATAAAGTGGCAACTCATCTGATAGTGGTATAATCTTCTTCTTTTTGAAGCGAACCTTTTGCCTGCCTTTCTTCAGATAGACCTCATCAGAAAAGTAAATATCTAAATGATCTATCAAAGTATTACCTTCATTAAGTTTTATCCAAAAAGATAGTTGATAGGAATTTCCTTTAATCAAAGGCTGGCAGGTACGCCCTACCAAGTGAGTGGTCTCAAAAATATCTTCATCTACTCTTCTGAACGGGATTAAACTACTAAAAGCATATCCGTTATTCGCTTCACCAAGGTTAGAATAATAAGAATTACTGACAGTCGTAGAATCGTTATTACTAAAATTCCAGTAAGATGAGGAAACAACGGCTCTTCTTATATGGTTAGTATCTATTATTGCCCATGGAGATTGAAAAACATCTTTCCCTTTTGGTATTTTTACACCTACTCCATTAATATTAAAAGTATTACCAGCATGATCGTATAAGTTTAATGATTCAAAACCTTCGTTAAGGACAAGATTATTAGATTGAGCCACTAAAATAGTTATCGCAGATATACAAATAAGCATGGAGACGATTACTCGTCTCCATGGAAGATATCTACATTCTCTTAGAATCATATTCTCAATTAATTAGCTTCATAACAATAACAATTAGCAGGATTAGGTTCATCGTTCGTACTACATTGAGATACAGCAGAACAACTATCTTCTGAACGTATTCCAATACAATTAGAAGTTGGATCACTTGCTGGTGCACCAGTGCATACAATAATAAGGTTTGTACTAGGTCCATTAGCTGTTCCAATTATTTCTCCAGCTTGTGTAATGAAAGCAACAATAGTTGTTTTTTTCTTACCTCCTCTTGTAGATGCAACATTTTCAATTCCTGCCTCATATTCTGCTAAAGAAAATATCTCTACTTCAATGTTTATTAAATCTTCTTCAATTTGAGGCGTTTCTAGACTCTCTTGATTACAGGCAAATAATAACAATAGTAATGAAAATACAGTAAAATTTAAAATTTTGTTCATTTTTAATATTTTTCAGATTAATTCCTACTTCTTTTTAAGGAGTTTCGGCATCCTCCCTCTTATTCTAAAATGAAGCAGTCTAAATCTCATATAATTTCTTCTAGCGCTATTAGAAATTAATAAATTTTCACCACGTCATATCTAAAACGAGATAACAGGAACAAAATTACTGAGCAATACGTATAATTAAAAGGTAAATATTTGTTATAAGTTGGAAACTTTGGGAACTAATCGGAATTCATCGGAACACCTAATTTTTCAAATATTTTCTTTTGGTCTTTAGGACTAATTAAACCAGGAGGAAGAATTATGCCCTCTCTTTCAATCCATTTTTTAAAGGTCTTGGTACAGATACCGTATAACAGGGCAATTTCTTGGCGTGTTTTAGCTTCATTCATACTCGTTATGTTTGATATGTTTGATAAAACATTAAATCTAACATTTTAATCTCAAAAAAAAAATAACTGACATTATTGTTATAATTATGCATAACACATGATTATTGTCTTTTTTTTTACAAACGGATACTATTAAACATTGAAAATTTATTTAAAGTTAATTATATACACTTTTCTTGAAGTTATTCAAACACTACTCTTCCTAAAAATAATACCCCAACCGCAACGTAAACGTATCATCATCCCGGCTATTCGTAAAACTATAATACGCATTAATTACCGCTAATCTAAACGGTGAAAACCACACGCCCGCCGTACTCACTGCGTGCCATTCATCCGAGTTTTCACCATCAAGCCAAACCCGACCAATATCATACCCACCGTTGATGCCCACTTCCATCGGAAGGATTTTATTTTTCCAGTAAAAAAGAGAAATTCGTAAATCTGTGTTTCCGTAAATAGCAGTTTCTCCGGAGTACCGATTATTTCTAAAACCTCGTAAAAAACTATTATTTCCCAAGGTCTGGTAATTATAAAAACGTAAACCATCGTCGCCACCAATTAAGTGAGATCCGCCAAAACGTAAAGCCAACGTGATGGGAAATTTTCGGTTGAGACTCGCATAAGTAGTAATAGATCCACCGACGGTTCCAAAGTGATCTTCTTCCGTAAAGTTGCGCCGGTAATCTGCGAAGAGGGAGAGTCGCGTACCTTCTTTTCCAGCCACTACCGTATTGATTTCTCCAATTAGACTAAGACCGGCGTACTGCTGCGTCTGGAAGTCTTCATCCGAAAAGAAATTGCTTTGGGAAGAAATGCGATTATCTTGTTTTACGGTTCTAACACGTTCGTAAAAAGGGCCCATATTTAGTCGATAAATCTGATTCCCCCAGGTATTTCCCAGCAATGGTGCTACCCTTATCCGTTCTAGTCTTACCTGATTAAAATTGGTCCGTTCGCGCGGTGGACGATTCTCGTTTCCTAATCCGAAAAAATTGAAAAAGACGGGTTGCTCCACCGTTATGGTTGGTACAAAATCTACTTTTCCAAAAAAATCAACAAAGTCTGCACTATAACTAAGATTAAAAGAATTAGACTTGGTGGCTCGATTAAAAAGGATCGTTTGTCTACTCGCGTAGGGCTTTTCCCGAAAACGGTATCGCCAAAAACTAAAACCCAATCCCACAAAAATACCATCATCAATATTGCTCCCAAAGGAGGGCAAGGGCAAATAACGATTATGCGTAAAGAGTTGTCGATCGTATTGATTGACCGTCAAATTATCTTCCGTCATATCCTTGGTATCTTTACCTCCTTCAATCACGATACCATTTGGCTGATCGTAAATCAAGTTCTTTTTTCTGAAGCCAGCTACGTTCGATTCGTCTACCACCCGATCCATTCCTTTACCGCCAATAACTCTTATTATCGAACCTTTTCTGGATTTTCCTTTAAAAATAAATTCGTCATCGTTTTCAAAACCATACAGTCTCACTTCTTTAGTTTCTTGCTGATAAAAAATTCGGTGATAAGTCTGTGCTTTTTTCTCGCGCTTTTTGTTAACGTGAAAAACGCGCACCTCCGTACTTCCGTCTTCGCGGCGTTCTATTTCAAATAATTCCCGCTTATTGGTTCCCCGTACATCAACCGTTCTTGCCTGGTATTCGTACAGTTTTTCTGCGTACTCATGAAGCTCATTTCGCCGGGATTTTAATTTAAAAATTACTTCCTCACCGTTGATTTCCTGAATCGAGGCAGGCCAATCTGTAACAGCGGCTTCAATCACTTCGTCGGTCAACCTTTCCTGCAGTGTGCGCGCGGCTTCTAGCCAGTCCTCCCGACTCAGTTCGTTCATAAAATAACGATCAAACCACTTACCATTAAAAGTTTGTCCAACTGGATCTTTAAGATGGGCTTTAAAAGTTTTAGTGGATCGATTCGCAAAATTTCGACTGATCAGCCACGGGAGAACACCACGACTAGCATAAAAAGACTGATCGCGATCACGTGGAATAGGCCGGTAAAGTGTCGTACCATCTTCCTGGTCAAAACCCGCCCAGCGCCACTGGTCATCGTGTCGATCCCAGTCGTGAATAAACATATCAAAAATTCTGGATTTTACCACCCATTTTTGGTCAACTTGATTATCAGGGTCTTTGGTTAACTTGGGAATTAGTTTTCGGTAAGAAATAATATCTTCACTATTTCCAAAGCTATTAATATCAGAACGGTCGCCCGCTGGTCGTTCTTCAAACATATACAGATTATTCCCGAATTCATTGTTATAGGTGCCCAACGCAGGTTGGCGAGGTGCATAAACAAGGCGCGGATTGGTATGATAAATTCCGGCAGCTTCTGCCAACGCTGGAACGACCAGCGCCCCGTAGGGATGTAAGCCCGACACCTGATCCTGAAAATAGCCTTCTACCCAGGTATCTAAATATTGAGCGGGAGTAGATTTGACAACGCTTTTATTAAGCGAACGGAGTACGTACTGTTGCTCTTGATCATTTTCCAGGCGGATCGTTCTGGATGCTTTTCCTCCACCCAGCTGAACGGGTTTCAATCCTCCTTTTGCCTGAGACAAATCAAGTGGTGGTGCTTTGACCGTAGCGCCCCAGGCTTCCCGGTATTGACTCCCCAGAAATAGTTCTTTAAAATTTCCAGACAGATACTGCGGAGTGGCGACTCGGGCAACAGAATCTTTTCCGATGGGTATAAATTCTTCGTTAGAAGCCAGATCAATCGCAGGAGGATTTCTACTTTCCTTAAGTTGTTTTCTGAAACAAACGATCAGTCCGTCACCTTTTTTATTGGGTTTTACAAATTCTAACCACATACTACCGTCTTCGTAAACATAGATCTTTGAATAGCCCGTTGATGCGTGGACAAAGTCGGCTTCTACAAAATTAGGATCGAGACGTCCAGTGGTCGCATAGTCCACTTTTCTATTTCCACCGCCGCTGATAACAAAATGATGATTAATTTTATTCTGATGAAAATACTGAAAATTATTTTCGTGTGCCGAAACAAAGACCATATCTTCGTAGCCCAACAGCATATATTCAATCTCTCTTTTTAACAATAAAAAATCAGGATGGTTAATATCTTGTTTATTCCCGTATAAACTCCGCCGAATCAGATTGAGCGAGCCAATTCCAGGCAATGGCAATAGATGCTTTTTTAGTGGGTAATGTCCACCCCGCTCACCTCGGCTATAAAGTGGATGGTGCATGATGATCAGAACGTGGTCGTTCCGGTGTTTGTTGATTTGTTCTCTCAGTTGTACCAGATAATCAAGTCGGGAAGTAGCTTCACAACGCTGATTGATATTTTCTTCTTTGTGCGCATTCTGTATCCACCACTGGCTATCGACAAAAATCATGACGATATCTTTATTGATCTCCTCTTTTTCGGGCCCGCTACATCCATCATCTGGCAAAAAATGATCTTGTTTTTCTTTTGGAAATTTTTTATTAAAATACGCCTCGATGAATTCTTCTTGTCGCTGAATTGCTTTTAGCCCTCCAGCGTGACCATTCTGCCAGTCTTTTCTACCGGGCGCAAAAAAAGTTTTTCCCTTAAAATCATCGAAGAGACTAAATACTTTTTTGAGCTGCGCTTCGCGTTTTTCTCGCTTGGGGTCATCCAGCGCAGGAAGTCCAGTCGGAGCAATATTGTTACCTAAAAATACGAGAGAAGAAGCCTCCGTTGCTGTGGTTAGATCTTGTTGTAGCAGAGCTAAAGCGGGAGGTAGTTTTTTAGTCAGCTGAGTATTTCCTACATTCCCTACCAGAAAAAAAGTATGTTCCGGTTCTTCGGAGGGTAGTCTATTCGTTTCCCATTCTTTTTCCTGGAGACCATAATAAGGCAATTTTTTGGTATTACAAGATTGCGTCAATCCGGTGACCAACAATAACAAAAATAGTTTTGGGAAGGTAGAAAAAAAAGAAGCCTTAAAAATTTTCATAGAGGTATTTAAAGAGCGCTAATAGCAAAAATAGGGTTTGTTTGGTACAATCCGAGTATTATAATACATATTAATAGTCTCAAATGTTTGTTTTCTACTAAAAGTTCAACTTTATTACTACTATCGACGGTTGATAGCGAAGTTAATAAGTCTGTTAATTTTATTAAATTTGTGCCTTGACTCTAAACAACCCTGTGAAATTGTTTTACACTAAAATTTTCAATAAAAATTATGAAGACCAGAACGATTCTTGGAATCCTTGCACTCCTTTTATTTTTTTTCCTCTTAGGAACTGCCTATTGGGGGTATGGATTAAAAATGGAGAAAGAACAACTTGTTTCGGAAAAAGCAACATTAGCATCTGAATTGGGAGCTATTGAAATTTTAAAATCAGATCTTGAAGCAGAGGTTGATAGTCTGGAATCCGCTTACTTTTCTTTGGCCGACGAAAACGAATCTTTACAAGAATCTCTGAGCAACGAAAAAGCGAGAGTACGTCGACGTGATCAGCGAATCAGATCCATCAGCAGTGCCCTAACTAAACAACAGACTGATAGCGGAGCCGAGGTGAGCGATTTACGTAGTCAAATCCAGGGACTACTCGCCTCCAAGTCAGCGCTGGAATCTTCTATTTTTTCTTTACGTTCCGAAAATGATTCCTTGCGTAATACAACCGTCGGACTGACCAAAGACCTCGGTAAAGCTCGCAAAGACAATCTCGCCATGGCTAATCTCAACCGTTCAATGGAAGGAGAATTGGACCGACTTACCCTCGCCAATTTCAAGGCTTCCGCTTTCAACGTTGAATTTTTAAAAAGAAACAACAAAAAAGTAACCTCTAAATCCCGCCGTGCAAAACGTGTTAAAGTTAGTTTTGATCTAACTTCTGTACCACAGGAATACCATGGCGTACGTCCAGTCTATTTAGTCATAACTGACGAAAAAGCGACCACGATTAAATTACAAGAACCCATTTCAGCCCAGGTAGTGGTCAATGGTCAAACCCAAGACATCATGGCCGCCGAAGCTAAAGAAATCAATGTACAAAAAAGTCAACGGATTTCTTTCACCCACGAACTAGACGAAAAATTAAGTTCCGGTTATTACCGAATTTCAGTTTATACGGATATCGGTTTGCTGGGAGCTACTAATTTTAGATTAAGATAAATTTTGCTTCTTGCTACTCGCTTTTTGCTTCTTGCTTTCCTCAATCGTAATTCACGGTTGAGGGAAGCAAGTAGCCAGTAGCAAACAGCAAGTAGCCCTTTCCCTCATGTGGCAAAAAATAAATGAAGAAATCACCTACCAAGGCTGGCGAGATATGCTCCGCCGGACTTTCCGTTTACCCAATGGAAAAATAGCCGACTTCGACATTGTGCGTAACGGAGACTATGTAACCATCGCCGCTTTCACCAAAAGTAAAGAGGCCATTCTGGTCAAACAATTTCGTCCCGGTCCGGAGATGGAATTACTCAGTTTTCCGGAAGGATATATTGACCCAAAAGAACTCCCCGAGGCCGCCGCCCGCCGCGAACTCGAAGAAGAAACGGGTTATCGAGCGGGAAAAATAGTCTTTCAAAAAGTTTTTCGCCGGGCCTACTCCACCGAAACGCGGACTTGTTTACTAGCCACGGATTGTGAAAAAATTACCAGCCAAAATCTGGACAAGACTGAGTTTATCGACGTACAACTCTATCCTTTACCCGAATTTAAAAAGATGCTCGCAGATTCCAATAATCAGCAATTAACTACCGTAGACAGCGGCTATTTGGCACTGAATTATTTAAATTGGTAGCAACCCATACGACAACAACCTACGCTAACCCAAATCTTATTAATACCGAAATATTGACCTTGACGACCAGCCACGACCTGTGGGATGAAGCTAATGATGATTGTTCTGCCATTGGTGGGATTGATGGTGACGATTACCCAAACTTTAAATTCGGTTACATATGATGTATACAGTGGAATGGCCTTAACAGGAGATGCTTCTGATAAAATGAATATTACCCAAAATACCATTGGCCTAAGTGGAACTAATACTCACGGTTCTCTATCTTCTTCGCGGTCTTCTACGGGGGATGTCCGAAGTTACAGCATTGAAGTGACCTTTGCACCTCACATATATATGGAAGCCCAGGACTTAACGGTTATTTTGGGAAGTGTAAATACCGCAGGAAAAGCTTTTGAATCTGTTTCCTTAATTTTTAAAAATGATGGCGCGTCCCCTCCGGAATACGGAACAGCAAGTTATAATGGTTTTTGGCAAGATACGGACGGTTCAGGTGGCAATCATCCGGGAGTCGTAGCAGTTTGTCCAGCAACCGCACCCGTCATTAATCCTAATATTTATTCTACCACTGGTACTGGCGTTTATATGATCGGAGAAACCGGAACGATGAATCTATCCGATGCCTGCAATCCAGTAGCCGGAACCAGTGGCTCAGAAGATAACAAAGCGGTAAAGGCAGTGGAGGATGCCGGATTAAATCCGACCGACCGAGTAACGGGATTTATTTTTGAAGTAAGGGTAGAAAATGTAGGAACCGCAATGGCAGACGGTATCTATAACGGTACCAGCACTAATTTTACCAGTCGTTTAACTGGTTTTGATGCCGCACTTTCCTTTGTTACCCTACCAGTAGAATTAACGGAATTTACCGCTAAAACAGACGATAAGGTGGCTTACTTAAACTGGCAGACTGCCTCCGAAATCAACAACGATTTTTTCTCTGTTGAACACAGTACGGATGGTCTTTCTTTTGTAGAAATAGCACAAGTCGACGGAAACGGAACCACCTCCAATCAACAAACATATATTTTTACACACTCCAATCCCGTCAGTGGCCTAAATTATTATCGGCTTAAACAGCAGGACTTTGATGGGGCTTTTGAATACAGTGAAACCCGAGTAATTCACATAAAAAAAGCTAGCCAGATACGTATTTTTCCTACCCTAGTATCCGAAGAAATAACGGTAACTCGGGGAGCAAATAATGAATCTGAGTTGACTATTTATATTTACAAAATGACCGGACGACAAGTACTGAAACAAGTACTTCCAGCGGGAGTTTCCTCCATTGAGCTAAATCTTTCCCACTTAGCTCGTAGTCATTATTTTATCCGTTTACAGGATCAAGAAAAAGTTATTACCAAACAATTTTCCAAATATTAAAGCGAAACAGCGTTTAAAGATTAAAAAAAGCCTTCTTACTGGCTGAGCGAGATCATTTTAAAATGACTTTTAACCCTTGATTCACATTAGGAATGAGTTAATTAACAACACTTTACACCTTTCATTTTTTCAATCCACGAAAAAAAACGATATTGTATCAAATTATCATCTGTTCACAAGTAGTTCCGTAAGATTATTACTGTTTCTTTCAAAGAATTCGGTCAAAAAATACATTTTATTATGAAAAATCTCCTCCTGCTACTTAGTATCTATGTATTGATCAGTATCGCCTGTCAAGCACCAGCTACCGATGATAAATCAATAGAAAATTCGCCTAAAGAAACTCCTAAAGCAGAAAAAGTAGTCAACGAAAAAAAGAAAGAAAAAAAGCCTAAACTGCCCATTCAGCTTGATAAAATTAAATTACCTAAAGGTTTTAAAATTGAATTATTTGCAGAAAATATCAAAAATGCCCGCTCGCTTCGACGTAGTGAGGCAGGGACTATTTTTGTCGGTTCTATGAGAGCGGGTAATGTGTACGCATTACGCGACGAAAACCAGGATTTCAAAGCAGAGAAAAAATTTGTGATCGATAAAAAACTCAATCGCCCCAACGGAGTAGCCTACCGAAACGGAAGTCTATACGTTGCGGAAATCAGCCGGATTTTGCGCTACGATGATATTGAAAAAAATATGGGTAAAGAACCGGAACCAATAGTAGTTTACGACAAATATCCCACCGAGGATCACCACGGTTGGAAATACATCGATTTCGGTCCCGATGGTAAATTATACGTTCCTGTTGGTGCCCCTTGTAATATTTGTGAATCGGAAGATCCTGTTTTTAATAGCATCACTCGAATTGACCCAGACGGAAAGAATATGGAAATTGTGCAGACGGGCGTTCGAAATACGGTTGGATTTACGTGGCATCCAGTGACTAAAAAACTCTGGTTTACTGATAATGGCAGAGACTGGATGGGGGACGATATCCCGGGTTGTGAACTTAATTACGCTCCTAAAGACTATATGAACTTTGGCTATCCGTACTGCCATCAAGGCAATCTTCCCGATCCAGAATTTGGTAAAAAGAGATCTTGTGACGAGTTTACTCCACCCGCTCAGGTGTTAGGGGCACACGTGGCCCCTCTCGGGCTGGAATTTTATACTGGCCAGCAATTTCCTACCGAATATCGAAACCAGATTATCGTGGCAGAACATGGTTCGTGGAACCGGGAAAAGAAGAGTGGTTATCGGTTGATGCTCGCCAAATTGGAAGGTGATAAAGTGGTCAGTTATACACCTTTTGCAGAAGGCTGGCTGGATCATGATACGCAGGAAGTCTGGGGTCGTCCGGTGGATTTAGAACTACTTTCTGACGGTTCCATACTGGTCAGTGACGACTATGCGGACGTAGTTTATCGAATAAGTTATAGTGCTTCCTAGCACACGCTAAATTAAATTTACTTACATTTTACAGAGTACAAGTTAGAAATCAGATAAATATTTTAATAAAAAATATTATTTTGTGAAAGAAAATCTCTTTGAAACTCAAAGCGTCTTCCATCAAGTGGGTTTTTTGCTTTCCACACTTCAAATCCGCTGTAGCTCGTAGTCAAGACACGTATAAAAGCCATTTACGCAGACAGACTTAAGGGAATATGCGCTAAGTTCACAAATTCTGATTCTCTTAAGAGATATTAGATAACTACAATAGCACGCTAAATTTGGATAATCAATCAACTATTACAATACCTAAGACACCCGATCGCTTACCAGATCCACTTTTGCACGAATTTGAGCAACGGGCCATTCACCTCATCACCGAAGCATACAGCAGCGAGACGCAAGAGACGACTCATATTTCTTTATTAGCCGATGGGTTAGTCGAGCTGAGTCAGAAGGCAACTGAAATCGGTGATTTGGCCTATCAGCATTTGTTATCGGTAGCACCCGAACGCTTTGAGGATTACCTGATTACTTTCGACTGGTCGGAACGAGTAAAATACTTTTTATTATTGTGGCGGGATATTTTGTTTGAAGAACATAAAACCTTTCTACGAGTATCAGATGGAGACGTTGAGCTGCAAGACTTTCAGGAGCAAAAAATAAAATCTCGTGATTTACTTTTTGAGTTAAGTAATGATTTAAAAAATTATTTGGCGGCGACAAAAAGTGCCACTCCAAACCATCAAAAAGTAATGGACACCTGGTTTCTCCAAACCAACCCCTGGCCAGTTTATAAAGGTCAGTTCGCTCAGTTTCAGATACATGCAGAAGAACTAAAAAAGCAATTTCAGGCGCTATGGAATTCTTCGGGTGCCTATGTGGTGATCAATAGTCATTTTGTTGACACCTTTAATAATTATCTGGAAACGATTGAACAGGTTAAAGCCGAAATTATTTCCATTCGGGAAAAAATACATGAAAAAGGCGATGAGCCTATTTCAATCGATGTGGTCAACCAACTGGAAGAAGTGGATCGTAAGATTTTAATTTCCAGCAAATTGGGAAAATTCAATTCGGACCTGAATGAACAAATTCAGGAGTTACCAAAAAAGATGAAGGTAAATGTGTCGTTGCAGGATGGTTCTTTATTATTCAAAGATCTAAACATGCGTCAATCTACCAGCGAATGGATTGAGTCAGAAGTAATGTCGGAAGTATATGAGTTTTTTCAAGTTAGCAATAATATTCACAGTCGCCTAAATTTGGCCATTGAAAATATTAGAAACCTAATTCAAAATGAACGACTGGAGGATCAGCCTCACCCTACGGATGACGTCTTGCAAATATTACATAACCTCACCAAAAATTTAGATAAAAGTGGAGAAAGCATTGTTAAATTAAGAGAAGATGTAAAAAAACAACTGGGGAGAACGCTTGGTGTTTCGAAAGTTTTCCATGAAGATTTTCTTTCCCTTTCTTTTCAATCTACGATCAATCAATATCGTCGTTATCAGGTAGCCTGGTGGGAGAAGTTAAAGTTGTGGATCAAAGAAAAAGGCTACTTTATCAAGCAATACCAAAAAAGTATTCGAGAAGAAGAAGTCATGTCCGTCTCCGAAAAGATAGTCCGCGTGGTACGAGCACGTACAGTACAAGCCGATAATTTACACTATACCAATATCTTTATGACCCGTGGATACATCGGTAGCTCCTTTTGGGTCGGCCGTACGGACGAGCTGAATCACATCAGCACTCAAATTGAAAATTGGCGATCAGGATACAGAGGAGCGCTACTATTGAATGGAAAAAGATTTTCTGGAAAAACATTGTTAGGTCAATTGGTAAATCATAATTATTTCGGCAATAGTGCGATCTCTCTTAATCCCGAAAATAGAATCACCCTGCAAGGACGTACATTTGAAACAACGATGGACTTGGGAGCAAGCTTGGATTTTGTCTTAAAACATATCCAGGAACCTGCCATGATCTGGATCGACGATCTGGAGTTTTGGCAGGATGATAAAATAACTTTAAGTCAAAATGTTCGTCGGTTAATTCGAACGATTGACCAAAATGCAGGACGGATTTTCTTTATGGTTTCAACTAGTAACTGGTTGTATGATCAACTCAAGCAGTGGTTTGATATTGAGAAAATTTTCCAGACGGAAATTACCCTGGACAAGATGAGTTATGAGGATATTAAGAAAGCTGTTTTGATTCGACACAGTGCCACCCACATGCAGCTCATCAATTCAGAAGGAGAAGAATTTAACCCTAAAGAACTCGACAAACTGCTCAGTCGATTATGTCGATTATCCGAAGGAAACATCGGGCAGGTGATGCACCACTGGGCCGCGTTGATGCATAAATACAACGAAGAAAAAGTTCAGCCTCATTCTGAAGCCATGTTTAAGTTACCTGATTTTCTTACACCAGATATTGGCGTGCTTTTGCGATCTATCATGATTGAGCGCAGAACTAATGAATACCGATTGCGAAAGCATTTAGGCCCTGCTTTCAAAACGGTTTACCTTCCCATCCTGCAACGCGCCATGAATCTCGGGATTGTAAATCGAAATATCAACGGGTGGCTGGAGATTAACCCGATGGTTGTCAACGAAGTTGGCCGCTTGTTGGATGAACAACAGTATCTGGAATTTGACGGAAAAAAAGGATATACCAAACAATCAATAATTTAATATGCTAGACGATTTGATTATTAGCTGGAGTCACTGGTTTATTTTGATCTTTATTTTTATAGGGATTTTTATACTCGTGGGGTTTATTATAAACGTGATTGAGCGTAATATGCGAACGGGTTATTTTTCTCGTCGCACCATTCAGTATCTCCGAAAATTCAGAGTACTGATAGAACCTTTCGGTATCGGTATTCTTTTAGTGACCTTTGCACTAATCAACCCACTTGTGCACGGCTCGTTAATTCTGATAAGTTTAGCCTTGGCATTTATCCCTTTAAAAAATTATTTTACCGGACACCTCTTGTCCTTGAACGATACCTTTTCCAAAGGTCAGCGCATTAAGGTAAATGGCAACGAAGGAATAATTGATGAAATTGATCGACTGGGACTAACCCTACAGATAAAAGAAGGCGTCCGTTTTATAAATTATACCACGCTGATCACTGATGGTTTTACCAAAGTGGAAGGAGAACGACTGGAAGGAATTAATTTTTTACAAATTACTCCTCCAGAAGAGATGGAAGATAAAAGTATCAGCAAGCTCAAAGATAAATTATTTGCTTGTCCCTACATTGACTGGTTTTATCCACCTGAGATTAATACCGTCGATCAACCTAACCAACAGATTGCTTACAAAGCAAGACTAAGGGTAAGACAAGACCACCATCTCAAGCATTTAATCAAACTACTCGAAGATTGGGGCTATCAATGCCGTCCCATTTTATAAAATAAAATTTCAAAAGATTATTAAAATAGAAAAATGTTAGAACCTTATAATCTGCTAGAGCCATATAATCTGCTCATTGAATCTAGTATTATCCTACTACTATCCTTCGCTTTTGGGGAACTTTCCAAGCGTACCAGTATACCCTCGGTACTTATGCTGATCGTACTGGGTATTATTATCAAGCTCGGGATTGATACCGTTGTTGTTCCCGAAAATCCGTATGACTTTTTCCCTTATTTGGAAATATTGGGAATTGTGGGACTTATTATGATTGTACTGGAGGCGGCTCTTGAACTGGAACTCAAACCGGAGAAATATGTCCCGATTGCCAAAGCTTTCGGGATTGCCGCGGTAGGATTAATTCTGTCTACCTGGGCGGCGGCAGAAATTTTAAAATATGCTTTTGAAATGGAAACCACTAAAGCGTGGTTGTACGCTACACCACTTTCGATTTTATCAAGTGCGATTATCATTCCGAGTGTCAGCGGATTGCGACCAGACAAAAAAGAATTTCACATTTATGAAAGTACGTTTTCGGATATTCTGGGTATTATTTTATTTTATTTTTTAAGTGGTAAACTATTGGCAGAAGTAGATCCTATTGGCCATCCTGGGGGTGGTGCGGTTGCCTATGCGGGTACCATCGGCCTGACGGTTATCCTATCTTTAATCGCCAGTTATATTATTGTATTAATATTTCAAAACATCAAAAGTCACGTAAAACTTTTCTTACTGATCGCAGTATTACTACTTTTATATTCTGTTGGTAAAAAAATGCACCTATCTTCCCTAATAATCATTTTGGTCTTTGGATTATTGATTGCCAATATGAGACTGTTTTTCTCCTGGGGGCCCTTACAAAAGTTATTAAAATACAAAGAAGCACTCCATATTTACGAAGGACTCCACGTTATTACCATGGAAACCGCCTTTGTAGTTCGAACCTTTTTCTTCGTTATTTTTGGTATCATTATCAAATTAGAGACCTTGGCTAATTTAAAAGTAGCTGCGGTTAGCATTGGTATTATAATATCAATTTATGCTATTCGCTTTGTAATTTTACGAATAATGATCGGAAAAGATATTCTACCTCAACTATTCATTGCACCCCGAGGCTTGATTACCGTTTTATTATTCTACGCTATCCCAGAAAAAATTCAGAACCCAAACTTTGAAGAAGGAATATTATTATTCATTATTATTGGTACTAGCTTAATCATGACCTTTGCAATGATCAGCAATAAAAAACGATCAGGGGTAGCCGTCAGAAAAGCGGAACGCAATATTGTGGGATCAGAACCCTGGACGGCACCAACAGTAGTGGAAAAGGAGGATTGATGATAAATAATGAATAATTTGGAAATGAATAATGCCTTCAATCGCGTACCTCTACGCATTAAAGGCATTATTATTTTTTAATTATAAAATTATCAACCACAAATCGTGGGCGCCTAGTATTCCCGACGGGGTTCGAACCCGCAATCTCTGCTGTGAAAGAGCAACGACTTAACCAATTCGTCCACAGGAACATTTTAAAAAGTTACCCCAATGGGGATCGAACCCTAGCAAAGCGGTTTTGGAGACCACTTGACACAGCCGACGCTTACTTCTATTTTAAAAGATAATGAATAGTGAATAATTTTTAGTGGCAATACGGGAATCGAACCCTACCCTTTCCGGCTTCAACGGAATGCTCTCACCTGGTGAGCTATATTACCATTTTTTTTAAAAAAAGAACCTGAGAATACGGTCTTTTACGAATAAGCTTTCCGTAGATTATGACCAGCGTTTGCGACGCTAGTGTTCCTACATTTTCCACTTTACCTTGTTGCCAAGGAAGAAGTACTTATTCAATGCCTTCATGTTCCACATGGAACTACGTTGTAGTTGATCGGCACCTTAGACGTAGCCTGTATAGCGATTTAAAAACCGCTCTTTACAATTACAGGGGTTGGTCCCCCACTATTAACAGTCGGTACCGTCTTACGGTACGGAGCTGAGCGAATGTGCACCAAGTGCGCTTACCTTGCGGGTAAATACACCCCATATTTTTCAATGGGTTTAGGCATCTACTACACTACAACGCCCGAGACTTTCGCTTTTATTTCAGATTAAAAAGTCTGTTGCCTTCCGGCGATATAGAATATTTAGAAGAAGTGTCTCGGGTAATGGCTCCGTCGATTTTCGCCGATAGAATACCAAAACTCCTTCTTGCAAGTCTCCCAACTCACCGTCTTTCAGGACAACGATCCGTTACCGGACGGATATCCTTGTTACTGGAGTCAGCCAATTAAAAGTGGATAGCTTTCAAGTGACCAACTTCCTACAACTTTCCCTATTGGTGTCTCCACCTCAACCTCGTTATTCTCTACGAGGTGCACCGCTCCTACTATCTCAGCGTTGCCCTGATAATATGGATCAATACGATCGTTGCTTGCTTACTTAAACTTCTTCGAAAAGAAGTCTCCAACATTGTTACTTCAACATCAGATTTATACCGATCACTCGGCTTATTTAAAGACAGTAAGCTGCCTGTAAAGTGAAAATGCAAAAGGCATTTAACAATTTATTTTTTATATTCAAAGAATATTATGTTCCGATGGATGGACTCGAACCACCAACCGCTTACGTATCAGGTAAGTGCGCTAACCAATTGCGCCACACCAGAATTTTTTCGAGCTGATGACCGGAGTCGAACCGATAGTATCCTAATTACAAGTTAGGTGCATTACCGTTTTGCTACATCAGCTTAGTAGCGATGGAGAGATTCGAACTCCCGATCTACTCTGTGTAAGAGAGTTGCGCTAAACCGCTACGCCACATCGCTATACCTTCTATTGCGGAAAGAGTGGGAATCGAACCCACACGAGTCATTAGCTCCGAACTGTTTTCAAGACAGTGGCCACCACCTATTGGCTTGTCTTTCCGTTTTAACTAAGAATGCCTGGTGGAGGAAATGGGAATCGAACCCAACACACTTTGCTTGCAAAGCAAGGTCGCCAGCCTTGGTACATGTTCCCCCTTTTTATTTTTAAAATAAAATTAATCCCCACTTCGTAAACAACAATCATACTGGCGGAGAACAAAGGAATTGAACCTTCGCCTCAATCTTTGTCGAGGACTCGCTTAGCAGGCGAACGCAGCGAACCAACATCTGCCTATTCTCCGGTTCTTTAATTAAAAATGGTTTAATAAAAATAGAGCGGGTAGTCAGGGTCGAACTGACATCTTCTGGGTGGAAGCCAGAAACTCTGCCGTTGAGCTATACCCGCTTTTTAAAAATCATTTATAGTCTAAGTGGTAGGAGTTCAACCTACATCCCCTGCACCCCAAATGCAGTGCTCTCCGTTAAGCTACACCTAGATATTTTCAGGATCATTCTCTTTTGAATGACTTGGCGGTAACGACGGGAATCGAACCCGCAACTTGAGGATAGACAATCCCCTGCTCTGCCTGATTGAACTACGTCACCGTTCGTTTATTAGAACTAATAAAAACAGTATACAAACTTGAAAATTAGATATGGAAATCTTGGTTCGTAACTGCTTTTTTCTAACAGTTACAAACTCCTTTGAGAAGAACGATTAGAAAGGTTTGGGAATAAAAGACCCGCTGGAATCACTGGCCCAGACGCTAAATTGCGTGCCGCCCGTCGGTTCCTGGTCCTTTTCCCATTTTGGAAAAATGCTAAAATTGATATTTTGAATTACTAATTGCATTTTTAAAAGATATTGTTTTGCACTCGTAAAATTACGTCCGTGCTTTCAAAATACTAAACCGCTATGTTGCTGATAAAAGTTCCAGACGCGTTTTATTTTTTTATAAAAAAATAAATACAAACTCTTATCGCCTGTAAATCAATTACTTAAACAGAAAATTATTTCTAAAAATAATTTTACAGAAATAAAAAAGCTCCCTCCCACCCAAAGGCAGAAGGAAGCTATTCTCTTATTTTTAATAATGCGCCATCGCAGAAACCTGCGATTAAGGGCATTATTAATTTTTCATTCTCAAACTATTCATTAATCCTAAAAAGGATAATCTTCTTTATCAATTACCACTTCCGCAATCATTCTACGTGCTTTCTTCACGTTGACTGGAGGATACTTTGTAAAACGCTTTATACCTAATAACATGGTCTTTAACAAATCTCCTTCCGCGAAAGAAACCAATGCATCCGTAGCATTCTTGTGAACTCTTGCGGTGGCGTCCGTCATAAAGACTTTTAGCATCGCTTCGTAAATTTCCATCGGGAATTTTGTCTCCGTCTTTTCAGAAATTTTCTCCACTCGTAATAATGTGGATTCAGCGACTAATAAATCAATCATCATATCTGCTACGTTCATTAGAATTTCCTGCTCTTCCTTTAGGTTGATTTTACCGTCCATCTGCATTTTGGCAGCAGCACCGGCTACCATTAAAACCACTTTCTTAAAATCACCTACGGCTTTTTTCTCTTCGCCGTACGCACCTTCTGGCTTGGCCATCGAAGGCATAGATGTTAATTCTTTTTGTACCGCCCAGGCTGGCCCCACGATATTCAGCTTACCTTTCATAGCACGTTTCAACAGCATATCTACGGTCAACAAACGATTAATCTCATTGGTACCTTCGTAGATTCTGGCAATTCGCGAATCTCGGTACGCACGAGCGGCAGTACCTTCTTCACTAAAGCCCATACCTCCGTGAATCTGTAAGGTCTCATCCACAATATAATCCAGGGCTTCGGAACCCGCTACTTTCAGAATCGCACATTCGATCGCATATTCTTCGGCAGCTTGTAGTTTGGCTTGCGCAAAATCCATCCCGCTTTCCATTAGCTCTGTTTTCTTATCCTGCATCAAATCAGATACTCGATATAAAGCAGATTCAGTAGTAAAGATCTTGATGGCTTCTTCTGCCAACTTATACTTAATTGCTCCAAAATTAGCAATCGGCACCTTAAACTGGATTCGCTCTTTAGCGTAAGATACGGCGCTCCGTAAACTTTCCTTTGCACCACCTAATGACAACGCACATAATTTGAATCGACCATTGTTAAGTGAATTAAAAGCGATCAGGTGACCTTTACCAACTTCTCCTAAAATACTATCGGCAGGCACTTTCATATTTTCAAAAAATACCTGACGGGTAGAAGAACCATTGATTCCCAACTTCTTTTCTTCTGCTCCTAACACAAGTCCCTCCGTTCCTTTTTCTACCAAAAATCCGGTAAATTTATTTCCGTCGATTTGCGCAAAGACAATAAATAGATCGGCGAATCCAGCATTAGAAATCCACATCTTCTGCCCGTTGATAATGTAATGTTGACCGTCATCGGTCAAATCCGCACGGGTCTTGGCAGAAAGAGCATCTGATCCGGAACTTGGCTCGGTCAAACAATAAGCTCCCACAATCGAACCATCGCACATACCTGGTAGATATTTTTGCTTTTGCTCCTCGTTCCCAAAATATAAAACGGGCAACATACCAATTCCGGTGTGTGCCGCATAAGTAGTATTAAAAGAAGCTGCCGGTCCCATCGTATCACAAATTAGCGTATTGGTATTGGTATCCAACTCCATTCCGCCGTAAGCTTCGGAGATATGCGTACCCAATAATCCCAAGCCGCCCATCTTGCGGAGCATGGTTTCCGCTAACTCGTATTTCTTCTTTTCTAACTCGTCTAAATTAGGCTTTACTTCCTTATTCAGAAAATCCAGGCACATATTACGAATCATCAATTGCTCTTCGTCAAAATCTTCCGGGATAAATATATCCTTGGCCTCGGTATCTTTAATTAAAAATTCTCCACCCTGAAGTGGCTGTAAATCCGTGCTGCTTATTTCGGGATTCTTTGTCATGATAAATTATATTTTATTATTTGAAGTAGATGTTTAAACGAATAGCGAATTTTCGCTCAAATATAAGTGATATTTAGATTAAAAACGCGAAAATGGCGTTATTATTAGCGAATTTTCGCAAAAAAAATACTTTTTGTAACAGAATTTACTTTGGAAGATTGTGTAAACAGAATTTTTATTGACGAAAATTGGATCTTTCCGTATAAAATCGTGTCTAAGGAATGAGATATTAATAAATTAAGAATTTTGGGTTAGAGATTTTTGTTGCTAGTAAGGCAAAAAACGTAGGGATAGCCGCGC